>ERZ802821.145-NODE-145-length-37132-cov-78.5278_pt1 | contig 37132 bp, 37 predicted proteins | sample MGYA00345648_ERZ802821 | MGnify/ENA primary metagenome ERZ802821 (study PRJEB30503, sample SAMEA104212357) | marine metagenome | biome: Westerlies Biome; feature: [SRF] surface water layer (ENVO:00010504) within the epipelagic zone...; material: water... | reverse complement strand
AAATTAAAAAACCTTAAAGAAAAAGCATTTTTTTCTTCTTTGATTATAGAAAGGGGAATAGAAAAAGAATCTCTAAGAGTTAGTCAAGAGGGCTTCGTGTCTCAAAGTAATCATCCTCTTTCTCTGGGCTCGTCGTATACAAATCCATCTATTACTACAGATTTTGCAGAAGCCTTAGTGGAGATAGTGACTCCAATATTTCATAGCGTTGAAGAGCTTCATGATAATTTATTTGCTCTTCATGTTTTTATTGCTAATGGCCTAGAGAACAATGAGATGCTATGGCCATACTCTATACCGCCAAGAATATTAGATGAGTCAAAAATCAACATAGCAACTTACTCTAAAAGTAATATGGGTCAGTTAAAGCATATATATAGGAAGGGGCTTGCAGTTAGGTATGGCAAAACTATGCAATGCGTTTCTGGGATACATTATAATTTTTCACTTTCCGAAGAGTCTTTAAGCAAATTAATCGGAACTTCTAATCAAAAGGATATAACCAATGCATATCTGGGATTAATTAGAAATTTTAAAAGAATCTTCTGGTTTGTATTAAGCGAGTATGGAAATTCTGCTCAAGTTGATAAGACTTTTGTTACAGGAAGAGAGAATGATCTAGACGTCCTGAATGACTCTGATTTGTTTAAAGAAAATGCGACATCTTTACGAATGAGTGAAATTGGCTATCAGAGCAGTGCACAAAAGAATCTAAATATTAAGTATAACGATTTAGATGAATTCTTAGATGAACTAAGACTGGCGATAATAACTCCATATCCTGAATTTGAAGAGCTGGGTTTAAAAGATAAACAAGGCAATTTTCAGCAAATCTCAAATGGCATACTTCAAATTGAAAATGAATTATATGATTGTATAAGACCAAAAAGGGCTGGAAGTAGTGGTGAAAGACCCTACGAGTTACTTAAAAGTCAAGGAATCAAATATGTTGAAGTAAGAGGAATTGATTTATGCCCTAATGAAATAACTGGTATATCTAAAAATCAAATGAGAGTTTTAGATCTCATACTTTTATATTGTTTTATCGAAGAAAGTCCGTTGATGGATAACGAAGAAAAATTATTAATTACAGCTAATGATAATGAGGTTATTAAAAATGGAAGAAATCCAGATGCTGAAATTTTTTATAAGAATTCTCAAACCTCTATCAGCTCAGCTAGAACAGATATAGTTGATTGCCTAATTTCTATTGCATCCAATATGGAAGACGGTAATTATCTTAAAGCAGCTAGAGGTATAAAAAAGAAAAAAAATACTTTTGATAAAAATATGTCTTTCCATGATGCAGGAACACTAAAAGCAAAACAAAATTTAAATTATCTTAAATCATTAAATAGTGAAAATAATGATACGTATCAAGATGAGGCTAAAAAATCTATAATGAGATTCAATGAAATTCAAAAAGAGTCCATTCAGGACATGGATGATTTTATGAACTCATATAACTCTAAATTATAGGTAAAAGAAAAATGAAAGCTTTGCAATGTACAGAATTGGGTGGACCAGAAAAACTTCAGGTCAATGAAATAGATGCTCCAGAGGCAATGCCTGGACATGTAGTTATAGATGTAAAATCAGGAAGTATAAATTTTCCTGACGTTCTTATGATTCAAGGTCTCTATCAGTTTCAGCCACCCTTACCTTTCATACCAGGCGGTGAATCTGCAGGAGTTATTTCTGAAGTTGGTGAAGGGGTAACTAAATTTAAGGAAGGAGATAAAGTATTTGCAATGACTGGAGTAGGTGCTTTTGCTGAGAAGATTTTAGCAGCCGAATCAAACTGTATGCCAATACCTGAATCAATGGACTTTGATTCAGCAGCAGCCCTATCAATGACTTATGGAACCAGCTTGTATGCCTTAAAACAAAGAGCAAGTCTTCAGCCAGGAGAAACACTTTTGGTTTTAGGTGCCTCTGGTGGAGTAGGATTAGCAGCTATTGAGTTGGGAAAAGCAATGGGTGCAAAAGTTATTGCAGCAGCATCTACACAGGATAAAATTGATATGTGTCTATCTCATGGTGCGGATGAAGGTTTTATTTATCCCTCATCTAATTTAGACAGAGATCAACAAAAAGAATTATCAAATAAAATTAAAGAGCTTACTGGAGGGTTAGGGCCTAATGTCATTTATGACCCAGTGGGAGGCAGTTATGCTGAGCCATGTCTAAGGTCAATAGCATGGGAAGGTAGATATCTTGTAATTGGTTTTGCAGCCGGTGCAGATCAAATACCTAAGATGCCTCTCAACTTGACTCTTTTAAAGGGTTGTCAAATTGTTGGTGTATTTTGGGGTGCCTGGGTTGGCCAGTTCCCAGACGAAAATAAGAAGAATTTTGATGAACTCTTTAATTTACATTCCGAAGGCAAAATAAATCCTGAAGTTTCTCAAAAATATTCTTTAGAGGATGCTGCGAGTGCATTCACTCACTTAGCTAACAGAAAAGCAAAAGGTAAAGTAGTAATTAATTTTTAATCTTGCGTTACAGACTGATAGGTTAGTGAAAGCCTTGAGGTGCTAAAAGGCGGTCTAAAGAGTCCTGCAAATTCGCCTTGAGGGTTTAACAAAATAATACTATTAACGTGGTTTTCTAGGTGAGAATGGTCCATTTCATTGCCGGCCATAGGCATTACATTATTTACTGATAACTGAGTTGCCAAGTTTAGTAGCATTGGTCTCACATTACTCACTCCGATAAAATCACTATCAAAGCCTTTTGCATAATTATTGATAATTTTTGGCGTATCCCTTTCAGGATCGATAGATACAAGAACCCATTGTTTGTTTTCAAGATTATAGTTTTTGTCCCTTAAAACTTTAATAAGTTTAGATAACTCATACATAGTTGTAGGACACTCATCTGGACACCTTGAAAACCCAAAATACATTATTGTCCATTTGCCCATTAAGTCAGCTTTAGTAAAAAGCTTATTATTATCAGTAAAAAATTCAAAATCAGATATTTGTTTTGGTGTTTTAAAAAGAAAAAGTCCGTTAATTAAAAGCTCGTTATTGCTTAAAGTTCTTGGAGTGGTGAGTTTATTTATAAAAAGGCCTAAAACTGTGACAATAAAGATTGCAATTAAAAGTAAATTTCTGTTTATAGCTTTCATTGAATTAGGTAATGATCACATAGCAAAGCTACAAATATTAAAAAAATATAGTAAATTGAAAAATTAAATGTCTTCATTGCAATTTCATCGTCTGAGCTGAAATATAGCCTAATAGAGTAATACATAAACATTGAACTAAGAATTACTGCTGAAATTAGGTATATACCTCCTGACATCAAAACAATATATGGAAGAATACTTACTATGAAAAGAATAATTGTATACAAAACTATCTGAAGTTTTGTAAAAGCTACACCATGAGTTACTGGTAGCATTGGTATAGATTCTTTTGCATATTCATCTTTTCTATATATGGCTAATGCCCAAAAATGAGGAGGCGTCCAAACAAAGATTATTAGAACAAGAAGAAGTGCATAAGGATCAATAGTATTGCTAATTGCAGCCCAGCCTAAAAGAGGAGGAGCTGCACCTGCTAAGCCGCCTATAACAATATTTTGAGGAGTAGCTCTCTTTAGATACACCGTATAAATAAATGCGTAACCAATTAGCGAGGCTATGGTAAGAATCATCGTGAGAGTATTAATGTATAAATATAATACTAATGCTCCAACGACGCCTATTACAAATGCAAAAGATGAAGCATGAGTAGCACTTAATTCACCCTGAGGAAGCGGTCTTTGATCTGTCCGTGTCATTGCTGCATCTGCTTTCCTGTCAATTACTTGATTTATAGCTGCTGCAGACCCAGAGCATAATGCAATTCCAATTAGTGCAACGACAATATTTGTTACTGAAGTGACTGATTCCTCTGCCAAAAGCATTCCAACTAATGCGCAAATTAGCATCATATATACAACATTAGGTTTACATAGAACGTAATAACTTCTTAGAAGATTCATTTTTTCCAAGCTAAGTAGTTAATTGTAAATATAGTTAATAATAAGGTAGCTGCTACAAGATTATGAGCAATCGCAACATATAAGGGCAAAACATAAACCACATTAATTATTCCAAGACTTATTTGAGTAATTAAAAGAATTCCTAACGTAGAAGCAAGCGGTGCTGCATTAGTAAACCATAATTTCGACATTAAAATAAGAAAAATTAGGGTTACTAGTATAGCTGTGACTCTATGAGAATAATGAACGGCAACTCTTGAAGGGTTGTCTAGTAATCCATATAAATAGTTTGGTCCAACCTCTTGGTTTAAGTTAAATCCATTTTTAAAGTCCATTTCTGGTAGATAGCTTCCTTGGCAAGTAGGAAAGTCTGCACAAGCTAGTGAAGCATAGTTAGTGCTGGTCCAAACACCTAAAAATATTTGAATTATTAAAATAAAAAATGCTAGGCCAGCAATGAGTTTTAAATTAGGTATTTTCATTTTGTTTAAAATCTCAAAATTACTAGACTTTAAAAAAATATAAAAGAATAAAGTAAGTGTGGTAAATCCACCAAAAAGATGACCCGTAACAATTATAGGTAGAAGTTTTAGGCTAACTGTTAAGTAGCCAAATATTCCCTGACAGCAAATAAAAATTAACAGACCAATTGTCCATAGCCTGATATTTTTGTTCTCATTTTGTTTAAAAGATAGATATACCAGAAAAATTGCAAATAACCCTAAAGTGGCTGCAAAATATCTGTGAACCACTTCAGGTATTGCTTTATTAATATCATAGGGAAATTCAGGATATAAACTTTCAGCAATTGCTATATCAGCTTCATTTATTGGAAAAACAACAAAACCATAACATCCAGGCCAGTCTGGACAGCCTAATCCTGCATCAACTAGTCGTGTCCATGCACCCAAGGCAATAACAACAAATGCTAGACATATTCCTAAAAAAGATAAATTTTTTATATTATTCATTAAATTAACACCTTAAGATCTTTTAATATTTTTTTGGGGTCTGTTCCAGGAGAAAAATACATCACAGCTCTTCCATATGGATCTATTATAAAAATTGGATTCTCGTCATGCATATCTATCTGTGCATTATTTTGAAGAGTATTCAATAGCCTTCCTGATTCATCAATTATTAACTCTGTCCTGGGGTAAATTGAAATCAACTCTTTGACCTCTTCTTCTAGCAAAAGGTTTGAGTAAAAAGCTACTCTTTTAACTCTATAAATATCTCTATTTAATGCAACATTTAATTGTCGCATTAGGTATAAAGAATCTGAGGATTTTATTGGGTTAGTAATATAAACTCCCATAACCCATTTGCCATCTTCAAAATCAATAAGGTTTTTTTCTTCACTTTGCTTAAATTGATCGAAATTAAAATAGCTATTAAAAAAGACTCCATTATTTTTTGTTCCTTCCGGTGAATATCCAAAAGTAAAGTAAAGCGATGAAACTATTAAAACTAATATTGGTGTTATTAAAATAGCGGCTAAAAAAATCTTATTCTTCATTTCTTTTAAATCCTATCCATAAATACATAAAACATATTGCTAAAAACATTGAGAACCAGGTCATTGAATATCCATAATGCTTAACTGGCATCATGGTTGTCGGGACTATGCCTATGAAATCTAAGCTATTCAAATTTGTTCCTGGCACTTCCTCATTCAAAACCAAAATATATGGCTCAAGACTATAATTATACTCTTTGCTTAGAATATCTAAATTTTTTGATTGAGAAATCTTAGGCCATTCTTTTGTTACTAAATCATCTGACAAGACTAAGCCTAATTCTGGATCTTCGAGCACACCATTAAAGCTTGCTTCGCCATAAAATGGTTCTTTATAAATTTTGGGTAGGCCTTTTTTGAAAGTATCCCTGGAGATCCAACCTCTATCAACAAGAATAAAGTTTTCTGATGATTTTATTTTTAATGGCGTAAGAACTTTATATCCTGCAATGCCATTGTATATAACGTTATCTAATAATATTTGTTTGCTCTCATCAAATTCTCCATAAATGCTTACCTGATCCCATTGTTTACTCTTTGATGTGCAATAACCTTCTGATACAAAATTATTGACAGTGTCTTTGCCATCTTCGTATAAATTGTATGGGCATCCTACCTGCTTAGAACGAGCTTCAAATTCTGAAATGATTTTTGTTTTTGCTTGCCCTCTATCAATTTGCCAGAGTCCCAATGCAAAAAATACACATGCAAAAAAAACAAAAAATATTGTTAGTGAAACTCCAGGTTTAAAACTTTTTCTTTTCATATCTATTAAAGTATATATGCTTTAAAATTTCATCATGATTACAACGCTGATTTATATCTTTGTACCTTTACTACTTTTGTCTTTAGCTGGGTCATTGTTCTTTCTTCTAGTTGACCAAGGAAAAAGGGAGAAAAAGAGAACTTTATATCTTCTAGGCCTTAGAGTTTTTTTTGCTGCAACAATAATCATTCTTGTGGCTATTGGCTTGTATACAGGTGAACTCGGAAATAGTGTCCCTTGGGACGGTTCTTAAAGTATATAAACAAATAAGAATAGCATTACCCATACAACATCAACAAAGTGCCAGTACCAAGAGGCTGCCTCAAATCCAAAATGATCGTGGTCTTCAAAGTGACCAGCAAAAACAGACCTAGCCAACATAATAGCAAGCATAATACCTCCCATCATTACATGGAAACCATGAAAGCCTGTTAGCATAAAAAAAGTAGATCCGTAGATTCCAGAATTTAAAGTAAGTCCATAATGAGCATAAGCTTCATAATATTCTGCAGCTTGAAGTCCAACAAATATGAGTGCTAGCGTTACCGTGACACCAAGGAATCTATTAAATCTCTGTCTGTTTCCATTTTTTAAAGCTACATGGGCAAAGTGAACGGTAACACTTGAGCTTAAAAGAACAATTGTATTCCAAAGAGGAAGCCACTCTAGTGCATGTCCCCATCCAGGCCATGCCATACTCTTATCTGCCAAGTCATATGCAGCTCCATTATCAGGTGTTGTAATTAACGGCCAAGTTGCTTCAAAGCCATCCCATAAATCAATTGCGGCAACACCAATTCCTTTTTCTCCAACGCCGCCAAGCCAAGGTACAGCGAAAGTTCTTACATAAAATAAAGCACCAAAAAATGCTGCAAAAAACATAACCTCAGAGAAGATAAACCAAGCCATGCCGTAAACGTATGATGTTTTAAGTTGATTGCTATCAAGTCCAGCTAAGTGCTCTTTAATTACCTGCCTAAACCAAAAAAATAAAGTAGTGAAAAGAGATAAAAATCCAGCATATAGAATGTACACAGAATTGCTATCTGGATTATCGAGATTATTTATAGTGCTTGATGCGCCCATTACTAAAACGAATAGTGAAAAGGCCATAAATATTGGGAATCTACTTTGATCTGGTACGTAATAGTTTTGAGTACTCATGTTGTCTTAATTTCCCATATCCATATTATGATGAGCTAAAGCCTCAGATTCGTAATCTGTAATATCAAAGATAGTATAAGACAGAATAACGTTTTTAATATTTTCAGGAAGTTCGTTGGAGACAAGTAATCTAACTGGCAAGGTTGCTTCTTCACCAGGCATTAATTCTTGTTGCTCAAAACAAAAACACTCTAATTTTTTTAGGTGAGCTGCAGCATTAGATGGCGCAACACTTGGAACAGCTTGAGCTACCATTTTCTTATTTGTTGTATTTTTTACATAAAAAGTTGCTGAATAATATTTACCAGTGGATATATCCATTACCTCTTTAGAAGGCTTGAATATCCATGGCATATTTTCATTATTGGTAGATATAAACTGAAGAGCAATTGGTCTTCCATCTTCGTTAACAAGATCACCGTCATGCTCTGATTGAAAAACTTTTCCATTAATTCCAGTCACTTCACAAAAAACGTCATATAGCGGAACTAATGCAAAACCAAATGCAAACATTAATGGAACTGCAATTAAGAGTCTCTTTAGTGTTTTCTTTGCATCAGGATTCATTAATCTACCTTAGGAGGAGTAGTGAAGGTGTGATATGGGGCTGGGGAAGCTACAGTCCACTCAAGTCCTCTGGCCCCTTCCCAAACTTGATCAGTTGCTTTTTTACCACCCATAACTGTTTTTACTACAATAAATAAAAATAGTAATTGAGATACTCCGAACAAGAAAGCTCCTACAGTTGAAACCATATTCCAATCTGCGAACTGCAGTGCATAGTCAGGATATCTTCTTGGCATTCCAGCTAAGCCGATGAAATGTTGAGGGAAGAAAGTTACGTTTACTCCAATGAATGATAGCCAGAAATGGAGTTTGCCCAATCTCTCGTCATACATATTTCCACACCATTTTGGAATCCAATAGTAAACAGCTGCCATTATTGAAAATATTGCACCTGGAACCAAAACATAATGAAAGTGTGCAACAACAAAATAAGTGTCATGATATTGGAAATCAGCTGGGACAATTGCTAGCATTAACCCTGAGAATCCTCCAATAGTGAAAAGAACAACAAATGCGCATGCAAATAACATTGGTGTCTCAAAAGTAATTGAGCCTCTGAACATAGTAGCAATCCAGTTAAAGACCTTCACACCTGTTGGAACTGCAATCAACATTGTTGCCCACATAAAAAATAATTCAGCTGCAAGAGGCATACCCACTGTAAACATATGATGGGCCCAAACTACAAAAGACAAGATTGCAATTGATAACATTGCCCAAACCATTGATGAATATCCAAAGAGCTGCTTTCTAGAAAAAGTTTCAATAATATGAGATACGATACCAAAAGCAGGCAAAATCATTATATAAACTTCTGGGTGGCCAAAGAACCAAAAAATATGTTGAAATAAAACAGGGTCTCCACCACCTGCAGCATTAAAGAAACTTGTTCCAAAATGAATATCCATCAGCATCATAGTTACCGCACCAGCAAGAACTGGCATAACCGCAATGAGCAGATAAGCTGTTATCAGCCATGACCAGACAAATAACGGCATTTTCATTAACCCTACACCAGGTGCTCTCATATTCATGATAGTAACAACAACATTAATAGAGCCCATAATTGATGAGGCTCCCATTATGTGAACTGAAAATATAAAGAAGGTTACGCTTGGCGGTGCATACGTTGTGGACAGAGGTGCATAAAAAGTCCATCCAAAATTTGGAGCTCCACCTTCCATGAATAAAGAAGATAGAAGTATGAAAAATGCAAAAGGAAGAATCCAGAAACTCAAATTATTCATTCTAGGCAATGCCATATCAGGAGCACCTATCATCATTGGAACAAGCCAATTAGCAAGCCCCACAAAAGCAGGCATAACTCCACCAAATATCATGATAAGGCCGTGAAGAGTAATCATTTGATTATAGAATTCAGGCTCTACTATCTGCATTCCTGGTTGAAATAACTCTGCTCTAATGACCATAGCCATGGCGCCACCAATCAAAAACATTGCAAAACTAAACCATAAATATAGTGTTCCTATATCTTTATGATTGGTTGTAAATAACCATCTTTGTATGCCTTTTGCAGGGCCATGATGATGATCATCATGATGATTTTCTATTACTGCGCTCATAATTTATCTCTCTATAGTTTTAAATTTTTGGTTTTTTGTATTCTACAATATCTTTTGGAACTACTATCTCTCCATCGCCATCTTCAGCATTTCCCCAAGCTTGTCTTGTATATGTTATGACTGATGCAAGCTCAACTTCTGATAAGTAGTCAAAAGAATTCATTGCAGCACCTTGGACTCCTTCCATTAATATTTCTATATGCCTTTCTTTGTTATTTAAAGATATATCACTACCAGCGAGTGCTGGGAATATTCCTGAGATGCCTTCTCCATTTGTCTGGTGACAAGCCACACAATTAACTGCATAAACTCCCTCACCTCTTTGTACTAATTCTTCAGTGGTCCATTCCTTAGTTGTTAATTCAGCCATCTTCATAGCAGCTTCTTTTTTCTCAGTGACCCATGCGTCATATTCATCTTGTTCAACAACTTTTACAACAATCGGCATAAAGCCATGATTTTTACCACAAAGTTCTGTGCATTTGCCTCTGTATATTCCTGGTGTATCTACCTTTGTCCATGCAGTATTTACAAAACCTGGAATAGCGTCTTGCTTAATAGCAAAAGCTGGCATCCACCATGAGTGAATAACATCATTAGCTGTAATCAAAAATCTTATCTTTTTGCCAGCAGGAAGAACGACCATCTCGTCAACTTCTTGTAGATAATTTTCTCCCTTAGGAACTAGATTATAAATCTCATCTAGATCTGTTGATAAATTAGCAAAAAAACTAATATCATCCTCTAGATATCTGTATTGCCATTTCCACTGATAACCAGTTACCTGAATATTTACATCGCCTGCTTCATCATCATAAATCTTTACAAGAGTTTTGGATGCTGGAACGGCCATAGCTATTAAAATTAAAAATGGAATTATTGTCCATGCTATTTCTACTTTAGTATTTTCATGAAAAGTAGCGGCTACTGGATTTTTCTTTTTGGTATGTGCATACATAGAATAGAACATGACACTAAAAACGACCACGCCTATTGCAACACAAATCCAAAATATAAGCATATGCAACTCAAAGACCTCATTACTAATGTTAGTAATGCCTCGTGTCATGTTGAGTGCAAACCAATCTGCTTTAAGTTGATTTGTAAACAAAATAGTAGCTAAAAATAGCTTGTGCGAATGATTCCTAAAAAAATCTATCATCATGTTTTTTTATCCTGTGAAAGTGCTGAATAAAATAATATTTACTTATAAAGCATTATAAGCTATTTATATAAAGTAACAAAGGATTTAGCTAATAATTTTTCGTGCATATAATATCTTTTTGTATTTAGATTTTCTACCTTTTAGACCTTTTAAAATCTTCAATATTTATAACTTTTATAGTATCTTTCTTAAGATTTATTTCTTTTGGCCTATTTTCAACGAAATCGCACTTAACACAATAAATTTGATCATCGTCTGCATTGATTGCAATTGTATCTTGTTCTTTACATGACGGGCATATGGCGCCAGCAATAAATTGAACTAGTTTCTTCATTTTTTTAAGCTATTAATATCATTCAATACTTTTCCTGTTTCAGGGAAAACATCAAACCAAAGCTGGAAAGAATATGCTGCCTGATTAACCAACATACCAATTCCATCAAAAACATTAGAAGAATAATCATTAGCCCATTTACAAAATGGAGTTTTATCAAGAGAATAATTTAAATCATAGAAGCATGTTTTATTATTCGTTTTTATTTTTCCTGGCGGGATAAATGCCCCAGTTAGTCCTGCTGAGCTTCCATTAATAACAACATCATAATTTACCTCAATATTTATACTGCTTTCAATTTGAAAGTTGCTCTGATACTTCTTGACTACCCTTGAAGCCTTTTGTTGGGTTCTATTAATAATACATATCGACTTGGGCTTGTCTAAAATAATTCTATATAAAATACTCTCGACCGCACCACCAGCTCCATATATCAAAATATTTTTTCCTGTAATGTCTATTTTATTTAACTTTAAATCTTCCATGAAACCCTTTCCATCAGTCGAGTCCAGTAGAAATCTATTTTCATGTCTAATAATTGTATTTACTGCTTTGATGAATTTAGCTTCTTCAGACAAACTTCCATGTATTTCAGCAGCATGCTTTTTGAAGGGAAGAGTTACATTTAATCCCTTTGATAAAGAGTTTGCAAAAAAATCATTTATAAACTCATTAAAGTTATCTTCTTCTACTTTGTATGCGATGTAATCAACAGATATATTTTCATACCTCGCAAATCTTGAATGTATAAATGGTGAAAGAGAATGTTCAATAGGATTGCCAATAACTCCTAATTTAAATATTTTAGACATTCCAATCCTTATTGATGTATTTAAGAAGATTTTTTTCCATACTCATATATTTTTTGTTTTTTTTGTATTCCCATGTAACATCTTTAGGCAATGAGGCGAGTATTGACTCTATTCTTCCATTAGATTGAAGACCAAAAGCTGTTCCTCTGTCGTATAAAAGATTGAATTCAGCGTATCTTCCTCTTCTAATGAGTTGAAAGTCCTTATGTTCTTTTGTAAATTTTATTGATTTTCTTCTGTTAATTATCGATAAATACGACTTTAAATACTGATTTGCAATATCCGAAAGCATTTTTGAAGTATTTTCAATGTCTAATTTAGTAAAATTATCAAAAAATATGCCTCCAACACCCCTTCTTTCCTTTCTGTGCGGTATTTTAAAGTATTCGTTACAATTTTTTGAAAAAGTTTTGTAAAAATTCTTATTATAATTATCTAAAAGGTTTTTTGCTTCTCTATGCCAACATTCATAATCATTCTTAAATGGGAAAAAGGGCGTTAAATCATAACCTCCTCCAGCCCACCAATCTTTAATATTGCCCTTTTTATCTAATATGCAGAATAGTCTTACATTCATATGACTAGATGGAATAAATGGATTTTTAGGATGAGATATTACTGAAATGCCCATGGCTTTGTAACCATTAGAAGGCGACTTTATCAAAGAGTTGCCTAAGGCTGCTTTTGGAAGCTTTGTTCCTGAAATAGAAGAAAAGTTTACAGCGCAATTGTCAAAGAAATTACCTCCCTGAATAACAAAAGTGTTTCCTCCTCCTCCCTCAGATCTTTTCCACTTATCATCAGATCTAAGTGCGTATTTAGATCTCTCTAAATTAGAAAAATTTGCTTTAATATTTGCATGGGAATTTTTAAATATTTTTTCTAGGTCTTTGATCATTTTATTCTCTAATAATCTTCCTTGTTTCTAAATCTATAATAGTTGATGGTTTTATACTTGTTCCTAATTCAGCATCATAATATGCCAAGTCCTTGTGACCAAAGGTTTCTAGTATTTGCGCAGGATTATTCATTGGAGGATGATCTGATATATTTGCAGATGTTGAAACTAATATACCACTAAATCTTTTAAACAAAGTTTTTATGGGTAAGTGATTACTTACTCTTATTGCTAACTTACCAGTATTATTTTGTAAATGCAGAGGTAACTTTTTATTGTATTTAATAAGGACTGTACTGTGTCCAGGCCAGATATTTTTGAGATAATCTCTGTCTTTTTTTGGAATATCAATAAGATATTTTTCTATGCTTTTTATGGATTTAACTAATAGAATGAAGCTCTTATTTTGTGGTCTTTTTTTTAAAGTATATAAATTAGCAATAGCTTTTTGGTTAAGAGCGTCGCACCCAATTCCCCAAATTCCTTCGGTTGGATGAAGAAGAAATTTTCCATCCTTTAACCACTCGATTGATGAATCAATATCTAATGGTAGATTATGCAATTATGAATTAAGAGCCTTATCTTTTTTAAGAACTTCTTCCCTCATATTATTTTTATAATCATGTAATTTCTGAGAAAGATCTTCATTAGATGTGGCCAAAATTTGAACAGCTAATATTGCGCTATTTTTAGCGCCACTTTTTCCGACAGCCACAGTTGCAACAGGAACCCCGGGTGGCATCATTGCAGTCGATAGTAAAGAATCTATTCCACCCATACCACCAGATTCAATTGGAATGCCAATTACTGGTCTTGTTGAGTGAGCCGCAACAGCTCCAGCTAAATGAGCAGCCATACCAGCAGCAGCTATAAACACCTTACAACCATTATCTTCTGATGTTTTTATTAAATTCATTACCTCATGAGGTGTTCTATGGGCAGACATCACATTTTTAGTGAATTTGACGCCAAATGAGTCCAAAATTGGGAAAATTGCCTCTACAACAGGCAAATCTGAGTCTGATCCCATAATTACTGCTACTTCTATAGTTTGATTTGTCATAATTTTTATGTGGTTACGTTATATGTAGATTATAATTTATGGATTATAAAGAAAAATACTATTTTATGACACAAAAATTAAAAATATTACAGTTTCCTGATCCAAAGCTCAGAAAAGTTGCTAAAAAGGTTACAAAATTCGACAAAAGTCTACAAAATCTTGCATCAGATATGCTTCATACTATGTACGAAGAAAATGGCATTGGCCTGGCTGCAACACAAGTAGATCATCACATTAGACTTATTGTTATGGATCTTAGTGAAAAAAGAAATGAGCCTATGTTTTTTGTTAATCCTGAGTACAAAATACTGGATAATCACTCTACATGTTCATATGAAGAAGGCTGTTTATCAATTCCTGGTTTTAATGAGGAAATAACTAGGCCTGATAAAATAGATCTCAAATGGCAGGATTTAGATGGCAATACACATAATGATAGGCCCAAAGGCCTTCTTACAATATGTATTCAACATGAAATAGACCATTTGGAGGGCAAGTTAATGGTTGACTATTTAAGCTCATTAAAAAGAGATCGTATACGAAAAAAACTATCAAAATAAGAATTTAAAAGAAAATAAAAGAATTTAGAAGAAAATATGAATATAATATTTGCTGGATCTCCATATCCATCGGCCAAAATACTAGATTATTTGACCAAAAATAGTCTCAATAAGGTTCAAGCGGTGCTCACAAAACCTGATGCAGCCAAGAAACGAGGAAAGAAAGTCTTTGAATCAATTGTTTCAGAGAAAGCAAAGTCGTTAAATTTATGTGTATATAAGCCGGTAGAGTTAAATAATCCAGAGTTTAAAGAAAAAGTAATGAAATTAGACGTAGATATTTTAATTGTTTCAGCATATGGAAAAATTCTTCCAAATTGGTTACTTGAGCTTCCTAAGATTATGCCAATTAACATTCATTACTCATTACTACCCAAGTATAGAGGCGCCTCGCCAATTCAATCAAGTTTAATTAATGGGGATAATTATACGGGTGTTAGTTTTATGAAAATGAATGAAAAATTAGATGAAGGAGATATACTTGAGAGTTTTAAAATTAAGATAGAAAATGATCATAATAAAAACTCGCTAGAAGAAGATTTATCTAACCTTGCAATTTCTAAAATTGATAAAGTATTAAAGAAAGTTTATTCGAGTAATTTTTCATTAAAAAAACAAAACAATAATCTTGCCTCGTACTGTTCTAAAATTAAAAAAGCAGATTCTTTATTAGATTTTAATAATACTTCTGAATCAATTCTGAACAAATATAAAGCATATTATGAGTGGCCAGGAGTCTCTTTTGTACATAAAAAAAATATCATTAAAATAGCAAAAATGCACATTTCTGATCATTTATCCGATGCCTCGCCAGGAGAAATTATTAAATTTGATAAGTCAGGTATATACATAAAAACATATAATAGTGTGATAGTGATCACTCACTTACAGTTTCCAAATAAAAGTGTTATTTCCTCAAATGATGCATTCAATGCATATAAAGATTTTTTTGCATCATAATTTATTTTAGCTTCAAGTCTTTTAATTCATTAAAAAGAGGTTTAATTTACTCTTTATGAAAATAGTAATACTAGGCGCTGGCAGAATTGGTGGCAGTCTAGCAAGAAATTTATCTACAAGAAACTACGAAGTTTCAATTGTTGATCAGAATTTAGAAAAGCTTTCCGACCTTGAAGGAAAGTTGGATATAATGACTGTTCAAGGTCATGCATCTCAACTACTTACACTTACAAAATCTGGTCTAGACGATCAGACAATTGTAATAGCTGTTACATCAAATGACGAAGTTAATATAATCGCTTGTCAGATAGCTAAGAAAGTATTTAATGTTAAAAAAACTATTTGCAGATTCAAGGATGATGAGTATATAAACCAATTAGATATTTTTGGCGATGGCATAATTGATATTCCTATAAGTCCTGAAAAAGAAGTAACATCACATCTTATAGAGCTTATAAAACATCCTGGAGCTCACCAGATTGAAGAATTTGCTGATGGTAAGGTTAAATTAGTTTCAGTAAAGACTAAAAAGAAAGGCAAACTTGTTGGCAGAGAACTAAAAGAGATAAAGGATGACATGCCAGATGTTGATTCTTTTATTCCTGCAATATATAGGAAAGGTAAGCCATTTATTCCCTCAGGTGACACTATAATCAAAGAAAATGATGAGATCTACTTCATTTCATCAGAAACAGACATCGGATCAATAGTAGACGAGTTTAGAGACCATGAGGAGTCTTATTCCAGAATTATGATAGTGGGTGGTGGAAAAGTAGGTTCATCATTAGCAAAAGAACTAGAAAAGTCATACAAGGTTAAGCTAATAGACTCAAACATGGAAAAATGTGGTGATTTATCTAAGAAACTTGAAAAAACCATTGTCTTAAATGGTTCTGCAACAGATGAAGTGCTCTTAAAAAGTGAAAATATATCAAATATTGATATATTTTGTGCATTAACTAATGATGACGAGACAAATGTCATGTCTTCATTGCTAGCTAAAAAAATGGGGGCTAAGAAAACTATGATCATTTTAAATAATCCCTCATATCTTGGTTTAGTCCCAGGATTTATCGATATATATATAGCGCCTTACAGGCTTACAGTCTCCTCAGTGCTTCAAGATCTCAGAGAAAGTGATGTAGCTCAGGACGTAATGCTTAAAATGGATACAGGTGCAGAAGCAATAGAAGGCATTGTTCATGCTAATGAATACACTTCTAGCTTATTTGGGTTACCAATTAAAGAAATACCTTTACCAGATGGGGCATCTGTTGGGGCTGTTGTGAGGCATGGAGAGCTTATTATGCCAAGTTCAAACGTAGAACTATCGCTTAATGACCATTTAATTATATTTTTATCAGATAAGAATATGGTAAATGAAGTAGAGGCTCTTTTTAAATCTAGCTAATGAACCCAAAACCATTAATTAATCTATTTAGCATCTTAGTTATGTTTTTTAGTATATCTTTTCTGTTTCCGGCTGTTGTATCAATAGTTTTTAAAGATTCTGGTTTATCTATTTTTCTAAGTACATTTCTTTTTGTCTTTTTAGTTGGCTTTTTTGGATGGTTTTTTTCAAAAGGAGCATCTGAAGATCTAGGTCAGAAAGATGGCTTTATTCTTGTAACAATGTTTTGGTTAGTTTTGGCAGTTGCTGGCTCTATTCCATTTATATTAAGTGGGATGTCATATATTGATTCTTTCTTTGAATCAATGTCTGGTATAACTACTACTGGTGCAACAGTAATTACTGGGCTTGACTCCTTGCCAGAATCTTTATTATTTTACAGACAATTACTTCAATGGATGGGAGGAATGGGTTTAATAGTTCTGGCAACAGCAGTAATGCCAATGTTAGGCATTGGTGGTGGCCAGCTTTATAAAACAGAAATACCCGGAGCTATGAATGATAATAAGTTCACTCCTAGGCTTAAAGATACAGCTAAGGCGCTTTGGGTCATATATTTTGGTCTTACGATTTTGTGTGCATTTTTATACTATTTCAGTGGAATGAGCCCATTTGATGCTATATCCCATAGCATGAGTACAGTTTCTATAGGTGGATTTTCTACACATGACCAAAGCATAGGTTACTTTGATAGTCTTTTTATTGAGATTATATGTATAGTCTTTATGCTGCTTTCGGCCCTTAGTTTTACACTTCACTATTTTGCCTTATCTCTAAAAAAACCTCTTAAATACTTTTATGATCCAGAACTAAGATTTTTTATATCAATAATAGTATTTTTATTTATCATTTCTGTATGTATCAACTTTTTTGCTGGTGATAGAAGCACTTCAGCAAGAGATCTTCTATTTCATTCTGTTTCAATTATCACTACAACTGGTTTTTCTATTGGAAACTCATCAGATTGGTCCCCATCAATAGGATTTTTATTTTTAATAGGCGCATTTATAGGCGCATGTTCTGGGTCTGTTGGTGGCGGTGTTAAGTCATGGAGAGTTCTAATAATGATAAATTATGCATATATTAATTTAATGAAGATGGTACATCCAAATGCGGTGGTTTCTCTGAAAATAGGGACTAAAAATGTAGAGCAAGATGTTGCAACTTCAGTATGGGGTTTCTTTTCCATTTACGTCATCTCATTTGTAATATTACTTCTAGCGCTTTTGGTAACAGGTCTCGATTTTGAGTCATCGTTTTCAGCAATTGGAGCATGTCTTAATAACCTAGGTCCTGGTCTAGGCGAAGTATCACAAACTTATGAATCTGTTTCTTCCACTGGTAAAGCTATTTTAGCTTTTGCTATGATTTTAGGTAGACTAGAAATATTTGCATTACTGGTTTTGCTTACTCCGTTATTTTGGAGAAAGTAGCTAAATACCTTCATACGGATTCTTAACTCCTTGAGGGGGCTTCTTGTATCTTTTATATTCCCAAGAGTAATCCTTGGGATTAATATTTATAAGTTTTTCAATATCTTTATTCAAAGATAGTTTGTGCTTACTATCATTGTAAATATCTTTATTGCTGGAATTAATACTTATTGATAAAAGAGAATTCTTATATGAATTTATACAAAAATATATAACTGGTTTCTTTGTTTTGATAGCTAGGGAAGGTGCGAGAGTAGTTGTATAGGCATCTCTATTAAACAATTTTATGTACTCGCCCATATTATTTTGTGGCACTTGATCTGCGGCAAGGCATACAACCTTTTTAGAAATCAAAGCTTTAAATATCTGTCTAACACCAGAAATATTTGTTTCAAAAGTTTTGTTATTGCCCTCTTCTCTCTGGGCTCTAACAAAATGATCTAGCTTTTTATTTTTAACCTTTTTATATAAAGTTGTTGTTCTAGTTTTTCCATTAACCCACTTTAGTAACATATCAACGCTCCTATTGTGAATTGCTACAATAATCAAGCCATCTCTAGCTAAGATGTTTTGAGAAAGTAAAAAATTATTTTCGACTTTGAATATCCTATCTCCTGAGTGGTGGATTGGTCTTGACCAAGATTGTAAGGTTTCATAACCACTCACTATTGTTTCAACTATGCTATCTCGTGCTAAAACAAGCTTTTCAGTTTCACTTAGATCTGGATAACAAATGTTAATGTTTACTAATGACACTTTATATGAAGAATTCATCTTGTAAAAACCTAAATAACAATAGAGTTTGACAATAAATCTTATAATTTCTATTGGTAATAAAGTTATTAAGTAAAATAAAGTCTTCATTATGAATACTTATACGCTCGTTGTTATATAATCTAGTTTAATACTGATAATATAGGTTTATTTCTTATTAAATACAATAATCATTGTAACAAGACATTTGTTACTTTTTAAAATAAAAGAGGTGTGTATTGACAGCTAAAAGTATGGAAGATCTGGTTTCTTTGTGTAAAAGAAGAGGTTTTATATTCCAATCTGGAGAAATTTACGGTGGTTTGCAGGGAATGTACGATTTTGGCCCTCTTGGTGTTGAGTTAAAAAATAACTTAAAACACTCTTGGTGGAGCTCTATGATCTATGAGAATGATAATATAGAGGGTTTAGATGCTGCAATTTTAACAAATCCTTCAATATTAAAGCAATCTGGTCATGAAGATACCTTTTCGGACCCTATGGTTGACTGTAAATCTTGTAATTTAAGGTTTAGAGCAGACCAAGTTCCTGAACACTGTAAAGAAGAGGACTTAACTGAACCTAGACAGTTTAATTTAATGTTTAAAACTAATGTTGGTCCTATTGATGATGGAACAAGCTTTGGTTATTTAAGGCCCGAAACCGCTCAAAGTATATTTACGAATTTTAAAAATATCGTGGATTCAACCTCTAAATCCTTGCCTTTTGGGATAGCTCAAATTGGTAAAGCCTTTAGAAATGAAATTACACCGCGTAATTTTATATTTAGAGTAAGAGAATTTGAACAAATGGAACTTGAATTTTTTGTAAAACCAGGGACTGATGAAAAATGGCATGAATCATGGGTACAAAAAAGACTAGATTGGTGGGTACAACAAGGAGTACCCATGGAAAGCATAGAGTTATATGAAGTTCCTAAAGATGAGCTAGCGCATTATTCTAAAAGGACAGTAGATGTGATGTATAAATTTCCACATGGTCTTGAGGAACTTGAAGGTATTGCAAATAGAACTGATTTTGATTTAGGCTCACATACTAAAAATCAGGAAGATCTAAACATCACTGCGAAAGTAATAGAAAATAAGTCTTCTAATTCTAGACTAGCAATTCAAGATAATGATAGTAAAAAATGGCTAGTACCATATGTAATAGAGCCTTCTGCAGGCGTAGAAAGAGGGATTCTTGCGATTATTAATGAAGCATATAATGTTGAGCAACTTAAAGATGGAAAGGAGAGAACTGTTCTTAAATTAAGGCCTCATTTATCACCAGTAAAGGCAGCTGTAATACCACTCAAAAAAAATAACGAAGATTTAGTAAAGTTAGCCGCAAATCTTAAAACAAAGCTCCAGAAACTTAATTTGGGTAGGATTGTATTAGAAAATTCAGGCAATATAGGAAAAGGCTACAGAAGACATGATGAAATTGGGACGCCAATGTGCATTACTATTGACTTTGAAAGCCTTGAAGATAACTCAGCAACAGTAAGAGACAGAGATACTATGGAACAGAAAAGGATTCAAATTGAAGATCTACCTGCCTATTTAATGCAGATTATTAATGATTAATTAATGGCATTACTTGGAAGTATTGCTTTTAACCTAATTTTTTATAGCAGCTTAATACCAATATCTATTGTAATTATTGTTACTTACTTCTTTGTTTCAACTAAGACTCTTCAGACAATTAGCTCATATTGGATCAAATTCATTTTGTTGAGTCTTAAGTTTCTGTGTCGAGTTTCCTGGAAAGTCGAGGGTGAAACAAATATACCAAAATCACCATGCATTATCGTTTCTAATCATCAAGGACAATGGGAATCGTTTTTTATTCAAACACTATCTATTCCTTCTACTAGTATTATCAAGCGTGAGCTCTTGTACATACCATTTTTTGGCTGGGCTTTAAAATGCATGAGGCCAATAACCTTGAATAGAAAGAATAAATTTAGCAGTATTAAAAAAGTAATTGAAAAGGGTGTTGTCAGAACTCAAGAGGGTTTTAATATAATATTATTCCCGGAAGGAACAAGAATTAATCCTGAAAATGGTATACAGCAGTTTGCAAATAGTTGTGGAGTTCTTTCTGTAAAGGCCGGTGTTCCAATAATTCCTATTTGTCATAATTCAGGAAATTTTTGGAAAAATAAACATTTTATTAAATATCCTGGTGAAATCATGGTAAAAATTGGCCCTCCAATATATGGTGATGATGCCAAAGAGCTTACTGGAAAGGCTTATGAGTGGATTAAGAAAAATTACTTAAACATTGATTAGATGTCGAGATCAGTAACTGACAATGCATTTTCATCTATAAATTCTCTTCTAGGCTCAACATCATCACCCATAAGTATTTCAAAGGACTGATTAGCATCCTGAACATCATTAATGTCAACTCTCATCATTCTTCGATGTTCTGGATCCATTGTTGTTGTCCACAACTGTTCCGGATTCATTTCACCAAGGCCTTTATATCTTTGTACTTCTAAGCCTCTGGTACCAGATTTAGAGAATTCTTTAACTGCTGCTTCTTTTTGCTCCTCATCAGATGCATAAATAAAGTCTTTGCCTTTTGTAATCTTGTATAAAGGCGGAAGTGCTATGTATATATGTCCTCTATCAACTATTTCGAACATTTGCCTGTAGAAGAAGGTAAGAAGCAAGGTTCTAATATGAGAACCATCGACATCAGCATCAGTCATTATAATAATTCTATGGTATCTAAGCTTTTCGATATCAAAATCATCTTTTCCAATTCCACACCCAAGTGCTTTTATTAATGTGCCAACTTCTTGTGAACCAAGAACTTTATCGATTCTCGCTTTTTCAACATTGATGATCTTCCCTTTAAGGGGCAATATGGCTTGATTTTTTCTATTTCTGCCCTGTTTAGCAGACCCGCCAGCAGAATCTCCCTCAACAATATATATTTCAGAAAGTGTTGGGTCCTTTTCCTGACAATCAGCCAACTTACCAGGAAGGCCTGCTATTTCAAGAACACCCTTCCTTCTTGTCATTTCTCTTGCCTTTCTTGCAGCTTCTCTTGCCAATGCTGCTTCAGCAACTTTTCCATAGATGCTCATAGCATCTTTAGGATTCTCTAGTAAATAGTCATTAAAGTATTTACTGAACACTGTGCTCACGACACTCTCAACCTCGGAAGATACTAGTTTTTCCTTGGTTTGAGATGAAAACTTTGGATCTGGAACTTTCACTGAAATAATTGCGGTTATTCCCTCTCTTACATCTTCTCCTAGAAGGTCTGTAGGAGTTTTCTTTGCATTCTCTTTTTTTATAAAAGCTTTTAAAACTCTCGTTAGACTTCCTCTAAATCCTGCTAAATGAGTGCCGCCGTCTTTTTGTGGAATATTGTTTGTATAACACAATACGTTTTCAGAATAAGAATCAGTCCACTGTAAAGCTATTTCAACACCAACATCATTTTCTATGGCTGAGCATTCAAATATTTCTGATACTTGTTGTTTTCTTCCTTTTAAATGGGTTACATAACTTGATAAGCCGCCATTATTTTTAAATTTCTTTGACTTCCCGCTTCTTTCATCTTGAACATTTATAGATACGCCTGCGTTTAAGAATGACAACTCTTGAATTCTTTTGTGTATTCTCTCAATTTCGAAATTAATTGAAGTAAAAATTTTATCTGATGGGTAGAATGTTATTTCTGTTCCAGTTTCTTTTGACGCCTTGAGTTTTTTTAATTTGGCTTTGGGTTTGCCTTCTTTGTACTCTTGAATATATTCACCGCCATCTCTAAAAACTCTTAGTATCAATTTGTCCGAGAGAGCGTTAACTACTGATACTCCAACCCCATGTAAGCCGCCAGACACTTTATAACTATTATCATCAAACTTTCCGCCAGAGTGCAATGTAGTTAGGATAAGCTCGGCTGCTGATATGCCTTCTTTTTTATGGACATCAACTGGAATCCCTCTTCCATTATCTTTTACAGTAACAGAACCATCTTTATTTACTATGATGTTAATATCAGAACAATGTCCTGCCATGGCTTCATCAATACAGTTATCTAAAACCTCAAAAACCATGTGATGAAGACCAGAACCATCATCGGTATCGCCTATATACATCCCTGGTCTTTTTTTTACTGCTTCTAAGCCTTTTAGTACCTGGATATTGGTTGAATCATAGGTTTTTTCTGGCGTCTTTTTTGGCATAATTCCTATCTTAATTGTTCCACGTGGAACTTTTTAAATTCTCTAAAATTAGGTTCTATTTTACTACTAAAATGATCATCTATACAGGAAAAAATAACTTGGTTATTTAGTAATTTTAAAAGATTTAAAAATACTAAAAAAGTACTGTCATCTAGCTCGGACTTTATGTCATCTATAATTAAAGAAGCCCTAATATTAAAACTTTTTCTTAAGACTTCGTGTTGAGCACAACACCACAAAATAGAAAACAATTTTTGTTCACCTCTAGAAAGTATTTGACGTGCATCTATATCATTAATTAAAAATTTTATATCTGCTTTATGAGGGCCTAAGGTTGTTGTTCTTCTTTTTAGATCTTGGTATCTATTATTAGTAATTGTTCTTGAAAGAGTGCTATCGTTAGCCCATCCAGAATAAAAAGCAATATCTATATTTCTTAAATAGTTTGTTGATTTTGACTCATCAAGTTTATCAATAATATTACATAATTCATCAAGAGTTAAATTAAAAAAATCAGCTCTATATTTATTAAGCTTAACGCCCTCATCAGCAATTTTAATGTCCCATGGCTCAATATTTTTAAGCGATCCGCCTCTTAAAATACTATTTCTTTGCTTAAGACATCTATAAAAACTGAACCATGTTTCAGAAAATTGATCGTTTGAAACAAACAAAGCTCTATCAAGTAGTTTTCTTCTAAAGTCAGGAGAGGCATCTGCAAAAGAAAAGGTGTTGTTGTGAATAGCTGTTGCTGGAAATTCTTTAATTAACTTACTAGATGTAACTTTTGAATTATTTGCTACTATAGTCAAAGATACGTTATTACTTTTTGATATTTGAAGCGTATATCCTCTTTCATTATCATAACCTTTGATCAAAAAAGAATCCTTATCGATTTGTATTAAAGATTTGATATTACTGCTTTTGAATGATTTTCCAGATGAGCATAAATAAATAGATTCTAATATTGAGGTTTTTCCAGAGCCATTTTTACCATAAAAGAAGTTAATGCCTGAGGATAGTGATATATCTAGTGATTCAAAGCATCTAAAATTTTTAAGAGATAAATTATTAATCATGAGTACAAAAAATGACTTGTGGGTACATTAATGTACCCATGGTTCTTGACATCACTAACTATATAAGAAGAGGCATTACAACATATTTATAACTATCAGAACCAGGATTTGTTATTAAACAGCTCTTATCAGACCCAAAAAAATGTATGTCTACATTTGTTTCATCTATTGACGAGAGTATTTCTTGAAGATAATTTACATTAAATGCAATGTCCATAGGCTCGCCCTTGTAGGAGCAATCAACAGACTCTTCTGCTTGTTCTTTTTCAGGATTATTTGCAGAAATGTTTATCGAGTTCTCAGAAGTAATGATTCTGACTCCTCTAAATTTTTCACTTGAGAGGACGCTCACTCTGCTTAAGCTCTCCGATAAGGACTTTTTATTTATAGTCAAGGTAGAACTATCTCCTGAAGGTATAACCTGTTGATAATCAGGAAATTTTCCTTCAATGAGTTTGCTGGAAAAAGTTGTGCCTGAAATGTCAACATTTATTGAGCTTGATCCGATTTGAAGTAATATATTTTCTGATGAGTCTCCAACCAGTTTTCCAATCTCATTTATAGATTTGCGTGGAACAATACCAGTAATTATCTCAGGAGCGGCCTCGTTTATTCCCAAGGTAGACATCGCGAGTCTATGGGCATCTGTTGCAACACTTGTTATTGATGTGTCTTCAACGGTTATATAGAGTCCATTTAAATAGTGCCTCCAATCCTGATTGCCCATTGCAAAAGAGGTTTTGCTTATTAATGACTTTAAGTTTTGAGCAGTAATGTTGATTGTGTTGCTATTTTTTTCTTTTTCAAATACTGGAAAATCTTCGCTTGGCAATGTAGCTAAGTTATATTTACCTGAGTCTGTTTCAATTCTCAAATTGTCGCCATCTAAAAAGAAATGGATTTCTGAAGAATCACTAAACAGCCTACATAATTCACTTAATTTTTTTGCAGGCGCAGTTATCTTACCGCCGCTTTTAAAATTAGATATTGTGGATATTGTAGATATTTCTGATTCTAGGTCTGTTGCGGTGAGTCTTAAAGAAGATTCATCAACCTCAAACAAAACATTTGCCAGAATTGGAAGTGTTTGTCTTTTTTCAACGACGCCAAGAGTTGAATTGAGAGATTTTACAACCTCTTCTTTGCTTATATAAAAATCCATTCTAGTTTGTAAGTGCCCTGTTAAGGTTTCTGTAGTCCTCTTCGTGAGAAGGGCTTTCTTTTCTAAGTTCAGCTATTTTCTTACATGCGTGCAAGACAGTAGTATGATCCCTTCCATTAAAAGCTTCGCCTATTTCAGGAAGGCTGTGCCTGGTTAAGTCTTTAGTTAAAGCCATTGCAAGCTGGCGAGGTCTTGTTATGGACCTGCTTCTTCTTTTTGAAAGTAAGTCTGAAAGCTTAATATTATAATATTCAGCTACGGTTTTTTGTATGTTTTCAATGCTTACCATTTTTGCAGATATAACAAAAAGATCTTTAAGTGCGTCCTTTACAAGAGCCAAGTCTATTGATTGATTGGTAAATCGGGCATTTGCAACAACTCTTTTAAGCGCCCCCTCAAGCTCCCTTATATTTGATCTTATTCGTTGTGCTATATAAATAGCGCAATCACTTGGGAGCTCAACCCCCATTGAGGAAGCTTTTTGCAGTAGAACGGCTGCTCTTGTTTCAAGTTCTGGTGGATCTATAACAACAGGAAGCCCCCAACCAAGCCTGGACTTTAACCTTTCTTCAAGCCCATCAATCTCTTTGGGATACTTATCACAAGTAAGTATCATTTGGTTGTTTCTATCAAGAAGCGCGTTGAAGGTATGGAAAAACTCCTCTTGTGATTGTTCTTTGCCTGCAAAAAACTGTATATCATCAATTAATAAAGCGTCAGCATTTCTATAAAAAGACTTAAACTCGTTCATGGCGCCCAGCTGGAGTGCTTTAACCATATCTGATACAAATTTTTCTGAATGCACGTAAACAATTCTTTTGTCTGGTTCGTTTCGCAGGATCTCATTTCCAACAGCATGCATAAGGTGTGTTTTGCCAAGACCAACCCCGCCATAAATAAATAATGGGTTGTAATCGCCCTTGGGATTGGATGCAACTTGTTTGGATGCGGCCAGTGCTAAGTGATTTGACTTTCCTTCAACAAAAGTATCGAAAATATAGGATTTAACAAGCTTGGTATCTTCTGATTTTTTACCATTTTTATATTTATCGACAAATGTTTCTTTTGTGTGTGTTTTAAAAATAAGATTTATATCTTTTTTGGTTTGTTTTTTGACAATATTATTAATGTCATCCGCAAGGTTTGACTCTACATAATTTAAAATAAAGTCATTTGGTGCAACAAGCTCTAATGTGTTTTCTTTTAAATTTGCTTTTAGTGGTCTTATCCAGGTGTTAAAATCGTCTTGTGAAAGTTTATTTTCTAGGCTTTCTGAGCATTTATTCCAAAATTCCAATCTGTTCTCCTCTTATTTATCAACTAGTCTATTAAAAAATTAACAAGATATCTACAGCATAAGTTAATGAATTTACTGTGGATAACTTGTTTATAAAAAATAACAAAGGTTTTTTTGTAAATATATGTATTGTTATAATTATTGGGCTATAATGCTCCACGATTTTTTGGAAAGGATATTATGAAAAGAACATTTCAGCCCAGCACATTAAAAAGAAACAGGACCCATGGCTTTAGGGCCAGAATGGCTACAAAGGCTGGTCGGGCTATTCTTTCTAACAGAAGAAAGAAAGGCCGCAAGGTTTTAACTGCTTAAAGTTTGTCTCTTAATAAACTTCCTAAACAATTTTATTCCTCTAAAAATTTTCGAGCTTTTTTTGTTAGGGGTGATTCTTCTCTACTGAGAATTTCTTTGCAAAAAAAAATTTTTAAGCTTGCAGTTGATCGTAATAAGTACAAAAGAAGAATTAAAGAGATATTTAGAACTAACAACCTTTATAAAAGTCATGGCTGTTTTGTCTTTCTAATTTATAAACCATTTATTGAATTAAAACCATCTGAGGCTTCAGTTGAAATCATTAAAGCTGTAAAATCTGCAAACTTGTAAAAATAAATTTTTAAATGAATATTAGAAAAATATATGTTGTATTAATTGTCCTTCTTTCTATGGGGTTGTTTTACGAATGGACCTCTGAAAACAGATCTGCGGTCCAGTTAAAACATATGGAGCTTGTTGATGTGTTGGCTAGGGACAGCCTATATTCTTCTGGCGATGAGTATATTTTTTTAGAAAATGATTTATTAGAAATTAAAATTGCTATTGCCACCGGGGCTATTGTTGAGTCAAGGTTAAAAAAGTATGGTGTTGAAAATATTGCTGGGTCGTTGGGTGTTAGGGTTTTTGGTTCGGATGACCGAGGAGTATTTAAGTATTATTTAAAAACAGGTTTTACTGGGAGCTCTTCCTCAAAAGGCTTTTCATTGGCCTCATATGGCAAAGATTATGTTGAGCTTTTTGATGCTGAGAATGGTTTTAGAAAGCGTTTTTCTTTTCTTCCTGCAAGTTATGAAGTTCAAATAGAGGATATATCCGAAAGAGGTTCTGGGGGCAAGGCTTTTGCCTCAATGTATAGAACAGAAGGAATGGCCTTAGACCTTAAGACTAATTTTTCTGATGGTGGCATGATGAACTCAAGCTCTTATCAGGGTGTTGGGTTTAATACTTCGAGCGATGGGTATGTTAAAAGCAGGTTAAGTGGAATTGATGATCCTGTTTCAGTTTCCTCAAGATCTGGTTGGATATCGTTTATACAAAAATATTTTTTTGCGGCCCTAATAGGTTCTGATGAATATGTATATAATTATTTTGCTCAACCGGCTTCTGATGGGGTATATAGAATGGGGTACACCGTAGATAAATCAGAAACGCAAAACCTAGTATTTAAACACTCACACAGGATTTTTATTGGCCCAAAGATTAGAAAAGATTTGGCCTCAAGAGCTGAGAACCTTGAGTTAACTATTGAGATGGGTTGGTTTTGGTTTATATCTCAGCCAATGGTTTGGTTTTTAGATTTCTTAAATGGCTTTGTTAATAGCTGGGCTCTTTCCATAGTTTTATTTACTCTTCTCTTAAAAATTGCGCTTTTTGGTATTACTGCTAAGGGCTTTGCCTCTATGGCAAAAATGAGAAAGGTTGGCCCCAAAATGAAAGAGATAAGTGAAAGGCACAAAGATGACAGACAAAGGCTGCAAAAGGAAATGGCAGACCTTCAAAAGAAAGAGGGGTTTAATCCCTTGGGCGGTTGTTTGCCTGTTTTGGTTCAAATGCCTGTTTTTATTGGGTTCTTTTTTGCCCTTCGAGAGATGGTTGAATTAAGGCATGCTCCAATGGGTTTGTGGATTTCTGATCTTTCGGTGCCAGACCCTGTTTTTGTTCTTCCAATAATGTTCGTTGGAATTATGGTTTTAACACAAAGATTAAATCCTACCCCGCCAACATCTGATCCAACACAAGCGCAAGTAATGCAATATATGCCAGTTATGTTTGGTGTTTTCTTTTTGTTTTTCCCTGCTGGACTTTGTTTATATTCGGTAGTTAATTCTGGTGTGTCTTTAGTTCAGCAAAGATACCTTTACAGAAAGCTTGGTGTTTGGGGCGGGGGTTCTGATGGATCTGGTGTTGGTGGTTAGGTGTCATGTCGATAGTTTTCGCTCTTGCTACACCTACCGCAAAATCAGCAATTTGTGTATTTAGGGTTTCTGGCAAGGGCTGCCTTGATGCAGTAGAAAAGATTTTTAACAAGCCTATTCAAAAACATAAAACTTTTTGTATTAGAAAATTGTTCCATCAGGACAGGGTTATTGATGAGGTCGGAGTTATAACCTTTGGCGGCCCAAATAGTTACACCGGTGAAGATGCTTTTGAAGTATATGGTCATGGAGGTCTTGGTGTTATGTCGTTGATTGTTGAGGCTTTTAAGGGGGTTGGATTTGAAGAAGCTGCTCCTGGTGAGTTCACAAAAAGGGCTTTTTTAAATGATAAATTAAGTTTAAACGAAGCGGAGTCTGTTGCTGATATTATTGAAAGCAACAATGCTGAGGATGTCTTTTTATCTTCTCAATCTCTTGCTGGTGATTTTACAAAAAAGGTTATTGATTTTTCGAAAGAGATTGATTTTTTTAGGGTTAGGGTAGAGGGTGAAATAGACTTTTCTGATGAGGGTGAAGATTTTTTAGATTCAATGTTGGTGGAAGATCTTGGGTTGTTAATTTCTAATTTTGAGCTTTTTGTTGGAGCTTGTATGAATAAAAAAGAGCTTTCTGTTAAAAAAAAGGTATTGTTTATTGGTCCTGTAAACTCAGGAAAATCTTCTGTTTTTAATAGATTGCTTGGGTTTGAGCGTGCTTTGGTTTCAAGTGTTCCTGGAACAACCAGGGATTTAATTGAGTCGGAGGTTTTTTATAATAATATGTCTTTTTATGTTTCTGACTCTGCTGGTATCAGGGAGACAGAAGATTTAATTGAGGCTAAGGGAATTGATTTGGGTATTTCTGAAGTGTCTAAGGCAGATGTTGTTGTGGGTATATTTGACTCTTCCGATGAAGGTGTGATTAATAAATTTAGGAAAATTTCTGGTGAGCGTGTTTTTTTGGCTGTTTATAATAAGCTTGATTTGTCTGAAGCCGATATAAAGCTTTTTGATTGTTGTGTGTCTGCCAAAACAGGAGAGGGTTTTGATCATTTTAAAAAGGTTTTGGGGGGTGCTTTTATAAACAAGGATATTGGGGATTACGACTACCTTGTAAGAGAAAGACATATTGCTCTTTTTAATAAAACTATATGTTCTTTAAAAAGCGCTGAAAAAAGACTTTTAGGTAAAGATGCAATGGAGCTTGCTGCAGAAGATTTGAGAATATCGAGAGCCTATATTGGAGATGTTGTTGGTGTAAAAACTTCGGACTCCTTGTTGGGTGATATTTTTAGCTCTTTTTGTATTGGTAAATAAATTGTTAGTAACTTGTTTACCTTTTTTTGGTCTTTTTTTTATTAACAAGCTTTGCCTATGTTTTTTACGAAGGTTTTAACAGGCTTAAACAGTTTTTACCAAGAGTAATTATTGTTTTTGGTGCGGGCTTTATGAGACTTATCAACAAAAAATCATTGCCTTAATAGAAATAACAATAAGTATATAATATAGATATTATTGATTTTAATTAGTATATGGATAAATTTGATGTAATTGTCGTTGGGGGCGGGCATGCTGGTGCTGAGGCGGCTCATGCTGTCTTCAGATCTGGCTTAAAATGCGCGTTAGTTACATTTGAGCGTGAAAAAATCGGTCAAATGTCATGCAACCCTGCTATCGGCGGATTGGGCAAATCGCACATAGTTAGAGAAATAGATGCTATGGGCGGAATAATGCCGATAGCTACAGATATGTCTGGTATACAGTACAGAACCCTTAATACAAGAAAAGGGGATGCTGTGCAGGCACTTAGAGTTCAGTGCGACAGAAGCCTATACAAAAAAGCTATTCAAAAAATTATCAGCCAAACAAACATACACATTTTTGAGGAAGAAGTTGAAGACTTATTAGTTCAAAAAGACTCTGTTAAAGGTGTTATCACCAAAAATCAAACCATTCTTGGCTCTAAAACAATTCTAACAACTGGAACTTTTTTAAACGGCAAAATGTACAAAGGAGATGAAATAACAGAGGGCGGAAGAATTGGCGATAGCTCATCCAAGCCCCTATCAAAAAAACTTTATAGTTTAAGCCTCCCAATGGGCAGGTTAAAAACAGGAACACCAGCAAGAATAAAACTATCTAGTCTAGATCTTTCTGTTATGGAGGAGCAGCCAGGAGAGAGCCCAACTCCTTTTATGAGCCTAACCCATGAAATCAAAAGACATCAAAAACAACTATCCTGTTACATTACCAGAACAAACCCCAAAACACATAAAATAATAAGTGAAAACACCCACCTGTCCGCAATGTATTCAGGAAACATCAGCGGAATAGGGCCAAGATACTGCCCCTCAATTGAAGATAAAGTTTATAAGTTTAAATCCAAAGAAAGCCACCAAATATTTATAGAACCAGAAGGCATAAACAAGGACCTTGTATACCCAAACGGAATATCAACAAGTCTTCCAAAAAAAATTCAAGAAGAGTTTATCTATTCTATAAAAGGACTAGAAAATTCAAAAATAGAAGAATATGGCTATGCTGTTGAGTATGATTTTGTAGACCCTAGGACCATAAAAAAAACACTTGAAACAAAATTCTTAAGTGATTTTTATCTTGCAGGACAAATTAATGGAACAACTGGTTATGAAGAGGCCGCGGCACAAGGGCTAATGGCCGGCATAAACGCTTCAAATAAGATACGAAAAAGAAAAGATTTTATTTTAGAAAGAAGCGAATCATATATAGGAGTAATGATAGACGACTTAACAAACCATGGAATAACAGAGCCATACAGAATGTTCACCAGCAGGGCTGAACATAGACTATTGCTTTCTCAAAACAACGCCGAGCAAAGACTGTTAAGCAAGGCCTTTAAGCAAAACATTGTTAGTAAGGGAAGGCTAAACAACTTTTTAAAAAATGAAGATGAGTACAGAAAATTTTTTACAAACCAACTCGAAAAAATAAAAATAAAAAGCTTTAAAAACAAAAAAAACAAAACAATAGAGCTGGATGAGAAAAGAAGCATCTCTTCTATATTGGCACGACCAGATGTAGACGAAACAAAAATTTTTAAAACCAACAAAGACACCATTGGATTTTTTAAAAGAGCCTCAACAGAAATAAAATACAAGGGATATATAGAAAAACAACTTAGAGAAATTAATAAGAATAAAAAACAAAATAGAAAAAAAATACCTGAAAACATTGATTACAAAAATATTAGCGGACTGTCTAATGAGGTCATTGAAAAACTATTAAAATCCAGACCAGACACCATTGGTTCAGCCTCACTAATTGAAGGAGTTACACCAGCAGCAATAAACCTAATTTTGGTAAACATCAAAAAGACCGAATTAGAAAAAATTAATGCTTAGTGAAAAAAACAAGATAATCCAAAAAATCCCAAATATTTCTTCGAGTGAAGTAAAAAACATACACCTATTTATAAATGAAGCCTTGCTCTTCAACAAAAAACACAACATATTTGTAAGAGATGGGTTTGATGATGTGCTTAATAAAGACATTCTTGACTGCATGCCTTTAATAAAAAAGATAAACAACAACACAAAAACATTAGATTTAGGCTCGGGCGGGGGTTTTCCAGGAATTTTAATAGCAATACTTAAAGCAAGTTGTGAAATCCATCTAGTCGAGAAGGCACAAAAAAAAGCATACTTCCTCAAAAAAATGAAGGACATGCTCAAGCTTAAAAACATAGAAGTAATAAATAACAAGCTATTAATCAATAATAATATAGGTGTTTATGATGTCATTACAGCCAGAGCTTTTTCTTCAACCCAAAACATAATTGAAATAACATCAAACAATATAAAAAAAGGATCCAAGTACCTATTGTTAAAAGGAAGAGAAGAAAAAATAATGAAAGAATTGCATTCTGTGGACACAAATAAATATAAATATGAAATAATCAAAATAGATTACAGCGAACACGAAAGGCATTTGGTAGAAATAAATTTAAATGAATAAAATTCTAGCTATAGCAAATCAAAAAGGTGGGGTAGGCAAGACCACTACAGCAGTTAATCTTGCGGCCAGCCTTTCAGCAACTAAAAGAAAAGTTTTATTAGTAGACCTAGACCCCCAAGGAAACGCCTCAACAGCTGCAGGAATTCAAGCAAATGAAATAAAAAATTTATTTAACTTATTTTTTGACAAAACCCCAATTAATGAATGTATATACAAATCATCAGATGGTTATGATGTTATTCCTGGCGGCCAAGAACTAATCGCCCTTGAGGTAGCAATTAGAGAAAATAATAAACAATCTTTTTTAACAAAAGAGCTTGAAGGGCTAAGTAACACATACGACTATACAATCATTGACACACCACCAACCCTAAATCAATTAACAATTGAAGCACTTTTTGCAGCATCTGGAACACTAATACCTCTTCAATGTGAATATTATTCTCTTGAGGGAGTTACAGGGTTAATGGAAACAATCAAAACACTTTCAGACAAAAACCTTTCATCAAATAGGGTTCTTGGGATTGTTAGGACAATGGTAGATATGAGAAACAATCTAGCTAAAGAAGTCTCAGACGAGCTTGAAATACATTTTTCAAATCTTCTTTTTAATACGTTAATACCAAGAAATGTAAAATTAGCTGAGGCCCCAAGTCATGGAGTATCAGGCATTAAATATATGCCCAACTCATATGGTGCAAAAGCTTATCTCGCTTTGGCTGGAGAGCTTATTAGAAAGGTGGAATATGTCTGAAGAAAATAAAATTCTAAACAAGGGATTAGATGCTCTCTTGGGGTCCAACTCATCAATAAATCAAAGAAGTGTTAAGGAGATAGAATTAAGCTCAATAAGTGCAGGAAGGTTTCAACCAAGATCAAACTTCAATGAACAAAAACTTTCAGAACTCACAGACTCGATAAAAAACCACGGCGTTCTTTCGCCAATATTAGTAAGAGAGCTGGGGTTAAACAAATTTGAGGTTATAGCTGGCGAAAGAAGATTAAGAGCATCTAAACAAGCTGGTCTAGAAACCATACCATGCCTTATAGATCAGAAAAAAGATCAAGATGCGTTGGAGTCTGCTCTTATAGAAAACCTTCAAAGAGAGGACTTAAACGCAGTTGAAGAGGCAAGAGGATACGATAGACTTAAAAGAGAATTCGGCCTCACCCAGGAGGAAGTTGCCAAATCAACTGGAAAGGCTAGGAGTACAATTGCAAACTCTTTAAGACTTTTATCCCTTCCGACCTCAATCTTGGAAATGCTTGCTTCAGGCCAGATAGAAAAAGGGCACGCAAAGATTTTGGCATCAATGGATGCAAAAGAGGCATTAAAAACAGCTCAAATTATTCTTAAAAATAACCTTTCTGTTAAAGAACTTAATTTGGGCTCAAATCAAAAAAATAGCTCTAAAAAAATAACAAAAAAACAAAAAGACACAGATTTATTAAATATCGAACAAGAAATGTCTGAATCTTTTGGTCATAAGGTAGAAATAGAAGCTAAAAATAAGAAAAGTGGGAGAATTACTATTTCTTACAATACATCTGATGAGCTCGAAAGCATAATCTCAAAACTTTCTAATTAGGCTAAATATAATAAAAAACACCTTGTTTCTAAGGCCATATATTTCTATAATTCTCGCAATAAAAATTAACATAAAACATAAATCTTTTGAAAAGTTTCCTAAATTCTCTCTTTAGTAGCAAAAGCCTAGTATCTTTTGTTTCAATCGCCTTACTTATAGCGGGATCAATAGAAAATATTTTATTTATCTTGGCTCCAATAAGTTACTTAATTGCTATTGTTTGTGCATATATGATTGGCGGCAAAATCCAGGACCATGGCCTAAACGCAGCATATAATTGGTCTATAAAGTGGGCATTATTCGTATTTTTCTTGTATTTGACAGGGGTGTATTTAATTAATGCATTTGTCTATGCGATGTTTGCATTTATTTTAATTAATACTTTGTTAAATCCAACAATGTTTATTGAAAAACAAAAGGCATCTATCTGATGGCAAAAGAACTTACAACTCAATCTTACATAGACCATCATCTGACTAATTTAACTTGTGGTAAAACACCAGAAGGCTGGAGTTGCAACCCTTATGATGTGGAGCAAATGGGGTTTTGGGCTTTTCATGTTGACTCACTTTTTTGGTCTGTTTTTTTGGGCGCATTATTTATTTTGATTTTTAAAATGGCAATGCCAAGGAGTGTAAGCGCAGACACAACCCCTTCCGGCCTTCAAAATTTTGTAGAAATGAGCATAGAATTCGTTGAAGACAACGTTCAATCTTTATTTGGATCAGTTAAAAACAAACTTATAGCACCTCTCGCGCTTACAGTTTTTGTTTGGATTTTGCTTATGAATTTAATGGATTTAATTCCAGTAGACTTCATTCCAGTACTTGCGGGGCATTTAGCATTCTTTTTTGTTGGCGGACCTGAACATGCTTGGATAAATAGCCCAGAATCTTTTTATTTTAAGGTTGTTCCAACTACAGATCCCAACATCACCCTCGGAATGGCTTTAGCAGTTTTTGTTCTCACTATTTATTACAGCATTAGAGTAAAAGGCTTAAAAGCTTTTGTCGCAGAACTAACCCTACACCCTTTTGGAAAATATTTGATTCCAGTTAATTTCATTCTGGAGATGGTTAACTTCATAGCTAAACCAATCTCACTAGGTTTAAGATTATTCGGTAATTTATATGCAGGGGAAATGATATTTATTCTGATTGCATTGATGTTATTTTTCAGTAGCATACCCATAGGTACGCTTGGGTTTGGATTACATTTAGTTTGGGCGCTTTTCCACATTTTGATTGTGGCATTGCAAGCATTTATTTTTATGGCGCTAACCATTGCTTATTTGGCTATGGCGCATGAAACAGAGGAACATTAAACCTCAATTTAAAGGAGAAAAAAATGGAATATAGTATTTTAGCAGCAGGAATCACAATGGGCCTTGCCTCAATTGGCGCTGGAGTGGGTGTGGGCATCCTCGGAAGTAAGTTTATAGAAGGAATAGCAAGGCAGCCTGAGTTAGCTCCGTTTCTTCAAGGTCGTTTCTTTTTAATGATGGGCTTAACCGATGCGGTTCCTATGATTGGAGTTGGTCTTGGGATGTACATGCTTTTTGCTCTTTAATTTAAATAAATAGTTAAACATGAATATAAACGCAACCTTACTTGCTCAAGCAGTCGTTATGATTGTGTTTGTTGCTATCTGTTGGAAGTATGTCTATCCGCCAATTTTGGCTGTAATGCAAGAAAGAGAAAAAAAAATATCTGATGGTCTAGAGGCTGCAAAAAAAGCAGATGACTCGCTTGAAGAAGCAAAATTAGCTTTTGATAAAGAAATGGATCAAGCAAAGGCAGAGGCAGCAGAAATTTTAGAAAAAGCAAATGCAAGAGCCTCACAAATAGTTGGAGATGCTTCTTCCAAAGCAGAGTCAGAGGCAGAAAAGATTATGACTTCAGCTTCTAAAACTATAGAAAATGATACAAATAAAGCAAAAGAACAATTAAGAGAGCAGATGTCAGAAATCATTATTGATACAACGCAAAAGATTCTAGGTGATGAAATATCACCAGAGAAACATGATGCCATTTTAAAGAAGGCTGCCGAGGAACTATAAGTAATGATTGAATTAACTCCGCTTGCAAGACCTTACGCAAAAGCATTATTTTCATCTGCACTTGAGAGTGAAAACTTAGATGGAATGGCAAATGATTTAAAGACCATGGCCACTGCTTCAAAGACGGAGGAGATAAAGGGTACCATTGAAGACCCAGTATTATCTAGACAAGAGGTTGTAGAAATTTTAACTAAGCTATTTGACGAAAGTGTTGGCGAAACATCTAAAAAACTTCTTTCAATATTGGCTGAAAACAAAAGATTAAATCTTCTTGAGCCAATACATTCCATTTATCAAGAACTTTTAGAAAAGCACAAAGAACAAAACTCTATAGAGGTTTTTGTTGCTGCTATTCCAAGCGATGAGGCAAAAGAAGATATTGAAAATAAACTCAGATCTTCATACGGCAAAGATGCAAATATATTTTTTTCAAAAGACCCAAACATGATGGGCGGCTTATCTATAAAGGTAGGTGACGAAACACTCGATCTTTCAATAAGAGGAAAGGTCAACAAACTTGTAAACCAATTAAATTTTTAAGGTGAAAAAATGAGTCAATTAAATCCAT
>ERZ802821.138-NODE-138-length-37477-cov-59.3978_pt1 | contig 37477 bp, 26 predicted proteins | sample MGYA00345648_ERZ802821 | MGnify/ENA primary metagenome ERZ802821 (study PRJEB30503, sample SAMEA104212357) | marine metagenome | biome: Westerlies Biome; feature: [SRF] surface water layer (ENVO:00010504) within the epipelagic zone...; material: water... | reverse complement strand
ATCCTCTTGTAAGCAAGAACTTAGACTTAGCGTTTGAGTATTATTATGCTGAAGGTAGTTATGTTGCTGTAAACTTCTTCAAAAAAGACCTAGAAGATTTTGTAGGATCCTCAACAACAAGAACCACTTTTGACGGACTACATGACGTCAGATACGGACTTCCAGGAGTTGGTCCAGCAGATACAACAACCCAAGTTCTAAATTGGCCTAATATGGCAACTATTGATCAATATGCCTTTGGTTCTATGGATTGGTGGCAAACTCTAATGAAGTTATATGTTGCTACCGTTCCAGGTACATCCTGTACTCTTGATCAAGCAACTTGGGGTGATTATTTTTACTATAATAGTACTACTTGTGTTGAAAGTAGCGCTGATCTAAATCCTTTAATGCAATTTGACGTTACAAGACCTGAAAATATATATGAAGGGTCGATTGATGGTATCGAATTTGCTCTTCAACATTTTTTTGTTGGCACTAATTTTGGAGTTATAGTTAATTACACATCAATTGGCGGCGATACAGAAGCTAGTCCTGCTGCTCAAAGAAACCAAACTTTTGAATTAGCTGGTTTTGGTGATTCTGGAAACTTATCAGTTTTTTATGAAGATAATAAATTTTCAGCAAGACTTTCAAATAACTACAGAGCTGAAACATATGTTGGATTTGATGAATATAATCCTCTATGGGTAGAGGCAAGATCACAAATTGATTTCAGTGCTTCATACGCTGTAAGCGAGAAAACAACATTATTTGTTGAAGGCCTTAATATAACTGATGAAGAAGTTAGATTGTATGCAAGATATGACAATATGTTATTTTTAGCTCAAAATCATGGACCTGTTTACAAAGCAGGCTTCAGAGTTAGATTTTAATAAATATTAATTTGATTAAAAAGAGGGCATCAGCCCTCTTTTTTTTTTAGAGTTACAATATATAAATGAAATATAAACGTTTTCTAGTTATATTATTTTTACTGTCATCATGTGGTGGTGGCGGGGGTGGAGGCGCAGCGCCTATTCCATTTGCAATAACTATTGGCTTAACCTCTTTTTTTGTAGATGAAGACAATGATTATTCAGGATCATTATCTGCAACAGCTAATGAAGTAGTGACTTTAAGTTATGCTATAACATCCGATACAACAAATGGTTCGCTCACTTTAAATTCATCAGGAGAAATCACCTATACACCTAATTCAAATTTTTACGGATCAGATCAGTTTCAATACAGTGTAAATGCATCAGAAAAAAATATAACCAGAACCGCTACTGTAGATATAACTGTTAATGCAGTAAATGATGCACCAACAATAGTCATGGATACATATAGCGATCTTAATAAAGATAACCTTATATTTGAAACAAAACCGAGCTATAACGTTACTTATACAGATATTGATAATGATTTAGCTGATTTAACTTTTAGTGCATCTCTTGACGATGAGACTATTCCTTCTGTATTTACTTCAATATCAGAGGGATATGGTAGTATTGAATTAGATCTATCATCAATAAGTAAATCAGGTTTCTTGAATGCTAAGCTTAGCGTCTCTGATGGAACGGTAAGTTCTTCATCAACATTTGATACATGGTTTATCGCTAACAAAAATACAGTAACTGTCTCAAAGGACGATGATAAAAGTGATGGATTTGATGAGGGCACAAGAACCGATAAAGATTACTATGTTTATGAGCTTATCGGTGATACTAATTCAACTGCAGGAACCAAGTGGTTATTTGTTGCAGATTCATTAGCCGATGAGTCAGACATAACATCTTTTAGAACCGCTCTTCTTGAATCAATTAATCTTCTTAATGAATCTGATGCTACTACATTTTTTGCAGGTTATTTTGACATTGTCGTAGCTGAGCCTGTTTCCCCTGACGGTTCTTCATTAGCTTCAATTGAGACTGGTTGTTATGATTGGGATGAAGATGTTTACTGCATTGGCTCATCTGATATTGATACTTCTGTTTTTCAAGACCTACTCTCAGATAATGACTTAATATCTGTCTTAACCACACAATCGGGCAGAGGTGTAAATTTAGGTAAAACTAATATTCAAGAAATCAAATCATCTACTTCTGTAACTGTAATGCATGAGCTTGGGCATGCTCATGGTGAAATGGGAGATGAATACCGTTCGGATGATGACAGAGATGTTAGCAGTTATGCCGACCTAAATATAAATACAACAACTCAAAATGATGTCTCATCACTTAAATGGAATCATCATATTGAAGATCAATTAAATGTTTTAGGTAAGGATGTAAAAGTTTGTTATAACGTTGGTGATGGCAGGATTTATGATAGAGATTCCGACGAATATGTAGATGGTGCAGACTGTAATTGTCTTGCAAATGAATGGGGTGCCGCAGAGATAAATCCTGATACTGGAGAAGTGAAATATCCTTTTATAAGAAAAAATCCAGAATGTGGAAAAGTAGGGCTTTTTGAGGGCAACTATTACGGTGAATATAATAACTATAGACCTACATTTTGCTCTGTTATGGATAGTTGTTCAAGCGGAGGATATGGAAAAGTAAATGTCGAAGGTTTTGCAATAGGCTCAATACTAAACCAAGGGTTTGAAGATGATAGAGCAAGTTTTGTTAGCAATACTGGAAGTTCAACTATTGATGGATTTCAAATTAGCCTTGATGTCGAATATGACGAGAGCAAAATAACCTTAGAATGGTATGTAGATGGAATTAAAGATGAAACAAAAACTAATCAAAAAAGCGTTATCTTTTCCAGATCTGCTGACAATAGTGTAGAAATTTATACCTGGAGAGCAGTTGACTTGACTGGATACGTTACAGCTCCTGATAACGTAAATGATGATAGTGATTTCTATGAAGGTCTTTTTAATTCACCATTTATTTGGATTGATTTAACTAACAATAATCAACGAATATATAATCCTGCTGATCAGTCACTTTATAATTACGGATATATGTTCAGCCCTTTAGGCGGAAAGTGGGGCATAAACTGGGCAAAAAACTAATGAAAATAATCTTAACCTTATTCCTAGTATTTAATACTAGCTATCTTTTTTCTCATCCTGAAAATCATGCAAGAATAGAATTAGTGAAGCCTTTTGTTAATTCATTAGAACAAGAGGCGCATATTTTTGGATTAAATCTAACTCCTAATTCAATAATGGTTACCAAAGATTTTATTGGTAATCCATCAAATCAAACTCTGCTAAAGCTAAGACATCCTTCCAAGTCTGATAAATATGCTTTAAAAGTATTCGATAAAAATAATAATGAATTATTAACTCTTGGTATAGGTAATCCTTTTTATGCTTATGCGCACCACATTGGCTTTGAAGATAGAGAAGTTATGGGCGGACCAGTTTCATCGGCAAAAATAGAGATAGCTATTCCTACTAACTTAAATGCAAAATTTTTAGCCATTTCTGCTAGAGATTTAAATAGCAATTTAAATGAAATTCAAAGGGTTGAATTACCTTAATTGTCAAAAATTTATAATCTTGAAAGCTTTCACTTTAAAAGGTATATTACCAATCCAAATGCGGTACTAGCTCAGTTGGTAGAGCGTCTGCTTGCCAAGCAGAAGGCCGCCGGTTCGAGACCGGCGTACCGCACCATTTGTATATAAATCTTTTATATTATTATGCACTTTAGTATTAATCTTAGTGATATTCTTAAAAATTAAAATTCTAATAGGAGAAATATATGAAAAAATACCTTTTAAGCTTATGCGCTTTATTTTTGATTTCGTCTCAGTCAGTGACTGCTGCAAGTTATCTAGCTACATACTCATTAAAAGTATCTAATCCAGCAGCTTATATGGAGGCTATGGACGACTTAATGAGCTCAGAATGGGGTAAATCTTTCCCAGCAGTTGTAGCTGTCCATGCTTATGCATTTAATGGCTATGATGATGCTACTCATTCTGTAGTTCTTAACTACGCTGATACAGAAAGTCTTGGAAAAGGGACTGAATCTTTTACAGATCCAACCTTTCTTAATTTTCTAGCAAGAACTTCTGATGTTGCTGAAGAGGTTGAACAATCTCTTCATATGAAGCTAATTAGTGGTGGAAGTGAAGATCCTGATAAAAATGGAACTTATACAATTTATAGGATGCAAGTTGAAAACCCGGCTAAGTATGCAAAAGCTTATTCAAAAATTATTGAAGCACAAGAAGAAGCAGGTAATATTGTGGGATCTTATGGTCTTCGTCAACATGTTGCTGGTAGCGTAAATTACTATACTCATTATGCATATACAAGCGCTGGCAGTATGGAAGAAGCTATGAAATCTTCAGAAGCCCTTTATTCGAGTGAATCGTTTGCAAAGTTTTCTAAAGAAGTAAGTGGAAATAGAAAAACAATGAATATTTCTATCTTATCTAATGTAAAAACATACAATGCAAACTAATTAATAAGTCTATTTAAAAAAGGGAGCATTAAGCTCCCTTTTTTTATAATAACGTTAATATATAAAGATGACTGCAAAAAAGAGCATATGCGTAATAACTACCTTTATATTAATTTCTTGTGGAGGTGGAGGTGGTGGAACTATCGAAACTTTAGAAACCTCATCAAGTAATTCGGCTACCCCTTTGTTAACTGAAACCTGTTCTTTGTATATAGATACAACATATAGATGTGAATTCACACATAACGGTCTAGAAAGGTTTTATTTTATTCAAGAAAATCATCCCGAATCATCTGGATTAAGTTCCGTACTATTTGTTCTTCATGGATACGGAAGCACTGCTTTACGAATAAGAAATTATTCAAGCTTTAACTCTTTAGCAAATACCAAAGAAAATAACTTCTTACTTATTCATCCGCAAGGAGCACCAATGAGTACTACATTGGCATCTAGTAGTTCACATTGGAACTCTGGTGGCTGGACGATTGGAAGTGACGTTGATGATGTTGATTTTATTGATTCAATAATTAACTTGGTCTCTAAAAAATACAATATCAATAACGATAGAATATATTCCACAGGAATGTCTAACGGTGGCTTCATGAGCTATCATCTTGCTTGTAATTTGAGCACAAAAATTGCTGCAGTTGCTTCAGTTACAGGCTCTATAAGCTCGCAAACATTAGATGATTGTAGTCCTCAGCATTCAACTTCAATTTTACAGATTCATGGTACTTTAGATACTACCGTTCCATACGATGGTAACTCCTCTTTGGGTATGGAAAGTGTTGATGATTTAATAAATTATTGGAAAAATTATAATTTATGTGACTTGTCTCCAATCATAACCGATACAAATACGATTAACCCTATCGGATCGTATAGATATGATAAATACTCTAATTGTTTAAATGGAGTAAGTATAGAATTATATAAAATAGAGGGAATGGGTCATACCTGGCCTTTTTTAAGTAGCTTTGGAATAAGTGCTACAGAAAAAATTTGGGAGTTTATTAATACCTATGATATGAATGGAAAAATTAATTAATTAAGGTATATTAAATAATTATAAATTTTAATAGGATAACTAAAAGGAGATAAAAATATGAGAATTTTATTAATTATTACAATGGTATTCTCTTTTAATATGTTCGCTGATGATCATGTTGAAGATAAACCAATGTATGAGCCGAATGTTGCAGAATACTATGTCAGCTCTTTTAAAGATGGCAAGGACATGGATGACATGATGAAATGGGCAGAAAAATGGAGAAAATGGGCAACTACTGGAGATGCAATGGAGCCTAATGCTGATTATAGAGCATCAATGCTGGTTCCATATTATGGAGTTAATTTAGATACTTTTGATTTATTATGGCTTGGAATAAATACAAATCCTGAACTTCAAGCTGCTGGAAATGATTACTGGGTTCAGAATGGTGGTAAATTGCAAAAAGAATTACCTGTTAATACACCTCAAGTAATTAATACATGGCAAAGAACAGTCTCAGAAACACCTGATGGTCAGGCTGGGTATGTCGTATATGCTGATTGCAAGTACGGTGATGGCGTAACTGGTGAACAGCAATATGATGCGTATTTTGCTTATGCTCAAGCAGCTCAAAAGTTAGGTGATGTAGCAGGAAGAAAAATGATCTGGCCGACAATGGGCATTACACCGGGATGGGATTATGATTATGTTCAAGCTGTTTTTACATCTACCATGACAGATTATGGCAAAAATTGGACAAATTTTTGGAGCGGTGCTGAAGAAATGCCAGAATATACTGCTCTTGAAGAGTTAGGTGGAACATGTGAAAACGAAAGATCTTTTTCAATCGTCCCTGTTAAAAACTAATATCTTAATTAACCTTTAATTAAAAGGAGGCATTAGCCTCCTTTTTTTATATTCATAGTGCATAATCATTTTATGAAGGACTTCTCAGGCCACATAGGAATAATAGGTGCAGGAATATCTGGACTTGCCTTAGGGTGTTTTTTAAAAAAAGCGAATATACCTGTTGTAATTTTTGAGAAATCAAATGATATCAGCGAGTATGGTGCAGGCATTTCATTATCACCAAACGGATTAAGGGTTCTAAAGGCTTTAGGTATTTTCAAAAAAATACAAAGATTATCTGGCAATCCTAACAAAGCATATTTTTTTTCAAATAATAAAAAGGTGACCTCATTTCCAGTAGATGTTATTACAACCTCTAGACAGACTCTTTATAAAAGTCTCTTAGAAAATTATCTCTCATATGATGGAGACATTCTATTTAACCATGAATTGTCAGACCTAGATGTTAATTCCTTGGAGTTAAGTTTTTCTAATGGGAGTATATTTAATGTAAGTCATTTAGTAGCATGTGACGGTATAAAATCAATATGTAGAAAATATCATGACAAGCTCGACTCTGAGCCATTTTATAGTGGTTATTCAGTTTGGAGGGCAATAGTTGATAAAAAACAGGAGAACATAGAAACATACTTAGGACCAAATCATCATATTGTCACCTATCCAATAGACAAAAGTAGAATAAGTTTTGTTGCAGCCATTAAAACTAATAAGATGTACAAAGAATCATGGAGATCAATCGGAACAAAAGAAGAAATGCTGAAAGATCTTCCAAAAATTTCTAAAAAAGCTTATTCATTTCTTGATACCGATATTAATTTATACAAATGGGGAGTTTATACAAGACCAAATATTAAAAGCCTTTACATGAAAAATATAACTTTTCTTGGTGATGCTGCCCATCCCATAGTTCCATTTATGGGACAAGGTGGTTGTTTAGCATTAGAGGATGCATTTGTATTTAGTGAACTTGTTTCTAAATTTAAGAATGATTTCAATAAGATTCAATACGCATACGAAAAAATAAGATTAAAACGAATAAAAAAGATCAAAGCTCGATCAGAAATTCAAGGACATTTAAATCATATCAAAAATCCATTTTTTATTTTATGTAGAAATCTAATTATGAAATTTTCTCCTATAATTCCCGCAATTGTTAAAGATATTTGGAATTATGATTCAAGTATTGAAATTAATAATATTAAGTAATACATAATTTCTTTAATTTGGTTATTTGATCTGAGTTGATATAATTCAAAAATGAAAACATTAAAGAGCTTATTATCAAAAATCTTTAAAACTCGAAAGATGGAAGTTTCCAAAGAGCTAAAAGATTTTTTAGAAAAAGAAGTCTTGGATGGAATTGATGTCTCGCCTGATTTTTTTTGGAAAACATTAGAAAATTTGATCTATGTATATGGACCAATAAATAAAAAACTATTAGAAAAAAGAAAATCAATACAAGATAAGATTGATAATTGGCATCTTGAAAACAACAGTTCTGATTTTAACTTTATGGAGTATAAAAATTTTCTATATGAAATTGGGTATATTGTGCCTGAGTCTGAAAGTTTTTCTATTAATACCAAGAATGTTGATAATGAGATCAGTAAAATTGCTGGCCCACAGCTAGTTGTCCCCGTAATGAATGCAAGATTTGCTCTAAATGCTGCTAATGCAAGATGGGGAAGTTTGTATGATGCACTTTACGGAACTAATGTTATTTCTGAAGAAGATGGGGCTTTAAGATCAGGCTCATACAATCCTGCAAGAGGAGAAAAAGTAATTGCATTTGCTAAAAATTTTTTAGATGAAACCATACCACTTGAATACGGGTCTTTTGCAGATGTCTCAAAATTTAATTTTAAAGATGGCTCTCTTTCAATGATTTTAACTAATGGACATCAAACCACTTTAAAAGATATCAACCAATATTTTGGATATTCAAGGTATGAGAATGATTCATTTGGATTATTATTCAGAAATAATAACCTCTATTTTGAAATTCAAATAGACAAAGCACATCCTGTTGGAAGATCTGATGTTGGCGGTATTAAAGATATTTATCTTGAATCAGCAATAACTACAATTGTAGATTGTGAGGATTCTGTTGCTGCAGTTGATGGAGAAGATAAAGTTACTGTTTATAGAAATTGGCTTGGTTTAATGAAAGGCAATCTTAATGAAACATTCATTAAAGATGAGCAACAAATGATTAGACGTTTAAATAAAGATAGGCCATATATATCTCCCGAAGGAGATAAGTTTTATTTGCCTGGTAGAAGTTTGATGTTAGTTAGAAACGTAGGACATCTAATGACTAACTCTGCAGTAATTGATAAAAATGGTAATGAAATACCTGAAGGAATTTTAGATGCATTATTTACTATATGTATTGGGAAGCATGACTTGTTAGGCAAAGGTAAATTTAAAAATTCACGAGATGGAAGTATTTATATTGTTAAACCAAAAATGCATGGTCCAGAAGAGGTGAAATTTACCTGTGACCTTTTTGCTGCTATCGAAAAAGCATTAAATATAGAACCAAATAGTGTGAAGATAGGAATAATGGATGAAGAAAGAAGAACAACTGTAAATTTAAAAGAATGTATAAAGGTTGCAAAAGATAGAGTAATTTTTATTAATACAGGATTTTTAGATAGAACTGGAGATGAAATTCATACAAGTATGGAAGCAGGGCCCATGGTGAGAAAAGATGAAATGAAAAAACAGCCATGGATACACGCATATGAAAATTGGAATGTTGATATTGGTCTTGAGTCTGGTTTTTTAGAAAAAGCCCAAATTGGAAAGGGAATGTGGGCAATGCCCGATGAGATGTTGGAAATGTATGAAACAAAAACTATGCACCCCAAGGCTGGTGCTAATTGTGCATGGGTCCCATCACCTACTGCTGCTACTATTCATGCTATGCATTATCATAAAATTTTAGTCCAAAATGAGCAGAAAGAAATTTTATCTAGAGAGAGGGCTGATATCGATGATATTTTAACAATTCCAATTATGAAGGATATAAATTTATCTGAGGAAGAAATTGTTAATGAGATTGAAAATAATTGCCAAGGTATTTTAGGATATGTTGTCAGATGGATTGATCAAGGTATTGGTTGTTCAAAAGTTCCAGATATAAATAATGTGGGACTTATGGAAGATAGAGCAACTTGCAGAATTTCTAGTCAGCATCTTGCAAATTGGCTCCATCATGATATCTGTTCAAAGGACCAAATCATTGAATCAATGAAAAAAATGGCCTTGATAGTTGATGAACAAAATAAACTTGATAGTAGCTATATTCCTATGGCCCCATCTTATGGAGGATTAGCTTTTAAGTCAGCTTGTGATCTAGCAATAAAAGGAAGGTCTCAGCCTAGTGGATACACTGAACCAATTTTGCACGAAATGAGATTAAGACATAAAGCATCATGAAGGCATATTGGGTTGTCAGATGCAATGTTATTGACCCTGAAGAATTTAAGAAGTACGTAAATTTATCAGGCCCTATTATTAGTGAATATGGGGGCACTTTTCTAGCTCGTGGTGGCAATCAAACAGAATACGAAATAACTGGATATGAAAGAACTGTGTTGATTGAATTTAAAAATATTGAATTAGCAAAAGCTTGCTATAACTCGGATAAATATCAAAATGCATTGCAATATATTCATAAATCAGCCAAAAGAATTGTAGTAATTGTGGAAGGTGTAAATTAATTAACTTTTTTTAAATAAAAGTGTTGACATTAATTTGTAAAAGCGTATATTTAATAAACCAGCTTGAGTCCGACTAAAGAACAACTGCAGACGGGAAGTAGAGAGACGAGAGAGGGTAGAGCCCATAGGGTGAAAGCGTTTGTAAGAGTCGACGATAAAAAAGAGCTTACGAACCCACCAAGGATTCAGGAGAAAGAATCCAAGGAGCCAGAGAAAATCTCACTTTGGACCCCTAAGGAACTCGAATTAAAAGAACAGAGCTAGTCTCTGTTTTTTTTCGTCTTAAATTTATATCCTTTTATTGTGCAATTAACTCATTTATTGCTTTAAAATGCTCGGGTTATGGAATTCACACGCACAAAAGTTATATGTACTATTGGCCCAGCTACAAATAAACTAAGTACTTTAAGACGTTTATATAATAGTGGAATGAACGTTGTGAGAATTAATATGTCTCACGCAACCCATAAGTCAGCTGATTCAATCATTAAAAATATTAATAAGATCAATCAGGATCCTAAATCTAAATATGGACCTATTGGAATTCTTTTAGATACCCAAGGTCCAGAGATAAGAACTGGAGATACTGAAGATACTTTGGATCTCAAAGTTGGGGATGAAGTGACACTTACAGTTAGAGATCAAGTAGATGTCGAAACCTCATCTATTAAAATTAATTATAAAGATTTAATACACAGCGTTAATCCAGGTTCAAAAATTACAGTTGATAATGGCCTTATAAATTTTAAGGTTTTGTCAAAAGATGAAGAGACTCTCTTATGCAGAGTTTTAGATGGAGGAAAATTAGGATCTAAAAGACATGTAAACCTTCCAGGTGTTCGAGTAAATATGCCATCAATTACTAGTCAAGATTTAAATGACATAAATTTTGGCATAAAAAGTAAGGTAGATTTTATCGCATTATCTTTTGTTAGAGATAAAGAAGATTTAGACAAACTTCAAGAAATACTAAATAAAAATAAATCTGATGCAAAAATTATTGCAAAAATTGAAAATCAAGAAGGTTTGGATAATATTGATGAAATATGTAAATCTTCATGGGGTGTCATGGTAGCAAGAGGTGACCTAGGTATTGAAACAAGTCTTACGGACTTACCAAACATTCAAAGAAGGATAATGTATGCATGTGGTAAATGGGGAAAAAGATCGATTGTTGCAACCCATCTATTAGAATCTATGATTTCAAACCCAACGCCAACTAGGGCTGAGGCAAGTGATGTTGCAAATGCTATTTATGAAGGTGCAGATGCAATAATGCTCTCAGGAGAAACCAGCATTGGTAAATATCCTATAGAATGTGTAAATTTCTTGAAGCTAATATCTGCAAAAACAGAAAAATTCAATACGCTTGGTTATGAGAAAAATCTAATTTCACATTCTGATTGGCAACATATTGGTATATCTGCCAAACATTTAGCTGAAGCAACTAATGCTGATGGAATAATAGCTATCACAAGAACTGGTGAGACTGCGAATTTAGTTTCTAATGCCAAACCTAACGGAATTCCTATATATACTTTCACAAATAATAAAAGTACATACACAAAACTTTCATTGATTGGATCTTGTAAAGCTTATTTAGTAAGTAGAATTAATAATCATGATAAAGCTCTTCAAAAAGCTTTATCAATTTTAAGATCAGAAAACCCAAGTAAAAAAACACAAAAATTTATTCTTGTTTCAGGTATTTTTTCTGAATCACATTCAGAAGCAATACAGATAATAAATATATAAATTGTTACAATAATTGAGATAATTCAAAATGGGGAGATTAGATGTTTAATTCTTTAGACTGGGCAATTGTTGCTCTTTATTGTATTGGCATTATTAGCCTAGCAACATATGTTTCAAGAACGAAAGCTGGAACAGAAAGAAGCGCAGAGGACTATTTCTTAGCAGGTAGGTCATTGCCATGGTGGGCAATAGGGGCCTCTTTAATTGCAGCAAATATTTCAGCAGAACAAATTATTGGTATGTCAGGACAAGGCTTTATAGTTGGAATGGCAATAGCAGTTTGGGAACTTACTGCTGCAATAGCGCTGATAGTGATGGCAAAATTTTTCTTACCCTTATTTCTTGAAAAAAGAATATATACGATGCCCCAGTTTTTAGAACAAAGATTTGATAAACGAGTGAGTTTAGTTTTATCGTTCTTTTGGTTAACTGTTTATATTTTTATTAATTTAACAGCTGTTTTATGGCTTGGTTCCTTAGCTATCAACACGCTTACAGGACTATCTCTCGAAAATGGTTTAATTTTATTAGCTATCCTATCTTTAGCTTATTCTCTTTCAGGTGGCCTTAAGGCTGTTGCTATGACGGATATTGTGCAAGTCGTTCTTTTGATTTTTGGCGGGCTCGCAGTTTCATATATTGCCTTAGATAAGATCTCAGAAGGAAATGGAATTTTTAATGGTTTAGGAATTGTCTATTCTGCTATGCCTGAAAAATTTGACATGATTCTATCTCCTGATAATCCTTCATATAATAATTTACCTGGAGTATGGATATTAATTGGAGCAGGTGTTTGGATAGGTCATTTTGCTTATTGGGGATTTAATCAATATATAACTCAAAGAGCCTTAGGTGCAAAATCAGTTCGTGAAGCGCAAAAGGGTGTTATGTTTGCAGCCTATCTTAAACTTTTGATGCCTCTTGTTATTGTTCTTCCTGGTATTTGCGCAGCAATGCTATTCCCGGTTTTAGAAAAATCTGATCAGGCATATCCAACTATGATGTCACTTCTTCCAAACGGACTTCTTGGTCTTACTTTTGCAGCGCTTATAGCTGCAATAGTATCTTCACTAGCCTCAATGACTAATAGTATTAGCACAATTTTTACTATGGACGTCTATAGATCATTTGCTAGAACAGACGTAGCGCAATCAAAATTAATAAGCATTGGAAGAAGCGCTGTTGTTTTATCCCTATTAACTGCTGTTCTTCTTGCTAAACCATTACTAGGAAGTTCTGATGAAATATTTCAGTACATTCAAAATTTTACTGGGATGTTCACTCCGGGTATTCTAGTTATATTTCTTGTAGCTCTCTTTTGGAAAAAAGCTACAACAATGTCTGTACTGGTTGCTGCAATTCTATCTGTTTGTATGTCGGCTTTTATTACATATACTTTTCCAGAATTTCCATACATTCATAGGATGGGTATCGTATTCTTTGCCTCTGGATTTGGATGCTATTTAACAACCTTAGCACAAGGCTATTTAGATCAAGAAAAAGCCATTGATCTTAAAGGTATTGATTTTTCTACCTCTAAAGCTTTTAACATCAATACTTTAATTGTTGTTTCAGTTTTAGCAGTAGTTTATGGAGTCTTCTGGTAATTTTATAAACTAAAATTTTTCTATATGTATAAAAACGCTTTAATACTTTCAATATTTTTTTTAACTTCATGTGGAAATGATGTTGTTAATCATGATGAAAGTATTGAATCAGATAATTCCGTAGATTGGTCTGATACTAATTCGTGCAAGAGTACTGTAGATCCAGACTTTATAAATACTTTAATTAAAAATATGACTCTTGAGCAAAAAGTAGGTCAAATCATAATGCCTGACATTGATGAAGTAACACCTATGCAGGCAAAAGAATATTTTCTTGGATCTTTTCTGAATGGAGGAGGGAAATTCCCTAACAAAAATAAAAATAGCTCGATCGATGACTGGAAAGAATTAAGCAAAGCTTACTATGATGCTTCGCCAGTTGTTGATGACATTCTAATTCCTATTTTATGGGGCACTGACGCTGTTCATGGACATAATAATGTTATAGGAGCAACTATATTTCCTCATAATATAGGTCTTGGTTCAACGATGAATGCTGATCTTATTCAAGAGATTGGGGCAGCAGTTGCAAAAGAGCTTCTTTCTACTGGTATTGCTTGGACATTCGCACCCACAATAACTGTTCCTCAAAATGATTTATGGGGTAGAACCTACGAAGGTTACTCAGAAAATCCAGAATTAGTAGCAACTCTGGGCGAAGCTATGATTAAAGGTCTTCAAGGGCAAGGAGAAAGTTATCTTGATCATAATCACGTACTTTCAACTGCTAAGCATTTTATTGGTGATGGTGGAACTTTAGATGGGGTTGATCAAGGTGATACTATTTTAAACGAGGCAGATTTAAAAGATATCCATGGTCTTCCTTATTATTTTGCTATTGATTCTTGTATTCAAACAATTATGGCAAGTTTTAATTCGTGGAATGGAGATAAGCTTCATGGTAATAAATATTTATTAACAGATGTGCTTAAAGGCGACATGCAGTTCAATGGATTGATTGTTGGAGATTGGAATGGTCATGGACAGCTACCAGGATGTACAAATGATAATTGTCCTGAATCTTTTAATGCAGGTGTTGATATTTTTATGGCTCCAGATGAGTGGAAAGAACTATATAAAAACACACTTAATCAAGTTCAAGATGGGACCATTTCTGAATCAAGACTTGATGATGCTGTAAGGAGAATTTTAAGAGTAAAGAATATTCTTGGATTATTTGATAATCGGAAGCCACATGAATTCACTCAAAACTTTATTGGATTTGATACCCACAGAGAAATAGCTAGAAGAGCTGTAAGAGAATCTATAGTTCTTCTTAAAAATAATAATTCACTTCTTCCTTTAGATCCAAAGAAGCATTATCTTGTTGTCGGTCAATCTGCAATTGATATTAAAAATCAAATGGGCGGATGGACTATTTCTTGGCAAGGAAGAGATAATTTAAATTCCGAATTTCCTAATACATCAAATATATTTGAAACTATTAAGAATGCTGTTGAAGTTTCCGGAGGTACTGCTGAGTTCTCTTCAAATGGTGAATATAAAAAAAGACCTGATGTAGTAATAATGGTATACGGAGAAGAACCATACGCTGAAGGTGATGGCGATAGAGACTCAATAATTTTTAACAACCCTAACAAAAACTTTTTTTCAATCATGCAAAAGTTGAGTCTTGATGATTTTCCAATAGTATCTTTATTTATCTCTGGTAGGCCTTTAGTCATAAATAGAGAGTTAAATATTTCAGATTCATTTGTTCAACTATGGCTTCCAGGAACTGCTGTTGAAGGAATAACTGATGTTATCTTCTCAAATGCAGATGGTGCAATTAAACATGATTTCTCTGGAAAACTTGCATATTCTTGGCCAAAAAATTCATCACAAATCAATTTAAATCTTAATGACAAAGACTATTCACCTCTTTTTGAATACGGTTATGGATTAACTTTTAATGATTCAGTCTTTATTGAAAAATTAGATGAGGAGAGACCAATTACAGAGCTTGATAAGGTTGTGTTATTTGTAGGTTCTGCTTTTCCACCTAACAATGAATTTGTAATTGAAGAGGGAATTAAAAGAAAAGTAAATGCAGATTTTTATGAGAGCACAAAAAAACTTATTAAATTACAAAAAATGGACTATCTCAAACAAGACGATGCAAAAAATATTAGTTTTGATAAATCTTTAACACCTAATTTTTGGGGAGTTGAAAACCAATATTCAGATAGTTTTAGTTATATGGAAGATGCAATTTTAGAAATTCAATACAGATTGAATTCAAGAATTAATTTAAATAATAATGAATTTGTTAGCTTGAGCTCTGAATGTACAAAAAATGACTACCAAATTCACATCAGTGGATCAAAAGATTGCAATGTATCGTTTGATATAACTGAAAATTTACTTAATAATGATTTAAAGGAATGGTCAACACTAGAAATACCCTTTAGATGCTTTAAAGATAGTGGACTAGAGGATTCGTCAGTAACTTCCTTAGTCTCAATTAGTTCAAATTCCTCTCTTAATATAGACATTCATAGCATTTTGCTAATAAATAAATCAGACCAAGCTAAGCAGATAGAATGCTCAAGTTTTAAAAACTTATGAGTAATGTATTATTGTTAGATATAGGTGGTACTAACATAAGGTATGCTTATGCAAATAAAAATTCATCTGAAATTTTTGATTCAAATAAAGAAAATTTAGATACCCTTAAAGGATTTGATAATCTTCTGAATAACCTTTTAGAAAACGGCTCTATTAAATCAATGGTTGTCTCTGTTGCTGGTCCAATGATAAATGGCTCAATATCTATGACTAATAGAGATTTTAAAATAAACGCAGACGACTTAAAAAAAGAACACAACTTAGATAATTGCTTTTTATTAAATGATTGGGAATCTATCGGATATAGTCTTTCAAGCACAAAATCAGAGGATATAAACTTTATAAAAAAAGGAAAACCTTTTAATAAAAATTCATTATTCATAGGTCCTGGAACTGGGTTAGGAGGAGCTTTGGTAATTGATAATGATTTTGTATTACCTACTGAGATAGGAAATACAACAATGCTAACGGAGCGATTTCTTAAAAATTTTTCAATTAAAGATGATAGTTCGTATGTAACACTAGAAGATGTCTTATCTGGAACGGCAATATCTTCAATTTACAAAACTATTTCGGGTAAAGATATTTCAGCAGAGGAGGTTGTAAAACTCTTTGAAGTAGATGACCCAATAGCGATTCAAGTTATAGACGGATTTACTATAACTCTTGCTGAAGCCATTTCAGATTTAGCTTTAATATTTATATCAGGAAATGGGATTTATCTTGCTGGGGGCTTAATAAGGAGCTTATCAAAAATAATAAATACTGATCTATTTATAAAAAGCTTTATCTCTAACAAAAAATTAATTCACAAAAGTATGCTCAATGATATGCCTATAGGTGTTGTTAATAGAGAACATACTTGTTTGCATGGAAATTTAAATTTCTTTAATTTAAGAAATAATAAATTATCTTAAAATCCCACTTATTATTTAAAAGTTTGTGTATAATTGCACACCATTATGGCAGATAAAAAACAAACTAAAGTTTACTTAATACCTGAAGGCGAAACTCGTGATAGTCATACCTATCATTACACAGCTATAAAGACTAGGAAATTTACTTTAGAAAATAAAAAAATGAGATTAAAGAAATTCAATCCTGCTAAAAGAGTTCACGAGTGGTTTGTTGAGGCAAAACTACCACCTCATAACTAAGTCTTAAGTCTCTAATCTTAATTCTGTTGAGGAGATATCATCTCTAAAACTTCCTTCTTCAAAACCAGTACATCTTCTTTTAATATTTTCGGGAACTGCTATATCTCTCAGTGATACAAATTGACCATCAACCTTTCTACCAAAAACTAAAAAGTTAATATTATGATCGTTAAATCTTTCTATATGATTTAGCATATCTTTTTTACTTGTATAAAATTTTTCATCAAAAACTCTTAATAAAGTATCCGCACCAATTATAAAAACACTATTAGGAAACATTTCTGCTTTTTCACTAAAACGACCAGCTGAAGTCATGACCCAGCTATCATTTTCTGTAAATTGATCTAACGTTCTTTTAATTTCATAAAACGTAAGAGGTGGCTTATCAGCATTTCTTGCGCATATTTCAAAAGTTGCTCTCATTCCAGTTTTCTTTTCAGCAAGCTCTCTCATTTTTATATGCCCCTCATGAAGAGGATTAAAGGAACCAGGAAATATCAGCTCAGGTATTTCGTTATGACTTGATACAAAATTAACTTTGTTGTTAAGTAATTTTTTCCAAGACTTTTCAGCCTTAATTGTATTTACATTAACAGGCTCATCATGAATTGGGCTATTTTTTTTGAGACCACAACATTCAGCTAATAATGTTAATACATAGTTAGTAATTAGCTCTTCTTCCTCTTCTCTTGTTCTTGAGCCCTTTATAAGAATGCATTCAATAGATTTTGTATAAGACTCTGTTTGAATAACAATATAAAATTTATGATCTCCAATTTTTGCATAAGTAGTAGCTAGACTCGCTGTAACAGATATCCCAATTAAGAACTTAGTCTTATAAGTGCTATCAATCTGTAAACTTTTTTTATAAGCATTTGCTGCCATGCTAAGACATGTATCAAGAGAACAATAGTGATCTGGTTTTTTATTGAGGAACAAGTCCATAGATTTTTTGGAATAAGGTATATAAGACTCTAAAATTGTATTACTAGCACCTGGAACCTTTAAAAGCGATGATATTGCATCGGTTCCACCACCACTAGAAACAAATGTAATCCTGTATTTGGATTCATGAATTTTACGTATTAATTTTGAATGATCTTCCAAAAGAGTAAATATTTAATTTGTAATTGGATCATTTTAACCTATTTAGGATAGTTCGTTGATAGAATATAGCTATGAGATATATAAAAATTTATCTATTTATTTTCATTTTTTTTATACCAAAAGATGTGAATTCATCTGAAATTCAAGAAACAATCTTTGCATCATGGAATAAATCAGATGTTAATCTATTTTATTCATTACCAGATGTAATTAATGAAGAGACTAAGGTACTTTTTATTATTCATGGCGGCTCAAGAAATGCTTATGACTATTTAAAAATTTGGATTGAGCTTTCAAAAAATAAGAATATTATTCTTGTTGCGCCTGAGTTTACAAGAAATAATCATAATGATTACGCGTTACTTAATATGTCCGATCATTATGCAAATCCAAATAAAAATAATGAAGAATACTTAGATATGTCTATTTCATCATTCTTTGATTTTTTTAAATCAAAATATGATCTCAAAGTAAATGATTATAAGATTTATGGTCATTCAGGAGGAGCACAATTTCTTCATAGATATATACTTTTTTCAAATGATTCAAGGATATCATCCTCGGTTATTGCTAACAGCGGCTACTATACTTTTTTAAATTGGGATGATTATCCTTATGGTATTAAAGATGTAGATTATTTAAATTCAAAGAAAATTGAAAATTTTTTATCTGAAAAAGTAACTATGCTCATTGGTGAAAAAGACAGAGGATTTACGAGAGGCTCACATACCTCTGCAAATGAAAAAGGAATAATTGCCCAGGGAAGTAATAGGTTCCAAAGAGCTAATAACTACTTTAACCATTTAGTACTAATATCAGAAAAATTTGAAATACCATTTAGATGGAAATTTTATGTAGTAGAAAATGTAGGCCATGAAAATAAAAAAATGTCTTCACGAGCTGCAGAAATTCTTTTAAATGATGTAGGTGATATTGAAACCTAGTTTGTATTATTTGCAATAAATTCTTCAGCTTTATCAAATATTATGTTTTTTCGTTCTTTGTCCAGTTTGCCTAAAGCTCTAGTCATTAGTGAGAGCCTAGGATTTTTTTCAAAAAAACCTATATTTTTATCTATAAATCTCCAATAAAGACCATCAACAACATCACACCATTCTCCTTTTTTATAATTAGACATTCTGAGCATATAACTAGAGCCACATATGTATGGTTTAGTTGAGAAGATACCACCGTCAGCATAACTTCCCATCCCATAGACGTTTGGAACCATTACCCAGTCTGCAGAATCAATATACATTTCCATAAACCATTGATACATCTTATTTGGATTAACTCCAGATAAATTCATAAGATTAGATATTATCATTAGTCTATTGATATGATGAGTATAGCCATAATCTATTGATTCTTTTATTGCATCATCAAGTGGTGGAATGCCAGTAGTGCCCTGATACCACGAATCACTAAGATTTTTACCATGTGACCAAAAATTGAGATCTTTATATTGAGGCATATTTTGCCAATAAACACCCATTATAAATTCTCGCCATCCAAGAATTTGTCTTATAAAGCCCTCTACAGAATTAAGAGGTAGTTCATAGGCTGGATTTAAATATCTTTTTTCTACTTCCTGAATACATTCCATTGGATCTAACAATCCAGCATTTAGATAGGGAGAGAGAAGGGAATGAAACATAAATGAATTATCTTTATTAATGGCGTCTTGGAACGAGCCAAAATTAGGCAAAAATCTATCTAAAAAATCTTTAAATATTTCTTTGGCACCTTCGTGTGTAACGGACCAATTAAAGTTTTCAAGACTCCCAAATGAAGATGGAAAAATAGATTCAACCTCAATCATAACCTCTATAGTAATATCATCATTTTTAATTTTCTTACGCTTTGGTATGTTTTCAGTTAACTTTGAAATACCTTTTCTATTTTCTTTATCTAAATTCCATTTATCACCAATAGGCTTTCCATCATCAGTCATTAAAATGTTATGTTTTTTTCTTAACCATCGGTAATAAAACTCAAGAATTGTAGTTTTTTTACCCTCAGACCAGATTTCAAAATCTTTATTAGTTGTTATAAATTTTTTATCTTCTAGAACTTTTAATTCAACATTATTAGATTGGCAAAAGTACATTAAATCTTTAAGTGTTTTAAAATCTGATGGTTTTGAAATATATAAAACCGAAAAAGAATTACTGTCATGAATCTGTTTCAAGTACTTATCTAAACTTTGTGGTTTTTTTTCTATTTTTTTATGCAAAATGTTCTCATGAGTTATTTTTTGCATAAAGTGCCTAAGAGCACTTATCAAAAAAACAATTTTTTGTTTATGACTTTTTATTTCATAAAAAGCACTCATTGGTTCATATAAAAGTAAAAAATCTTTATCGTCAATTGAGCTTAATACAGGGTTATTAAAGGATAGTTGATCAGGAAGTATTATGCCGAGTGTGTTCATATTTAAATCATATATCAATTAGCTAGTTTATTATGTTTATACTTGCTGTATTAATGATTTCTCCAGATTTATTTTTTAGGCTTAATGAAACTTTAGCCTGATCTGTATTAATTTCTATAACACCATAGTTTTCATCATTATAAGTTTTGCCTATCATTAATTTATCGTTTTCGTAAACAAGTTTAGAAATAGCAACAGGTTTATTTAAAGAAGAGGATGTCAATTCATAAATATTATCTAACTTATATAATGCTCCTTTATGCCTATCACCAGAAATAATTAGCAGTGGAATATCACCAGATTGTATAAGGGCAATTAATTTTTTTCTTTCTTTTGGAAATAGATTCCATTTTTCAAATCTATGTTCTGTGGCAAGTATTTGAATAGATGACATTAATATTATTAAGTCGCTCTCAGTTTTTATTATTCTTTCAAGCCATCTCCACTGCCTATCTCCAAGAATAGTGGAGGAATCTCTATTATCTTTCTTATAAAATAATTTTGCTCCCAACAGATCAGATCTAAAATATCTAGTATCTAAACCAATTAGATTTATCTTGAAGTTATCTAACTCTATAATTTTATTAAAATAAACTCCTTTTCTAGAATGTCTTTCATCATTTTTAGGAATATCCCAAAAATCTAAATATAACTTTTGCGACTCATCTTTAAGCACAAACGAGGAGCCGCCATCATTTACACCATAATCATGATCATCCCATATTGAAAATGTATTATTATTATTAAGCCATTCTGGTAGTAGTTTTTTTTGTTTTGTATAAGCTGATTTTAACTTATTAAGATTACCTGAATCATCATCTCCATAAACATTGTCCCCAAGAAAAATAAAAGAATTTACTTTTTCTTTTTCAATAGGCTCCCATATGGGCTGAGGAAAGTCTTGATCAATACATGATCCAAATCCAATTTTATATACTTCAGCTTCAATATGATTTATGTAGAATATAAATAAAAAAAATAAAGGCATGTGGGTATATAATTTCATTATCAAATTATAAAGAAATCATCTTATAAAATGTATAGAGTTTTTTATTTACTAGTTATAGTATTTTTTTTATCTTCATGTTCAAGTGATACAGATAAGGATCAATCTTTATTGAGCTCATTAATAGCCCCGAATTTTTCATATAAACAAGACTATTTTAACTGCAACCTGAATAAAGGAAATTCTTTAATAAATATTGAATCTTTTTTTTCAAAGATAGTTGATAAGTATTCTGAGAAAAGCCTTGAGGACTTAAGTTTATTTTTACTTTTCCCTGATAAAGATGAGATTATAAATAGCTTTACTATATCAATCATATCTCAGAAAAATTATGAATCAGTTCTCACATTAATTGAAATACTAAAAAATCAAGGCATAGAAGATCTAGCATCTTGTTCATTTGCCATTCACCAAAAAAACGGCATCAAGTTAATTAATTATAGTGAATCAAATAATGATCTTTTTCTTCAAGAAATTTTGAGATGTAGATTCAATGAGGGATACAATTATGGAACTTTCAAACTATCAATTGATAGATTTTCAAATCAAATTAAATCTTTAAAAGTCCCTTATTCATTATCATATGTCGAGAGTAAAGATAATTTTGATTTTCTGTGGATTAATTCATTTTATGAAGAGAACTATATTGAAACCCTATCCACTAGATGGATTGTCTTAAATGATTCTGACGAAATAAAAGATGAATTTATTGCCAATGCAACTTGTGTTGATTCAAGCCTATATAAAGCTTATAAATTAATTTAAGGCTAAAAAAAAGGAGCAATTCAGTTTCTTTTTTATTATAATCTCATCCTCAATAGCGGGTATCGTATAATGGCTATTATAAGAGGTTTCCAACCTTTTGATGAGAGTTCGATCCTCTCTACCCGCTCCAATTAAATAGACTTTTATCTGATAACAGTGGCATTATGACTAAATTCATTGCATGAAACCATTTCATCAGCTTTAGCAGGAAGATCAGTTGCTTGCCATATTGCCATATCAGAAGCTTTATCCTCATTACTGCCCCAAAGATCTAACCATACAAAATCAGAGCCATTATCGCCTGGGTCAAATGTTGGCTTTAAAAGGACATACCAAGAATTATCTGAAAAATTATCAATTTTAGCCAAGTCCTTTCTATAGGATTGCAATGTATTCATATCACTACCGTCATTGAAATTACAAAAATAAAATGTATTTACAAAAGATCCTGTTGTATTTTCTTCTCTAGGAGATTTACCTGGCATGATTTCAAACATATATGCGTTAGCTGGATCATATGACATTATTCCATCTATAGTTTTATCCCACTCTGCTGCATGATTTAAAGTCCAATCATCCCAGCAAGCATCTCTCGCATCAACCGAAGGCCATAAAAGAACCCAAACAAAATCATAATTTTCATTTTTTTCAGTTGGTGTAAGAATATTTGCTCCATTCATCTCGCATGAAGTGCTATCGATAATATCATTCCATTTTGTAATTAGCATTGCTAAGTTTTCAGCATTAAAGTTTGCACCAGCAGAGTGCCATACATATTCAACATATGGTGAAGCAGGAGAGGAGTTATCAGACTCTTGAACAGAGCTATCTGAGCATGAGACTACTAGTATAAGAGTTAAAAAAATTGTAGTTAAATATTTCATAATAAATAAAGTTATTGTTTGACATATTTATAACATATATTGATAAAAAAAAGCAGGCTATTAACCTGCTTTTTAATGACCTACGGGGATGCGAATAAAGAGGATATTCAAAGGTCTATATTTATATGACTAATAAATTATCTGAAAGTTCAAAAAATTTAATAAAAATATATATTAATAAGCCTAATATCAAACCTGCTCCAAGCGGAATCTCTTCCTTATATTTTTTTCTGTTAATAAGAGCAAAAAAGAGACTGCAAACAGAACCAAAAAATAAAATAGGTGCAAGGGCTAGAGGGCCAGCAACCGATCCGATTCCTCCGAATAAAATAAAGTCACCACCTCCAATTCCCTCTTTTTTTCTTATTATTTTGTATACAAAATTTATAGCCCATAGAGTAAAGAAACCTAATATCAATCCAAAAGCCGAATACATGAATGATGATTTAAAAATGCCGAACTCCAAAGCAGGTATAAATAAATCAAAAATACTATTTGAAACAAGACCTATTATTCCAATTAAAATATTTAAATTAATAGGCAAATAAAAATGTTTTAAATCTAGAACAAAAAGTACATAAAAGATACTAAACAATATAAAGCTCACTAAAAGAACTAATGAAAATCCTAAAAAATGAAACAACAAGAGCCCAAAGACTAAATGAGACGCCTCGTTAATTAAATAAAGAAGTGATATTTTATTTTTACAAGTTTTGCATTTACCATTTTGGAGAAGATAACCAATTATTGGAATTAGATAGAAAAAAGATATGTGTTTCTCACAATTGGGACAATGAGAACGAGGTGTGAATAAATTGAAGTATTTTTTTGATTCCTCCATTATTGGGAGTCGATGGATTAACACAGAAGAAAAACTACCGACTGAGAGGAATGCTAATGATAAAAGTATTAAATAGACTAATTCTGTTTGGAAAATCAATTTACTTTTTTCTTGTTATCCAAAAACAAATTAAAAGAAGAACTATAACTGGGACAGCATAAGCTCCAATAACTAGAAGTTTATCAATCATTTATATCTCCAGAAGCAAAGGCATCAGGCCTTCTAAAATCACCATAACCAAAATATGTTCCATCTTTATACATAATTGTTTGTAAACATGTAGCAGCTTCAATAACTTGAACATTATAATTTAATGATAATAACTTATCTTTAATAGAATCTTCCACTGAGAATTCTATTTGAAGAACATCAGGTTGCCATTGATGATGAATTCTCCTTGCATTATTGGTTTGTTCTAAATCCATATCAAAATCTATTATATTTAGTATAGATTGAAGAACAGCTGAAATTATCCTCGAGCCACCAGGACTACCTGTTGTAAAATAAAATTCATCATTTTTCATTACTATGGTAGGCGTCATTGAGCTTAATGGTCTTTTATAAGGACTAATTTCATTGGCCTCAGCACCTAAAAGACCAAATTGATTTGGAATCCCTGGCGCAGCAGAGAAATCATCCATTTCGTTATTCATTATTATTCCAGTGCCTTCAATTACAGCTCCTGAACCAAAAGTTGAATTAAGTGTGTATGTAGATGAAACGACATTACCATCTTTATCAACTACTGAAAAATGTGTAGTTTCATGACTTTCATTATCTAACAAACTTCCTGGCAAAATATCTTTAGGTGGTGAAGATTTGCCTATAGTAATATTAGAATATATTTTTTTTGCGTATTCTTTATCTGTAATTTTTGATATGGGCACCTCAAAAAAATCTGGATCACCCAAATATTTTGATCTATCAGCATACGCATATTTCATTACTTCAGTTAAGAGATTTATATATTCAAAAGAGTTATGTTGAAGTTTTGTGACATTATATTGCTCAAGAACGTTTAGCATTTGTATTATATGAACGCCTCCAGAAGAAGGAGGGCCCATAGTAATAATTTCTGTATCGCGATAAGTTGATCTAACAGGTTCTCTCCAAATAGCCTCATATGCTTCCAGATCATCTAACGATATTAGTCCGCCATTTTTTTTCATCTCATTGTCAATTTTTTTTGCAATTCTTCCTTTATAAAAACCGTTTCTTCCTTCCTTAGCGATAATTCTTAAGGTTTTTGCTAAGTCTTTTTGTATTAAAACTTTTCCTTCAAAATCTGGATAATGAGTTTGAAATATTTTATTTGTTGATTCAAAGGATGATAATTTTTCATTATAGTCAAAGAGTACATTTGCTAAATATGGAGTTATCTCAAAACCATTTTCAGCATAATAAATAGCATGACTTATTAGTTGCTCCCATGGCAATGATCCAAATTTTGAGTGTACCTCCCATAATCCAGCCACTGTCCCTGGCACTCCACTCGATAGATAACCTAAAGTTGAAAGTTGCTTGTCATTAAATGAACCATCTTCCTTTAAGTACATATTTTTTGATGATTTTTTTGGGGCCTTTTCTCTATAGTCTATGGAATATTCTTTATCAGTTACAGAGTCATGTATTACCATAAAACCACCACCACCAATATTTCCTGCTCTAGGTAAAACAACGGCTAAAGTGAAGCCAATAGCGATAGATGCATCAAAGGCATTGCCACCTTGATTTAAAATATCTTCACCAACCTTTGTGGCTAAGAAATGTTGAGTAGTTACCATCCCATTAGCGCTCTCAGCAATATCTTTTTGAGCAGGAATAAAATTCTTACTATTTACAGTTGCTATAGGTTGAAATGACTGAGCAACAATAGAATTTGTAATAAATATAAATAGAAGAGAATACAGTAACTTGATTTTGTACATTTAGACTTTATTGGCTATTTCATTTGCCCATTTGTAATCTGCTTTCCCATTAGGTGCTCTTTGCACATGTTCTACAATGATAATTTTTTTTGGTAACTTGTATCCTGCAATAAATTCTCTTGTTGAATCAATAAGCTTAGACTCAGAAACATCTTTACCTTCAATTAATGATGCTACTGCGATAACTTTTTGACCAAACTTCTCATCCGGAATACCCACTACAAGACAATCAAAGATTTCATCATTTCTTTTTATGGCTTCCTCAACTTCTTCGGGATATATTTTTTCTCCAGCTGAATTAATACAATTACTGCCTCTTCCTAAGAGAGTAATTGTTCCATCAGGTTGAAATTGAGCATAATCACCTGGAAAACTGTACCTTGTTCCATTAATTTCTTTAAATGTTTTTGCTGATTTCGCCTCATCCTTGTAATAACCAATAGGAACTAAACCACTTGTTCCTATTAGGCCTATTTTTTCAGAACCAGGTTCTAAAATTTCACCATCATCAGTTAAAATTATTACACCTGGATTTATTGAAAACTTTGCTGTTTTTGGTGGATTATCTCTAGTTGAGACCGAACTTCCCATACCACCTTCGGTAGAACCCATGGTATCCATTAGTTGCATATCATGATGCTCCAATAAACCGTTTTTAACTCCCTCACTCCACATTACTCCACTAGAAATAATAGTTTTAAGTGAGCTTATATCAAAAGGCTTTCCAACAGATTTAGCAATATCTAGTGCATCTAACATCGGTTTAGCAAAAGCATCACCAACAATAACCACATTAGTTACATTTTTATCTTCTACTTGAGCCCATAATTGATTGGCATCAAATCCTAAATTAGGCGTTGTTATAACTGTTCCTCCTAAATTAAGAGGAAGAAAAGCTCCTAACCACATTCCTGTTCCGTGCATCAAAGGACAGCCAACAAGACTTTTTATAAATTCACCAGACTGATTCTGTGAAATAATTCTTTCTTCAAGATTATCAAGATCTTCTGGAACATCATAGCCCATAGCTTTCAATGTTCTGAAGAGGTAAACAAGAAACTCACCTTGTTTATACATTACGCCTTTAGGCATGCCAGTAGTTCCGCCTGTATAAAGCATGTACACAGTTTCAGGATCTCTAATAATTCTTTCCATTGGTTTTAGATCATTTAAAAGATCATCGTATTTCAGTGATTTAGAAAATTGTGATTCTGTATTATCAGGAATTTCAATCCAGGCTTTTATACTTGGTAAATGTTTTTCAATTTTTTTAATTCTTTTCCCATAACAAGAATGATAAAAAATTGCCTCAGAGTCAGAATTTTCCAATATGTATATAAGCTCTTCTTCAACGTATCTATAGTTAACATTGATAGGAACACCACCAACTTTAAAAATAGCGTTTTGACATATTAGATATTCATTAGAATTATTTAAATACAAACCCGCTTTAGAATTATGAGACAAGCCTGCATTTGATAATGCAGTTGCAATTTTGCTTGATCTTTCATCATATTGTTTCCATGAGACAACATCTTCCCCACAAATAAGAGCGTCATTATCTGGAATAATATCTGAGATCATCTCCCAAACAGATGCAAAATCTAAATTCATACAATTTCCCCCGAAATATTATTTATTTTAAGAAATAGTTTTAACAATACTGTTAATAGTATCGTTATAATGAAAGTTCTAAAAGCTAAAATTAATTATTAATTTAAAAATATTTATGAAAGACACCAATAAGTTATTTAACGAAATAAAAGATAAATTAACTGCCAAAGGTCAATTATTTGAAACAAAGCAAGTTAAAAATGATGATGGCATAGTTTTTAATGAGTATGCTCAATTTGCAGAAAGTCTTAGAGGCTTTTTAGATTTTGGACTTTTGCATGAAGAAAAGGATTGGCTTGTTTATGAAGATGAAAGGTATACCTATAAAGAAGTCCTTGAAAAGAGCGCTCAGACAGGTAATGCACTTATTGCAGCAGGAATAGAAAAGGGAGATAGAGTCGCAATATGTATGCAAAATAACCCTGAGTATGTATTTGCTTATTTAGGGATTGTTGGCATTGGTGCTGTTTGCGTTCCTTTGAATTCCTGGTGGGTTCCAACAGAAGTGATTTATGGTTTAGAGCATTCAGACGCTAAACTTCTGTTTGCAGATGAGAAAAGATTGAAAGGTTTAGAATCTTTACCAAATGTAAAAAAAATTGTAACGAGTTATACCCCAGATGATTCTTTCATGTCATTTAATGAATTTATTAAAGACCATTCTAAGGTTTTTCCTGAAATTGAAATTAATAGAAATGATAATGCAACTATTTACTACACATCTGGCTCCACAGGTAAGCCAAAAGGAGTTCTATCATCCCAAAAAGGTGTTATAGCAACCATGTTTAGCTGGGCCTGTTATTCCGCCATCATTAACGGTGTTGAGCAACAAGAGGATCCAAATGCGGCACCTTTAGTAAGCTCAGCTTTAGGTATACTTTTATGTGTTCCACTTTTTCATGTAACAGGAAGTCATGCTGGATTGCTTATGTCTGTTTTAGTTGGAAGAAAAATTGTAATTATGAAGAAATGGGATGCCGGTGAAGCATTAAAATTAATTCAAGATGAGCAAATATCAGATATTACTGGTGTGCCAACTCAAACTTGGGAACTTTTAAATCATCCTGAAAGAAATAAATATAATTTATCTTCACTTAAGACTCTTGGAGGTGGTGGGGGTCCAAGGCCGCCTGAGCATGTCAAATTATTGGATAAAGAATTTGAGGGTAGGCCGGGTATTGGTTATGGCTTATCTGAAACAAATGCACTCGGAACTCTTTGTAATGGTAATGAGTATGTGAATCATCCAGCAACAGCAGGAAGAGTGGTACCTCCTTTAACAGATATAAGAATAATAGATGAAAATTGGAATGATGTTGAAGATGGAGGTCTTGGTGAAATAGCAATTAAATCTCTGGGAAATATGGTTGGTTATTGGAAAAATCCAGAGGCAACAGCTGAGTGCACTAATGATGATGGATGGTTCAGAAGTGGCGATCTTGGAAAATTTGACGGACCATTTTTATACATTGTTGATAGAGTTAAAGATATGGTGATAAGAGGTGGCGAAAACATCGCATGCCCGGAAGTAGAGAGTGCAATATATCAACACCCAGAAGTATTAGAGGCATGTGTATTTGGTATTCCAGATGAAAGGTTAGGAGAGCTTTTGTGCACTGCAATTTACTTAAGGAATGAATCTAATGCAACCGAAGATTCAATAAGTGAATTTTTATCATCTAAACTTGCAGCATTTAAAATACCAGCTGTGATTGAATTTGTTTCAGAGCCGTTACCAAAGCTAGCTTCAGGAAAATTTGATAAACCAACACTCAGAAAAATATATACTATTAATTAAAATTTACTTTTAAAAAGATAAAAAAAGAGAGAGAATGGATATTCCTAAATTTTAGATTCTTTATATGAACAAGAATATTTTAGTTATAGAAGATGAGCCAGACATTCGTAAAGTCCTTGAATATAATTTAGGCCGTGAAGGATTCATAGTATCATCTGTGTCTTCTTTGCATGATGCCGAACATAAATTACAGAATAATAATGATTTCTCTTTATTACTTTTAGATTTAATGTTGCCTGATGGATCTGGTTTAGATTTATGTAAAAAAATAAAAGGAAATCCTGGAACTGAATCAATACCAATTATTATATTAACTGCAAAAGAGGACGAGGTTGATAAAGTGGTTGGTTTCGAATTAGGTGCTGATGATTATGTAACTAAACCCTTTAGCGTCCGAGAATTAATTTTAAGAATTAAAGCTGTATTAAAAAGAGGTCAAAAGAAAGAAGATATTTTAGAAGTTGAGCGTCAATTTGGTGATCTAAGTATTGATGTTGAATCTCACGAAGTTAAAGTTAATTATGATCAAATAGATTTAACAGCTTTAGAGTTTAGATTGTTGAGACAACTTGTTGATAGAAGAGGAAGAGTTCAATCTAGAGATCAGTTGCTAAGCGATGTTTGGGGTTATAGCTCAGAAGTTACTACAAGGACTGTCGATACACACATCAAACGCCTTAGAGAAAAACTTGGGCCTATGGGTAAATATGTTCAAACAATTAGAGGCGTTGGCTATAAATTTTCGAGATCACCGGACTAGATAAATGGGAATAGGGTCCCGATTATTTTTAATTATCTTTTTATCCCTAGGATTGGGCATTTTTGTTTCATACATCATTGCAGAAAGAGATATCACTGATACATTCCAAAAGCACATTATCAATGAGTTACAAAATCAAGCTTCTCTTCTTGTTGAAGTTGTTGATGAAGTTGATTCTATTGGAGGTCTCAATGAAGCTGATTCTTTAGCTGACAGATTAGGAAGTGCATCAAATTCTAGAGTAACACTGATATTATCTGATGGAAATGTAATTGGTGACTCAGACGTTGACACTCAAAAAATTAATGACTTGGATAATCATGCTAATAGACCTGAGGTTCAAGACGCTTTTTTAAAAGGAAGAGGCTGGTCAATTCGTTATAGCGATACCGTAAAACAACAGCAGATGTATTTCGCTATTCTGGATAATAATAATGTGAGTCCAAATGTTATTAGAATAGCAGTTCCCTATGTAAATGTTAATTCTGCAATAAGAAGTTTAAATCTTTCTATAATTTTAATTGCTTTGGTTGCTTTTATTGTTACATCAATAGCATCTGGTATAGCAGCAAACTATGCATACAGAAGTATCGCAGATTTAGCTTATGCAACCTCAAAAATTGCAGATGCAGATGGAAAGGCTAAAAAGAAAGATTTAAAAGCACTTCCTACTGAGAGGACTGATGAATTTGGTAATGTTGCCCAAAGTGTTTCACAAATGTCAGAAGAACTTAAATCTAAAATAAATTTAATCGCCAAACAAAGAGACCAGTTTGGCTCAGTCTTAGATGATTTAGGAGAGGGTATTATAGTTGCTGATATAGATGGCAAAATCACATATGAAAATGAACAAGTATCATTGATTTTAAATAAAAATGAATTAGTTGGGAAACAAATTACTGACCTTAAAATCAAATCACTTAATTATTTATTAAAAAGGGCGAAAAAGAAAAAAAGAGCTGATATTGAATTTGAAATTGAGCTAAGCGATAGGAGTACTAGATGGGTTCTTGCAACAATAAATCAATCTAAAACTACAAAAGAATTTATTTTGGTTGTTCACGATATTACTAAACTTAGAAGATTTAGCTCTATGAGAAGAGATTTTATATCAAATGTGTCTCATGAATTAAGAACGCCTGTAAGTGTTATCATGGCAAATTCTGAAACTCTCGTCGATGGAGCTCTTGAAGACAAAAAACAGGCAAAAGTCTTTGCAAAAGCTATTTTGCATAACGCTGAAAGACTTACCGATATGGTATCTTCTTTACTTGATTTATCTAGAATTGATTATGGAGAGCTAAAACTAAATATTGAAGAACTTGATATAAATGAACATATTAATAAAGCTATAGATTCTCTTAAAAATCTTGGTAAAAGAAAAAATATATCTATCAGTTGTTTTTGTTCTAAAGGAAAAAAAGTTTATGCAGATAAAAATGCTCTTGAAAGAATCTTAAATAACTTAATTGAAAATGCGTTTAAGTATTCTGAACCTGAATCAACAATTCATGTCTCTACAAAAAAAGTAAAAGATCATTTAGAAATAAGTGTAAAAGATAGCGGAAGAGGTATTCCTGAACAAGAGCAAGATTCTATATTTGATAGGTTTTATAGAACAGCTGAAGCTAGAGCAACTGAGGAAAAAGGAAGTGGTCTAGGTCTTGCTATTGTAAAAAATCTTGTAAATAATTTAAATGGTGAGGTTGGTATAAGAAATGTAAAACCTCAGGGGTCAACCTTTTGGTTTACCTTACCTTTAACAACTTCATAAATTTGTAACAAATCTGAAATATTTTGTAACAAACTTGTTTGTTTAATTTACATTAAGTTCAATCTACAGTAACCCATATAGATTTAAATATAGCCATGTATTCCTGGGAGGGACCTATTATGTTTTTTAATTCTTTCAAAAAAACTACTTTAGTTTTATCAACATTTATACTCATATCTTGTGGCGGTGGCGGAGATACGTCTATTGTTTCACCCGGAGAGCTAGGTTCATTAAGTGATCCAACAGGTGGAACTTCTGGAACAGGAGGTGTAACTAGCACCGTGCTTACAGGCACATGTCCCGAATCATCTTTTATTTCAAATGGTACACCTGTAGCAGGTAATACCGTTTGTGCAATTACAGGTCCTATAACAGGAGAGCTAACACTAACAAATGATGTAATGTACAGAATGCTCAATAAAGTTGATGTTGGTATAGATATGGGTGGTGACGGCACTAAATCTGGTGGTGCATCTGGAACATTAACTATTCCAGCTGGCGTTGTAATAATGGGTAGAACATCAAACGATTATTTAGTTGTTAATAGAGGATCAAAAATTATTGCTAACGGTACACGTTCAGCTCCGATTAGATTTACCCACAATTCTGCTATAGAAGGAACAGTTGGTCAAAATGAAAGAGGTTTATGGGGTGGTATTGTAATTCTTGGAAAAGCTCCAATTAACAAGTGTTCAAACGACCTTAGAGGAACAGCTGGTTGCGAAAAAGTTGTAGAAGGCTCAAGTGCGCTAATGGGTGGAGCAACTTCTGATGACAATTCTGGGAAGTTAAATTTTGTTAGAGTTGAATATGCTGGATACGAGATTTTTCCAGGTAATGAGCTTAATGGTATAACTTTTGGTGGTGTAGGTACAGGAACTGAAGTTGATTATATTCAAGTACATAACAATCAAGATGATTGTGTTGAGTTCTTTGGCGGTACAGTTAATGCTAAGCATTTAATCTGTACAGGTGCTGGTGATGATAACTTAGATATTGACTGGGGTTACCAAGGTAAAATGCAATTTGTTGTTGTCAAGCAATCAAGTAATGTAGGTGATCATATTGTTGAATCAGATAACACTAATGCAGATTCTTCTGTTGGTTATTTAACAGAACCAAGGTCAAGACCAATGGTAGCTAACTTTACGTTTATTTCTCAAGGAATTGATGAGCCATTAAAATATAAAGAAGGTGTTTCTGGTGTATATATTAACGGTGTTGTAGTTAATCTGAATTCGGCAAACTTAGTCGAGGCAACAAATCAAGAAACTATTCAAGATGGCGCTCTGACTCCTAAACTACAGCATCATAGTGTCTTTATGGATTCTGGTGGTGACACAACTCCATTTAAATATTCAGAACCTCCACTTAAAGATGGAACCGAAGTTGCCGCTGCATCTACAGCTGCAGAAGTAGAAGCATCTTTAACATCTAGAGCTACTGATCTTGTGCTAGGTACAAATACTTTAGTATCTGGAATGTTTTTAGGTGATGCAGAGTCAGCTGTTGTTTCTGCTTTTAATGGGTCAAAAACTCCTGGAATGTGTGAGGTAGGTGTTCACACAAAAGGTACAGCTACAACATTGTGTCCAAGTGTAGATGGCCCTGATGATGATGGTAACTATGCTTATGCAGTCGATACATGGTTTTCTGCTACAGATTATATAGGTGCATTTTCACCAGGTTCTGATACTGAGAACAACTGGGCATCTGGCTGGACTATAGGTGTATTTGAAGCGCCTGAATGTCCTGAAGGTACCCTTGAATCTGAAGTAATGTTAGGTAAAAAAGTATGTAGTTTATCTGGAGCAGTTACATCAAACTTAACTCTTGTAGCTGGAAACTACTACAAATTAGATGGAAAAGTTGCAGTTGGAAAAGACATGGGTGCAGATGGAACAGCATCTGGTGGTGTTAGTGCTACATTAACAATAGCGCCAGGTGTAACAGTTTTTGGTGAGTCAGGAAATGACTATTTAGTGGTCATGAGAGGTTCAGATATCCACGCTGTTGGAACTTCTTCAGCTCCAATTATTATGACTGGTCGTCAAGATATTCTTGGCGAAGCAGATATTATTAATACAAGAGGTTTATGGGGTGGATTAGTAATTTTAGGCCAAGCACCAATAAACAAGTGTTCATTCTCAACCGCAGGATCAGCTACTTCAGCTGGTACAAGAGTTAGTCCTTGTGAAAAAGAAGTTGAAGGTTCAGCTGGTGATATTATGGGTGGTGAACTTCCAAATGACAGCAGTGGATCGCTAAAATATGTCAGGGTCCAATATGCTGGATACGAAGTATTTCCAGGAAATGAGCTTAATGGAATTACCTTTGGTGGAGTTGGTAATGGCACAGTTGTTGATTATATCCAAGTTCACAACAACCAAGATGACTGTGTTGAGTTCTTTGGTGGCACAGTTGACGTGAAACGTTTAATTTGTACAGGTGCCGGAGACGATAATCTAGATATTGACTGGGGTTATCAAGGCAGATTACAGTACGTTTTAGTTCAACAAACTAACGGAGTTGGTGATCACATAGTTGAATCTGATAACACTAATGCTGATAAACCAGTCGGATACTTAACAGAACCTAGATCTAACCCTATTGTTTCAAACTTCACTTTCTTAAGCAGTGGTAAAGATGAAGTCTTCAAATTAAAAGAAGGTGTTTCTGGTCAATACTATAATGGTGTGGCTATTGTAAAAGACGGATCTACAAATTGTATTGAAACCACAAATGCTGAAACTGCTCAAGACGGTGCAGTAACTCCGCATTTTTCCATGAACTCTGTTGCCATGGAGTGTAATAAAGGTTTTGTTGTAACTGATGCAGATGAAGGTGGAGCTACTGTAGCTGCTATTGAAGCTATTGTGAGAGAAGGCACTAACAACTTATACGGTGCAAATTCTGGAGGTGGTTCTTATTCTAATACACTAGATGGTGGTCCAGTAAATGGCTCAGCAGAAACTGCTGCCACTGTTACTGCGATTCCTGATATTTACAATGCAGATGCTTTCTTTGACACGACTGATTATATTGGTGCTGTCAAAAATTCTACAGATAATTGGTATAAAAACTGGACAATTTCTGGAACTATAGACGTCCAATAAATAAGAGTGATAACAATTAAATTTTTATTGGAGAAACAAATGATAGTAACAATAGAGCAACTTATTAAAGCAAAATATAGAGTAGCTATTAGTTTATTACTAATAGCTCCTTTTATGATTGGTCAAGAAATTGAGGAAGTTGTGGTAAGTGGTTCTTTTATTCCTGATGAAAAAAGAGATACGTCTGAAATATCAGCAATCTTAGATTCATCTGAAATAGAAAGAACTGGTGATGACAACATCGCGGTTGCTTTAACACGACTTACAGGTTTAAGTTTGGTTAGAGGTAAGTACGTATATGTTAGAGGTTTGGGTGAAAGATACTCTGCAGCAACATTAAATGGTTCTAATTTACCAAGTCCAGAGCCATTAAAGAGAGTTGTACCACTTGATCTATTTCCTACCCAAATAATTAACTCATCAGTAATACAAAAAACTTACTCTGCAGATATGCCTGGAGAGTTTGGTGGAGGTATTATAGAAATTGAGACCAAACCAGTACCGACAGAAAGAATATTAGATTTTTCTTTTTCATCTGGTTTTAACGACTCTACAAGCCTAGATGATGGATTGTTATATGACGGTGGTAAGGATGATGATTTGGGCTATGATGATGGAATTAGAGACTTTCCAGACATGGTTCAACAAGCCATTAATAGTAATAGAAAATTAGATAGATCTAATTTCCAAACATACGAATTAGCTAACGCTGGTCGTGAATTTGAAAATTCGAAGCTTTGGATTATCCAAGAAGGAGATATCCCTTTAGATTCTTCATTTAATTTTACTTATGGAGATGAGCTAGATATCTCAATTGATGAAATACTTGGAGATTCAAGTGCAACTTTTGGTGTTATGTTTACTGCAGGTATGAGAAGCTCTTGGGATACACAAGATGGTATTCGTCAAACCGGAACACTTCAAGCCCAGGGTGATGGAACGGCAAATGTTATCGTATCTAATGATAAAACATTTTTAAGTACATCAAACGATGTTACATCATATGCAATGTCAGTTCTTGGTATAGATTCAGATTCTTATGAACTTAAATATACAGGAATGTATATTCATAAAGGTACTAAGAGAGCAAGAATACTTCAAGGATATGATTCAAGTGATGCTGGTAATGTTAGAGAAGACTTTATTGAGTTTTTTGAAAGAGAACTTATCAATAATCAAATTAATTATTCATACATGTATGATAATGGTGCTCAGCTTGATTTAAGATTTACTTCTGGAGAAGCATCAAGACACTCACCATATGAAAGAGTGGTATTTTATGAAGATACAGATGACAGAGGTTACTGGAAATATGATGTTAATACTGGACGAAATCAAACTCAATTTAGTTATGTCGAAGACGAAAATGAAAACGTTGGTCTTGATTTAAGTTATCCAATTCAGATATTTGAAACAGATGCTGTGTTAAAAGTTGGTTATGATTTAACAGAAAACAACAGAGATGCTCAAGTTAGAAGTTATAGATTTTTATCAGAAGGTGGACCAATTCCTCAGGATGGATTAGATAATAGAATTGATTACATTTTTGCAGATAAAAATTTTGATCCATCAAGATTAATTTTGATTGAGAATACAGCAGCATCATCACCAGCTGGATATCAAGGTGAGCTTACTACTGATTCAATGTATCTAACAATAGATACTTATATTAATGAAAATTATAGACTTGCTCTTGGTGTTAGATCTGAAAATGGTGAGCAAATGGTAAATACATATGATGTATTTCAACCAGTTGATTCAAATATTGAAAAAGTTCTTGATGAGGATTATACGCTTCCATCATTTACTCTTACATATTTGCCTGAATTCAATGAAAATCTACAATTTAGATTAGGTATTTCACAAACTATTGCAAGACCAACATTTAGAGAACTTTCTCCGACTCTATTTATAGATGTCGATACAGATAGAGTAATAGCAGGGTCTTTATACTTAGAAAATTCTGAAATAGATAATATTGATTTCAGGGCTGAGTATTATTGGGGCGTTAATCAGTTTATGACAGCTGGTGTATTCTTTAAAGATATATCTAAACCGATTGAAGAAGTTGTTAATGAATCAGGCGATCTGATTGTTACATCTTATCAAAATGTTCCTGGTGCTGAATTAACAGGTATAGAGCTTGAATACGAGAGGGTATTTGAGGATTTATTGCCTAATTCTAATTGGGGTCAAACTAAAGAGTTCTTATTAAAAATTAATGTTACAGCCACAGAATCTGAGGTTGTATATGCTGCTAACGATACATATGTTAACAGCCAGGGATCTTTGATAAATGCTGCGTCTTTATTTGCTAATGGAAGAGACACACGTCTTCAAGGTCAATCAGACTTAATAG
>ERZ802821.137-NODE-137-length-37593-cov-13.1933_pt1 | contig 37593 bp, 38 predicted proteins | sample MGYA00345648_ERZ802821 | MGnify/ENA primary metagenome ERZ802821 (study PRJEB30503, sample SAMEA104212357) | marine metagenome | biome: Westerlies Biome; feature: [SRF] surface water layer (ENVO:00010504) within the epipelagic zone...; material: water... | reverse complement strand
TTGCTTCTCTGGTTTCTGAGTGAATGAAGGAACCATCTTTTTTTATTACCATGTTCGGTTCAATCCACTCATTTTTGGTGTTCTTGTAGGTTTCATGACAAACCATTCCTTGTGTAAACATCCCCTTAAACGGTTCAGATATATTTAAATGACCAGAACCCTTAAGCGCATTTGTAAAAAATCTAGAATAAAGCAAGTGAAGTATAGCGTGCTCAATCCCTCCAATATATTGATCAACGGGAAGCCAGTAATCTGCGGATTTTTTATTTGTTGGGTTATTATTTTCAAGTTCACAGAATCTAGCAAAATACCAAGAAGAATCAACAAATGTATCGAATGTATCAGTTTCTCTTTCTGCAGACTTTTTGCATTTAGGACATTTAGTTTTTTTCCAACTTTCATGTTGCTCTAATGGGTTTCCTGGTTTATCAAAAACAACATCATCAGGTAGCCTTACCGGGAGATCTATCTCTTCAACAGGGACAGGCCCACAGTCTTTACAGTGAATTATTGGAATTGGACAACCCCAGTATCTTTGCCTAGATATACCCCAATCTCTTAATCTAAAGTTTGTCTCTTTTTTACCATTATTTTTTAATACCAAAATTTCTGAGGCCTTTTCTTTTGCTTCAGAAACACTTAATCCATCAAGAAATTCAGAATTAACAATATGCCCCTCACCAGTATATGCTTCTTGATTGCCTTGAAGGCTTTCAGGGCTTTCTCCATCTGGGCATACCACAGGAATTATCGGAATATTATATTTTTTTGCAAATTCGAAGTCTCTTTGATCATGCGCTGGGCAACCAAATATTGCTCCTGTTCCGTATTCACTCAAAACAAAGTTTGCAATGTAAACATCAAAAAAGACTCCATCTTTAAAGGGGTGTTTTATTTTAAAACCTGTCAAAAACCCTTCTTTTTCTGCTTTATCGATTGCCTCTGCTGTGGAGCCAATTTTTTGACATCTTTCTATAAAGTTTTTTGCATCTTTATTATTTTTATAAAGTTCAAGGGCTATCGGGTGATCTATTGATATTCCGCAGAAGGTTGCGCCAAAAAGAGTATCTGGTCTTGTTGTGAAGACTTTTATAGGATCCGCGTTTGAATTTTCTGAATTTATACAATCAAACTCAAAAGAGATTCCTTGAGATTTACCAATCCAATTTTCTTGCATTAGCTTTACACGCTCTGGCCACTCTTTTAACTTTGGAATTTCTTCTAAAAGTCTTTCGGCGTCATTGGCAATATTTAGAAACCATTGAGTTAAAGTTTTTCTTTCAACGGTTGCACCAGATCTCCAACCTTTTCCGTCAATAACTTGTTCGTTTGCCAAAACAGTTTTATCTACAGGATCCCAGTTGACTAGACTTTCTTTTCTATATGCAACACCAGAGGCAAAGAGATCTAAAAAAATCTTTTGTTGATGCTTAAAGTATTCTGGATCACAAGTAGCAAACTCTCTATCCCAGTCAATTGAAAGACCAAGGGATTTTAATTGTTTTTTCATTGTCGTAATATTTTTATAGGTCCATTCTTTTGGATGAACTTTTTTTTCCATTGCTGCATTTTCTGCTGGCATTCCAAACGCATCCCAGCCCATAGGATGTAATACATTATCCCCCTGTGCTTTTCTAAACCTAGCCACTACATCACCTATCGTATAATTTCTTACGTGACCCATATGAATGTTTCCAGATGGATATGGGAACATCTCTAAAATATATTTTTTTGGTTTTTTGCTAGTAATAGGCTCAGGCTTAAAAGATTTATTTTTTAACCATTGCTCCTGCCAGTAAGATTCTATTTCTTTAGGAAGATATTCAGACATTATAATTTTTAGCTACTGCCAAGGGTGCCAATTCTAAGTTCCCTAGCCTTAGTTAGTATTGAAGCCTCTACAAGTCTTGCTGTGTCAGGGTTAGTTTCGGCTTTCGTCCATCCTTCTTCAAGCCTTACTTCTCTAAAAACATTAACGCTAATTCCATCGGCCCTCAATCTTCTGTCTTTGACATAAATTGTTAGTTTTACTCTTTCAGATGAATTATTTGTATCTTCATACCACTGTGTTGTTATAACCCCACCTATAGGGTCAACGATATCTAAAGGAATAAAGGATACAGTATCAAGGCTAGCCCTCCAAAGAAAAGCATTAACAGCCATAGAAACTTGAGATTTCGCAATTTCAGAAATTTCTATATCAACTTTTTTTGAGCAATTACTTAAGAAAAGAAAAACCGAAAAAAATAATATTATGTTAGTTTTTTTATTCATTAAATTTGCCCCTTTTTGCAGTTGCCTTGATTAAATAATAGTAATCAATAACAGGATTTTTAGTTTATCTCAAAAAGAAATAAATCAAAATTTTATATTTTAATATTTATGGTATTCGATAATGTAAATATGAATGATATATAAAGATATGCACATTGTTGAAAAAAATTTATTTAATATAAAAGAGCGAATTGAGCGCACCTGTGTCGAGTTCGACAGAGACCCTACTAAAGTTAAGCTAATAGTTATTACAAAGAAGTTTAATAAAGAGGCATTAAAGCCAATTTTAGATTCTGGTCACCTTTTATTTGGCGAAAACAAAGTTCAAGAAGCCTACGCCAAATGGTCAGACTTATTAAAACAATATAAAGATTTAGAGATTCATATGGTGGGAGGCCTTCAGTCCAATAAAATAAATGAGGCTATTTCTTTGTTTACCTGCATTCACTCTGTTGATAGGCATAAGATCTTGGAGGGTATTAACAAAAACATAACTGAAGACTCTTCACTCAAAGACGTTTTTATTCAGGTAAATATTTCTAACGAGGCTAGTAAAGGGGGAATAGAAGTTTCTGATGTCGATGATTTCTTAGATGGCGCAAAGAAATATGGAAATATTAATATTCTTGGCTTAATGACTATGCCGCCACCCAATGAGGAGCCATCAGTTTACTTTGCTCTTCTTAATAAGCTTGCAAAAAAAAATAACCTTAAGTGCTTAAGTATGGGAATGAGCAATGATTTTGAAACAGCGATTGCGCTCGGCGCAACGCACATAAGAGTTGGGGAGGCTATTATGGGCCCTAGGGTTAAGGTTTGACTCAAAGAGTTTTACTTTTTTCTGACGACAAAACATTTAACTCGATTATAAATGACCTATTTGAAGATTCAGAAGTTTTTTATTTTGTCCTAATTGAAGATTTCAAGTCCAATAAAAGAAAATTTCAGCTCAATGAAGATGATATTCCAATGTTCTTTGAATCACATGACAATTCTTTTAATAATTTTAAAGATTTTTTAACTAAGCAGTTTTTTAAAGGTGCATTTATAGTTTTTAATTCAAACAAAGAAGAATTAAGCCAAGAACACCCTAAGGCATTATCACTTGATATACCTCTAAATTTAAATGAATTTTTTCATACGCTTAAGAATATACAGATTCAAAAAGAAGCTGTTGAGTATCATGATATTAAGTTTAAAAAATTATTTTTAAATATGACGGGGAGAATTATTGGTGACTCCAAGAACAATACTAAGCTTACAGATAAGGAAGCAAAAATTTTATGGCATCTCGTTAAAGAAAAAGGACAAACTGTGAGTCAAAAATTTTTATTAAACAAGGTTTGGGGATATAGGGATGATATTGAAACAAAAACACTTACAACACACATATACACCATACGGAAAAAGTTAAATATTTTTGAGAATATCTTCTCTATTGAAAATTCTGAAGATGGCTATTTTATTAAATTTAAGCCTATCTAAAATTCAAAGTCAGCAATTAAAGGGACATGATCTGAGGGCCTTTCATTATTGCGAATTTTTTTTTCAATTGAGGTAGATTTAATATATTTATTTAATTCTGGACTTGCCCATATATGATCAAGTCGCCTACCTCTGTCAGACTGTTCCCAATTTTTAGATCGATAGCTCCACCAGCTATAAAGCTTATCGGTATATGGGTGGAATTCTCTTATAGAATCTATAAAGTCGTACGAGGACTGAAACATTTTTAGTCTTTCAACCTCAATTGGGGTATGACTAACAATCTTAAGCAATTGTTTATGAGACCACACATCATTTTCATGGGGTGCTATATTAAGATCCCCCACAAGAAGCATTAACTCTTTTTTGTTTTTTTTAGAGCTGAGCCATTTCGCCGCCTCATCAAGAAAATCTAATTTGTGTTTAAATTTTTCGTTAATTATAGGGTCAGGTTCATCTCCACCAGCCGGCACATAAAAGTTGTGAACTGTTAAAGGTTTGTTTTTAGTGTTTAAAGTTACTGAAAGGTGACGACCATCTTTTCTTTTACAAAAATCTTTTTGATCAGTTTTTTCAACTTCAAGGTTTGTGGCAATGGACACACCATGGTAGCCTTTTATACCATTTGAAAAAACATTATTTAGGCCAAGCTCATAAAAATCTTGGTAAGGAAATAGATCATTTGGGCATTTAGTTTCTTGAAGACATACAACATCAGGCCGATATTCTTCTATTATAGATACAAGAGATTTTATTCTTAATCTAACAGAATTAATGTTCCAGCTAAGTATACGAACCTTCATTTTGATGTTAATCGCTTAAGATATTATCCCACATTTCTTCAATCATCATTTCGTAATCAAAATCTAAAATCGAAGATGTATCCTCGTATCGCTCAATGATTTGAGCATTTGGAAAAATTGTATGATCTTCTTTATAACTATCCTTACACATATCTAAAGCCATTATATTTGGGGTTGCAAATTGAATATCCTCAGCAAGCAATTTTCCATTCTTTGGCTCTAAAAGCGAATTAATTATGGCATGTGATTCATCTTGTTGTAATGAGGATTTTAATATAGAAGCACAGTCTTGCCATATAAGGCTACCCTCTCTTGGAAAAGTGAACCCAATGTCATTATCAGCAATTGTTCTATAATCTTCATTACTTAATACAGCTATATCAACTTCACCATTAGTTAATAATTCTTTCCCATTATTCTTTCCAAAGTCTTTAACATTCACTTTTTGTCTTTTTAGAAGTTTTTCTGCTTGATTAATCCACATAGGGTCATTGGTATTCAAGCTGACTCCCATATATTTAAGGGCGAGCTGTATAAGTGTTCTTCCCTCTCCAATGAGAGCAATTTTACCAGCGTATTTATCAGAATCGAGTAACCATCTCCAGGTTGAGGGTGGTTCAGAAAACTTACTTTTTCTGTAAGCTATTCCTATGGCCCCATAGGATAGTGGAATACTGTACTTCCTTTCAGGATCAAAGGAAGAGGTAAGAAATTTTTTATCAATAAAGGTCTTATTGGAAATTAGATCATTATTAAGCTCAAGTAATTTTTCTTCGTCAATCAAATTCTCAATTGATGAATCTCTTCCCACGACAACATCAAATGAGCCACCGCTTAATGAAAAACTAGATGAAGAGCTATAAGTTGTTATATTAATTTCAGGTTCAATAGCACTTTTAATCTTTGATAAAAGTTTTTTTGATAAATAATTTTCAGGGGAATACAAGCTAAAAGCAATAGCTTCATCTTGGGCAAATAGTCCTAAAGGTCTAAGAGCCAGACCAGCGGCAACAAGTCCAATGCCGGATACAAAACCTCTTCTTGTTGTGTTAACAAACTTTTTATTTTTATTCATAATTTTCCCTTTTAATAGTGTTACCTTATTAGCAATTATATCTAACAGTTACTATAATTTTATTATTTTTGTTATTAATTAATATTAAAAAAATTTTCATCTAAAAAATCAAATCTACTGATCTTAGAGAAAAAAACTAAAGTTTCATTATTTTGTGCATCAATTAGCTTCCATTGTCTTAGTTTCGGTTTCGGATAATCGCCTGTAAGATATATTGAGTTTCTTTTTGAGCTTTCTTTTGTCCTAAGCTCAATTGTACCTATATTCCCTTCAATCGATATTTTCTTTAAAGCAAAGCTATCTAAGCTAAAGCTTTTCGAGAGTAAGTTTGATATCGGACTATCTTTAATTGAATATTGGTTTACAGCACCATTTTCTCTTTCTTTTACGGAAATAAGGCCATCATTAATTATTATTATTAATTCAGATTCAGGAAGATAGCTAAATTTTATTGAACCTTTCCCGTTTGACCAAAATTTACCTTTTGAAAGCTTTCCAAACTTATCAAGTTGAGAAAATTTTCCTGTTACTGGTCCAAGGTTAAATAAATAGCTTTCAAAAGATTTTGCCCACTTATTTGGTTCGGTTGAATTTTCTGCTCTTGCTACATTTGGGAAAGTTAAGATAAAAAAGATAACAAGTAGTATGAAATTTTTCTTTTTATAAGACATTAATTATCCTGACCTATGATCTCTCTCTTGCCTTGGCTATTTGGTTCCGAAATAATACCTTTTTCTTCCATTTCTTCGATTATTCTTGCCGCCCTATTATAACCAATCTGAAGTTTTCTTTGGATATAACTTGTTGAAACCCTTTTATCTTTAATAATTATTGAGACCGCCTGACTGAATAAAGCATCTTCTGAGTCATCTTGAGGGGACAGTGTATTGCCCCCATCACCATCTTCCTTTGTTATAGATTCAATATATTCAGGTGTTTCCTGCTTTCTTATGAAGCCCACAACCCTTTCTACTTCATCATCAGAAACAAAGGGGCCATGAACTCTTACAACTTTTCCTCCATCAGACATATACAGCATATCGCCTCTCCCAAGAAGTTGTTCAGCGCCCATTTCGTTTAATATAGTTCGGCTATCAATTTTTGAGGCTACTTGAAATGCGATGCGGGTTGGAAAATTCGCCTTAATTGTACCAGTAACAACATCAACAGAGGGCCTTTGTGTGGCCATGATTAAATGAATACCTGCTGCCCTGGCTTTTTGAGCAAGGCTCTGAACTAAGTGTTCAATATCATTTCTAGCAACAAGCATAAGGTCTGCCATTTCATCTATTACAACAACGATAAATGGCATTCTTTTTGCCTCAATTTCCTCCTCTGAGTAGAGAGGTTGTCCCGTTTCATCATCATAACCAGTATGAATCTTTCTTTTAAATTTCTTACCTTTCCTTCTGTATTCTTCAGCCTTTTCATTAAATGCTTCCATTGTTCTTACAGAGAGTTTTGACATTCTATTATATCTATCGTCCATTTCTCTTACTACCCATTTTAGCCCAACGACGGCTTTTTTAGGGTTTGTTATAACAGGTGAAAGAAGGTGAGGTATTCCATCATAAACTGATAGCTCGATCATTTTAGGGTCAACCATTATTAATCTACATTCATCAGGTCTAAACCTATATAAGATTGATAAAATCATTCCATTGATGCCAACTGATTTTCCAGAACCTGTAGTTCCCGCAATCATGAGATGAGGCATTCTTGATAAGTCTGCTATAGTCGGTTCACCACCAATATTTTTGCCTAGGCTTAATGGAATTCCATCATCCTTACTAACGAAAATATTGCTTTCTAAAATCTCTCTTAAGTAAACAGTTTCTTTATTATAGTTTGGTAGCTCTATACCAATGGAATTTTTCCCAGGTATTACAGCAATTCTTGCTGATATTGAGCTCATTGATCTTGAAATATCATCGGCTAAAGAAATAACTCTTGATGATTTCACGCCAGGGGCAGGCTCAAGCTCATATAAGGTCACAAACGGTCCAGGGTTAACGCTTATTATTTTTCCGTTAATTCCAAAATCATTTAAAGTTGTAGTTAAAAGGTCTCTATTCTGATTAATTTGCTTATCGGATACCTTACTTTCTTTTCTTTCAGATGGAACCTCGCTAAGTAGATCAAGTCCTGGGAGGACATAACCATTAGTAACCTCATGATCTTGCAAACTTTTTTCGGCAACAGTTTTGTTTACCTTTTTTTCTTTTTTAATAATCGGCTGAAATATTGTTCGCTTTTTTTTCTTTATTTTAGTTACTTTCTCGGGAATCTCTTCAATAATTTCTTTTGCCCCCATACTATAATTAGAATAATCAGGGGATGTGCTAGGGAGTAATCCGTAAGTTATTAGAAGAGAAGATAGAACTCCTATTAATGTAAAAAACACATAAATAAATATATTGCTCTCTAGTAAATTGACATTAACCCCAAGGCTAATCTTATAGATAATTGATTCAATTTCGTTTAAAGCCAAAGACCCTAATACTCCGCCCGCCTCATATAGTTTTTCAAATAAAGAGGAAAGAAAGAATAATCCAACTAAAATTAATACAAGCTTTATCCATGGAGCCTTTAGTTTCTTTATTATTTTATAAAATCCAAAAATTACAAAAGTAGCAGGAACTACTATTGATAGAATTCCAAAAAACTGAACCATAATATCTGAAGCATAAGATCCAGGGATTCCTAAAATATTTTCAGGCGGGGCATCTGAGATTGTGTTAAGGCTTTTATCTAATGCATTATAAGAAATTATAGCAATAAGTCCTAGAGCTCCAATAGCCATAAGTGAGATCCCTAAAACTAAGTTCATTGTTCCAAAGAATATCCTATAAAGAAAACCCCTTAGCTTAAAAAAAACTTTTGAAGGAAAGCCTATAATTTTTTTTAGAATACTCATCTATTGTTTTTCCATAAATGCCCTATAAAAAGAAATTAACGAATCAGGTTGATAATCACGCGTTAATACAGCAATCTGCAAGAACTTTTTTATTTAAACGTTAATTTAATTTAAATCTTTATTGAAATATACTATTGGACCTATCATGAATAAAAATAATTTTGATGTTGCAATTTTTGGTAATGGACTAACTTCCAAAGTAATGTGTCTAGTTGCATTACATTACGGTGTTAGTTTTATTAATATCAAAGGAAAAGAAAAAGAAGAAAAAAATTCTGATGATATTAGATCTCTTGCATTATCCTCTGCATCAAAAGGTATGCTCAAAATCCTTGGTATTAATTTATTATCCCAACCTGTTAAAAAAATGATTGTACTTGAGGGAGGAGTTTCAAGAGGTAAGATAAAAGGTAAGGTTATCTTTGACGCAGAGGAGCTCCAAGAACAAATCGCTCATATCTGTGAGTATTCTGTAATTAATAAATCTTTGGAAAAAAAACTTAAACTGGATAGTAAGCACTCTATAACAGAAGATCCTATTTCTATTACAGAAGATAGAGATTATTCAAAAATTTTTTTTAAAAATAAAAAAATTATTAAATCTAAGCTAAATATTTTTACCGAAAAATTAGACACAAACCAACAAAATATTATTAATACCGAATATAATTTATCTGATTATGATCAGACTGCAATAACGACAACATTGGAACATAGTAAGGATAATAAGGGCTATGCTTATCAATTTTTTCTTAAAAATGGACCGCTGGCTTTACTGCCTTTAAAGAAATCAAGGTCAAAAAACCTATCATCTTTGGTTTGGACTGAAAAGACATCAAATATATCTGAGGTTTTATCTAATAAGAATGTTTTTGAAAAAACGTTAAACGAATTATGCGGAACTTATTTAGGTAAAATTAAAGTCTATGTTGATCCAATTTCTTTTCCTTTAAAAAAGGCTATTTGTAAATCTCAATTAATTAATAGAAATATTCTTATTGGCGATGCGGCAAGATCTATGCATCCTTTAGCTGGCCAGGCTTGGAATCAAGCGTTAAGAGACCTTGCTTATTTAGCAGATGCTATTGTTGAATCTAAAAAGCTTGGTTTGGATATTATTTCCTGTCCATCACTTTTAACTTTTAAGAGAAAAAGAAAAATTGAAAGTAACGCTTTTGTTGAGGGCATTAGTTTTATCAATAGTGTCTTTATGTCTGAATCATCCCTAGCAAAGGGATTTAGAAGAAATATGATGAAATTAGTTAATAATAAAGATATTTTAAAAAAATTAATTGCCAATGAAGCGTCAGGGGGGGCACTAGAAAGGCCGAGTCTGCTTATGAATGAAGAGGCTGGTTCTAAAATCATTTAATCGATTTTTCTGGCCTCATCAACCAACATAATTGGTATGCCATCTTTGACTTTATATGCTAATCCAGCTTTTTTACTTATTAATTCCTGATTGTCTTTATCCCAAATAAGGGTTTCTTTTGTAACTGGGCAGACTAGTATTTCTAATAATTTGGGATCTATTTCTTTTGTCATTTCTTTCTCATTGTATTTGTTCTGTTCCACTTTCAGATGACATTGACATTTCGGTCATTGCTATCAAGATCTCATTTCTTTCCGAAAGAGTTTTAGCCTCTAACAACGCTTGTTTTTCTTCAGGCCTGTAAGGGCTTAATAAACATAAAGAATTAACCAGGAGTTCAGTTGGTGAATTTTTAATTGATTCCCAATCAACATCAAGATTGTTATGATCGAGGTATTTTTTTAAGCATAATTGAAGTTTTTCTCTATCAACATTTTCTTCATCAAAACCTTTTACGAGATCATTTGAAAATTCTTTGTAATCAACTTGAAACTGTCTGTAGGGAGTAACAACCTCTAGCTCTTGACCAACAGAGAACCTACATACACCTGATAACGTAATTAGCATTCTATTATTTGTTAGCTCATTGTATGAAATAATTTTTCCAACACACCCAACTTTGAAAAGTCTACCATTATTATCTGCTTGAGTTTGTATCATTGCAATTAATCTATTGCTTGATAAAGCATCATCAATCATTTCTAAATATCTAGGTTCAAATATATTCAAAGGGAGCTGTGTTCTGGGCAATAAAAGTGCTCCAGGTAATGGAAAGACTGAAAGTTTTGGTGGAAGTTCAGCGGTATTATTATATTCTTTCAAAGACCTCATTATTAACTAAAAAGTAAAGACGATAGCCTTTTTCTTCCCTCAATGACTAGCTCATCTTGACTACCAAGCGCTGTAAAAATTTCTACTAGTTGAATACGTCCAGCACTATCATTCCATTTTGGATCAATTTCTACAATTTTTAGTAGTTCATCAATAGCAGTTTCATTATTCCCTATTGATGCTAGAAAAATAGATAGGTCTAATCTAGACTGATGGTCTTTTGGGTTTTTATTTAATTTTGCCCTTAAATTACTTTCATGGTTTTCATCTTGAGTGCTTATTTTTGCTTTTTTTAATAAGTCAATCTCAGAGCAAACAGAAATATATTCTTGGTTTTTTTCTGTTTCTCCCGAAATACTATTTATAACATTTTCTGCTTCTTCTGTTTTTCCAAGCCTTATAAGGCAACGACTATATAATGCTGCTGCTGAAATATTATCAGGTTCAATTTTCAAGATTTCTAAAAAAATATTTGCGGCTAAGTCTAAATTGCCGTTTTCCAACTCTAACTTTGCACTTATAAAGTCTTGATCAATAGAGGATGAATTATTTTTTGATGCTACATTCTTGATAAATTCAAGAATATTCTTTTCTGGCTGCACTCCAATAAATCCGTCCAAAGGTTGCCCATCATGGAAGGCCATGACAGCAGGTATCGATTGAATTTTTAATTGTTGAGCAACCTCTGGAGCTTCATCAATATTCATTTTTGCAAGAATTACTCTGCCGTTTTGTTCTATAATTAGTTTTTCAATTATTGGTGTTAGCTGTTTACATGGTTCACACCAGGGCGCCCAGAAGTCAACTATAACAGGAATATCTTTTGATTTTTCAATTACATCTGACATGAAGTTTTCTGTAACTACATCAATAATGACATTATCATTATTAACTGTATTTATATTGGCATCATTTTTATCAGAGTCTTCAAACAACATTTTTAAAGGGCATCATCTTGAGTTTCGCCTGTTCTTATTCTTATGGCTTGATCAACATTTGTGATAAATATTTTTCCATCACCGACTTTTCCAGTCTCGGAGCTTTTAGTTATAGTATTTACAACTTGGTCCAGCTTATTAGAAGGCACTACAATTTCAATCTTTATCTTTGGCACTTCTGTTGTTTTATATTCAGCCCCTCTGTAGATTTCAGTTTGACCACGCTGACGCCCAAATCCTCTTATTTCTGTTGCAGAAAGACCATCAATACCTATGTCTATTAGGGCATTTCTTACTTCTTCATATTTATGAGGCCTTATAATAGCTACAATCATTTTCATCATTTCGTTTTCCCCTGAGCGTAATGCGATTTTAACCAACCTTCTTATTGCTTCCGAATGAGAGGGCAGGTCATTTTGTTCTCTGCGCCATTTATCCACATCATTACGAAAGTCTGTTGAGGCCACTAGTTGGATTCTTTGGTCTTGTTTTTTCATATTAACTTATTTTTATCATACATAAATTATATATACTAGTTATGAGAAGATATAAAATATGTATAAATCTTTCCAATGTTATTTACATCAGCAAAACTTTGAAATAATGTCACTCAAGATTATGCGGGTGTAGCTCAGTGGTAGAGCATCACGTTGCCAACGTGAGGGTCGAGAGTTCGAATCTCTTCGCCCGCTCCATCTATTTATAGATGGGTTAAGTCATTATCCTAATCGCTTGCCGGTGAAGATCTTTATAATTAACTCCAATTACTAAAATCAACAAAAATATCAACTTCACTAAAGATTTTTCTATTTTTTTCCAATGAGTTATTAAGAGCCTCAAACTCACTATTATCTAATTTTGATTTTGCTAAATGATGTAAAATAATTGTTTGATATTTGATTTGAAGTAAATGCTCACGTCCCTTTTTTCTTCTGATGAGATTAATTGTTTATTCATTGTATTTGACCTCTATATAGTTTCTCATAACCTTTATCAGTTATATTTTTAGTTTTTAAACCAGCATGCTCTATACCTCTGTATATTCCAGGGGCATGATTTTGATTTTTTTCTGTATTTATATTTTTATTTCCTCTGTATTGCATTTGCATAATATTTCTCCAAAAATTGCATTATAATTATTACACTTATTACTTAAGTTACACACTATACATATGTTAAGTAAGTGTCAATAGTATATTTTAACGTTGCTTATTTTTTTATTATTCAATAAAAGAGCTTAATGGTGCTTTTTAAAGCTAAGAGGGAATCAGGTTAAATGCCTGTACTGTACCCGCAACTGTAATTAGGGAGCGAGAAATCTAAAGGCCGCTGTTTTAACAGTAAGGCGATTTCAAGTGAAGATCTATAAGTCAGGAAACCTGCCATTATGTCGTTCGTTCAAGGCCGGGAATAGCTATTTGGACAGGATTTTCCTTAGAAGCGATTAATTTTAGTTCGTAGTCGAAGCTACATTATTAATAATATTTGTGAGGAAATAGTGAAAATATATAAATTTGCATTTTTTATATTAATTTTAAGTTTCTTATTATCCGAGTATTCTTATTCACAAGAGTTAGATACTAATTCTTTAAATTCGAGTGAAATTGAAAATATAACCATAAGAAGTACAAGAATTCCAGCCGGAGCAAAAGATATTGGCTCTAGTCTGTATATAATAAGTGAGGATCAGATTAAGGCGCGTGGTTTTAAAGATGCTATTGATGCAATTAGTTCTGCTCCTGGTGTAACGTCAAAACAGAATGGAAGCTTTGGCGGTGTTGGAACAATAAGGATTCGAGGAGCATCTAGCTCTCAAACTTTGGTTTTAGTTGATGGCGTTCCTGTGAATGATTCCTCTTCGCCTGCAGGGGGATATAATTTTGAGTATTTAAACACATCAAATATTCAATCAATTGAAGTTCTTAAAGGGTCTCAATCAACTTTATGGGGTTCTGATGCAATAGGTGGGGTTATAAATATTTATACTAAACAGCCTGAATCAACTTCATTTGGAGCCTCAGCCGAAATTGGTTCTTTTGGATTAAAAAGAGGAAGTGCTGATATAAATTTTGCAGGATCAAATAGCAGGTTTAGAGTAAGTACGTCAAAAACGTCAGTTGATGGAATTAGTAAGGCTGACGAAAAAGATGGTAACTCAGAAGATGATGGGTTTGAAAGTGAATCATACTCAATGAGTGGCTCTATTGATCTTGATTCTTTAATTTTAAAAGGGTCATTATCTTACATGGAATCTCAAGTAGAGTACGATAGTTACGGCTTCGCCACGGGTGTTCAAGATGGAGATGAAAGAAGTAATACTGATGAATTTATAGGGTCTATTTCAGCATTTTTTGACCTTTTTGATGACAAGCTTCAAAATTCAATTTTTATAAGTCAATCCGATATTAATCGAGATTATTATTCTAATGGCTCTTTCTCTTTTGGAGCAGAAGGAAAAAGAGAATTAATTCGGTATCAAGGTAATATTGAAGTAAATGAGTTTAATAAAATAGCTTTTGGTTTAGAAAGTGAAGAAAGCAAGGTAGACGTTGATGAATCTACTATAGACGGATCTTTCTTACTATATGAATTTAGACCAAACAGTAAAATTACTATTTCTACAGGAATAAGGAATGATGACCATGAGGGCTTTGGTTCAAAAACAACAAGAAGAATAAGCGGTACTTTTAAACCATCCGATAATCTAATAATTAGATCGAGCTGGGGAGAGGGCTTTAAAGTTCCAACTATTTTCCAATCAACATATTTTTGTTGTGGTGCCACAAGTGCAAATAGTTCAATAAGACCAGAAACATCAACATCTTATGATTTTGGATTTGAACTTTTTTTCAACGAAATGAATAGTAATTTTAGCATTACTTATTTTGATCAAGATATTAATGACCAAATAAACTTTTCATTTGGCGTCGGTGGCTATGAAAATATAGATAAGGTAAATTCTGAAGGATTTGAAATTGCTTTAGATTATCAAATTTCAAAACTTATGAGTTTGTATCTTAATTATTCCTATATTGATTCAGTTGACGGAAACGGATCTTCACTTTTTTATGTGGCTAAAGATTCCGGAGAAGCCGGCCTTATTTATGAACCCAATAATAGTTTTTCAGGGTCTATAATAGCAAGGTACAATGGATCCGAGTCCAGTAGCTATGGAAAAATCGATTCTTGGATTCGTTTTGATGTAAATGGGTCGTATAAGCTTTCAGGTACTAACGAGCTTTATTTTCGAATTGAAAATTTACTAGACGAAGAATATCAACAGATTTTTGGTTATGGGACTCCGGAAAGGTCAGGATTTATTGGCTTGAGATCAAAATTTTAAGCTCAAGTCTTCTGCTTTAGCTTGTTTTTTTTTACAAAATTGTGCTATCAAAAAGTCTGTTAATTTGAGTTTATATTTAATTAAATAATTGGGAGATATATCAATGGTTAATTCTATTTATAGTAATTTTTTAGGGGTAGCCCCCAATTGGTATAAAAATACAATTATTTCATTTCTAATTGCTAATCCAATTATTTTCACAGCATTAGAAGTAATGGGCTTACCGGCCGGTTTTATACTTGGGTGGATTATTTTAACGCAGTTTATCTTTACTCTAGCCATGGCACTTAAATGCTACCCACTTCAACCTGGGGGATTAATAGCAATAGAATCTGTTTTAATGGGATTAACTGATACAGGCCAAATCTACTATGAAGTTGATGCGAATTTAAAAGTAATCTTACTCTTAGTATTCATGGTGGCGGGTATTTATTTTATGAAAGATTTTCTTTTATTTATTTTTACAAAACTTTTAATAAATATAAAAAATAAAAGAACCCTATCTCTATTATTTGTTTTCTCAGCGGCTTTTTTGTCTGCTTTTTTGGATGCCCTTACTGTTATGGCTGTTCTAATAGCTGTTGCTGTAGGATTCTATCAAGTTTATAAGAATGTTGCTGAAAAAGAAGACGATTTTTCTGAAGAATCTGACGATTTTACTACCTTTAAGAGCTTTCTTAGAAATCTCTTAATGCATGGTGCAGTTGGAACAGCCCTCGGCGGAGTTTCTACAACGGTTGGTGAGCCTCAGAATCTTTTAATAGCAAGTGTTGCAGATTGGTCATTTGTCGAATTTTTCATCAAGATGTTACCTATATCATTTCCAGTTTTTATAGCAGGCCTCCTAACTTGTTACCTGATTGAAAGATTTTCTTTATTTTCTTTCGGGATACAATTACCTGATCATATAAGACAAATTCTTTATGATTTTGATAAAAAAGAGTCATCTGAAAGATCACAAGCCCAAAATATGAAAATTATTACTCAGGCCTTAGTTGCGGTAATTTTGGTTTTCTCTCTTGCCTTTGGCCTTGCAGCTGTCGGTCTAATTGGCTTAATGATAATAGTTCTTCTTACCGCATTTAATGGTGTAATTGAAGAGCATGAGCTTGGTAAGGCTTTTGAGGAAGCGCTCCCATTTACAGCATTGCTTGTTGTCTTCTTTGCTGTAGTGGCGGTAATCCATGATCAACATCTATTTACCCCTATAATAACTTATGTTTTAAGTCTAAAACAAGAAGTACAAATTCCAATGTTTTTTATGGTTAATGGAATATTATCAATGATTAGTGATAATGTTTTTGTTGCGACAATTTATATTAGTGAAGTAAAAGCTGCTTTAGATAGTGGAGCAATCGGAAGAGAACAATTTGATTTATTGGCCATTGCTATAAATAGTGGAACAAATCTTCCAAGTGTGGCAACACCAAATGGGCAAGCAGCCTTCTTGTTTTTGTTAACTTCATCAGTAGCACCTTTACTTGGCCTTTCTTATTTGAGAATGGTTTTAATGGCGCTGCCCTACACTATTGTTTTATCCGTTGTTGGAGTTTTATCTGTTATATATATTCTGCCACTATTTTAACCTTGATTTTACAGGTATGATTGGTGGTAATTTATAAGGCATGCTTTGAAAAAGCCTCAATGATTGAAGTGTCTTATTCCCGTAAAGATCATTGCTAAGTTTGCGGCATTTGCGGCTTCGATTACCTCTTCATCTCTAATAGATCCACCGGGTTGAATAATAGCAGTAACACCAGCATCTGCTGCAGCCATTAAGCCATCAGCAAAAGGAAAGAAAGCATCAGATGCAACCACAGATCCAACAGCTAAAGGACTTTTTAGACCTTCAGCCTTAGCGGCATCTTCTGATTTACGCGCAGCTATTCTAGATGAATCAAGTCTATTCATCTGGCCAGCACCAATTCCAACTGTTGCTCCGTCTTTTACGTAGACGATAGCATTGGACTTAACATGTTTGGCAACCTTAAAGGCAAATAATAGATCTTCCATTTCTTGTTCTGAAGGTTGACGAGTGGAAACAACTTTTAGATTATCTTTATCAATTATAATATTATCCTTTGTTTGAGCAAGAAAGCCTCCAGAAACCGATCTCATTACAACCCCTGGTAAATTCGGATCTGCCAACCCTCCAGTGATTAAAACCCTAAGATTTTTTTTAGCAGCGAGTATTGTCTTTGCTTCTTCTGTGATATCTGGCGCTATTATCACTTCAGTAAATATTTCTGATATTTTTTTAGCTGTTGTTTCGTCTAGTTTTTTATTCAGAGCTATTATTCCACCAAATGCAGAAACTGAATCACATCTTAGAGCTTTGGTGTATGCCTCTAAAAGGTTTTCACCCTTTGCAACACCACAAGGATTTGCATGTTTAATAATAGCTGCAGCAAAATCTTCTTCAGGATCAAATTCAGAGACAAGCTCAAATGCAGCATTTGTGTCATTAATATTATTATAGCTAAGTTCTTTTCCTTGAAGTTGAACAGACGTTATGAGACCTTTTCTACTTGAACCATCATTATAAAATTTTGCTTTTTGATGAGGGTTTTCTCCATACCTCAGATTTTGTTGCTCAACACCCCCAAGCGAATAGAATTTTCCTAGGGGCTGTTCTAATTCTTCCGACATCCAATTGGCAATTGTAGAGTCATAGGCAGCAGTTCTGGCATATGCTTTTAGCGCTAATTTTTTTAATGTCTCTTTACTCAATGAGCTTTGACTATTCTTAAGCTCTTTAATTATAAAGTTATAATCATCTGGATCCACAACAACACCAACATGAGAATGATTTTTCGCAGCCGCTCTAATCATAGCAGGACCCCCAATATCTATATTTTCAATACATGTTTCATAGTCTGATTTTTTTAATATTGTTTCTTCAAAGGGATATAGGTTTACGACAAGAAGGTCTATATTTTGTATTTCATGTTCTTTCATTACTTTATTGTGCTCTTCATTATCTCTTTTGCCAAGTAGACCGCCATGAACTTTTGGGTGAAGAGTTTTTACTCTTCCATCTAAAATTTCAGGGAAGTTTGTTAGAGATGAAATATCTCTAATATTTAGGCTAGAATCATTAAGGGCTGAGAATGTTCCGCCTGTAGAAATAATTTCAACTCCAAGATCAATTAGATCTTTTGCAAAATTTATAATTCCATTTTTATCTGATACAGAAATCAATGCTCTCTTTATTTGTGGCATATTTTTTTATACTCCCCTAAGAGTCTTTATATTTTTTTCATATTGTGATTGACCACCTTTAAAGGTTGCGGTACCAGCAACCAGCACATTTGCTCCAGCAGAAATTGCTTTCGGCGCGGTTTCAAAGTTTATACCACCATCAACTTCCAGATCTATTTGCCTACCTGTTAAGTCAATCATCTTCCTAATACTCTCAATTTTTGGTAATTGATCTTCCATAAAGCTTTGACCACCAAACCCAGGAACAACAGTCATAACTAAAATTAGATCAACCTCATCAATTAGATCGTCTAACACCCCAATTGGCGTTGATGGGTTTAAGGAAATTCCTGTTTTACAGCCAAGCTCTTTTATAATACTTACGGTTTCTTTTGGATTACCCTCAGCCTCAGGATGAAATGTAATTATATCAGACCCTGCTTTTGCAAAACTCTCTAGCAATGGGTTGACTGGTTCAATCATTAGATGAACATCAAAAGTTTTTTTAGATGACTTTCTAATATCCTTTATGACCTCAGGGCCAATAGTTAAATTTGGTACATAGTGACCATCCATGACATCAACATGAATATAATCAGCTCCAGCTTTATCAATCGCTTCAATTTCTTTTCCTAAATATGAAAAGTCAGCAGAGAGGATAGAGGGGGAAATTTTAATTTGATTAGCCATATAATTTCATTAACAGAGCTTTTATTCCGAAGCAAGCATTCAAGATACTTTCTTTAATCTCGCAATAAAAAAACCATCCATACCGCCGACTCCACTTAAGTGACTAGGAAAAATCCTTAGCAGCCCTTCTTTAGTAATTAACTCCTTTAACTCAGTAACTTCTTTAGGTTTAATTTTATCTATTTTTGCATCTTTATTTTCATTAATAAATTTAAAGATTTGATTTTCGCCTTCTTCTTTTTCTAAAGAGCAAGTACAGTATATTAAGGAGCCACCATTAGTTAAAAATTTCCAAGTAGATAAAAGTAATTGAGATTGAAGCTTTGCTAATGACTGGATATCACTCTCACCTTTTATATGCATAATATCAGGGTGTCTCCTTAGAGTTCCAGTAGATGAGCAAGGTGCATCGAGAATAATCTTAGACCATTTTTGATTCGGATTAAAGTCTCGTACATCTGAATGGAATATTTTTGAACTGAATTTCAAGCGGGTTAGGTTTTCCTTTAATCTTATTATTCTGTTTTTATTTCCATCTACAGATGTAACATTAGCACCCAAAGATATTAATTGAGCCGTTTTACCTCCAGGCGCGGCACAAAGATCAAGTACTTCGTCGTCTTTTCTTATATTCAATAAAGTTACTGGGATTTGTGATGAATAATCTTGCACCCACCAATCACCAGAGCTAAACCCTTCTAGTTCTGAAATTAAGCTTGTGTCATTTAACCTAATTGTTTTATCTGAAAGACATATACCATCTAATTTATCAGCCCATATTGGGGCTTCTTTTTTAACGCATAAATCGATCGGAGGATTTAAAACTCTATGTGCATTTTCTATTTCTATGAGATTCTTACCCCAGTCTCTTTCCCATCTTTTATTTAACCAAGTTGGCGTCTTTGGACTCTCATTTTGGTAGGATTTTATTTTATCGCTTCCTCTAAGTACATTTCGCATTATTGCATTAATGAGACTTTTCCATTTATTGCCCCCTAGTTCGACTGAGGTGTTCGTTGCTGCATGATCAGGCGTTTGTAGATAAATAATCTGAACAATACCAATTCTGAGTATCATTTGTACTTTTGAGGGAGACTTATTGAGAGATTTTTTTAAAAACTTATTAAGAATATAATCTATCTCTGTTAAATTTCTTAATGTTGAGGAAATAAGAAGTCTACAAAAAGAACGATCTTCCGGTTGCATCTTAGAAAAACTAGACCCATGCTTTGTGAATTTGTTAAAAACATCATCTAATGGAGCTAGACCCTCGATAACTTCCAATAAAATATCAATAGCAATCTTCCTAGCAGAAAGCCCAGAATTATTATTAAATTTTTTTTCATTTTTTTTCATAAACTAACTTTCAATTATAAGTACTCGTAAGGTATATATATATTTATGTCGAAAAATTCTTATAAAAACAATGAAGCAAAAGATGATATTGCAAGACGAGCACTGGCCGAGGCTAAGGAAAGAAAAGAAAAGATTGCGAAATCTAATCTTCCAAAAGAGCTCGATGGAAGAGATGGGCCAGAGCCAACAAGATATAACGACTGGGAAAAGAACGGTATAACTTCTGATTTCTAGCTATATTAAGTGTTTAAACTTATAAATTTTTACCGATTGAAATAAGCCTGCCTTATTATAGGGATCATTTTTAGACCAATTTAAAGCTTCTTCTTTATTTTCTGCCTCTATAACAATTAGGCTTCCCATCATTGTTTCATCTTCATCACTAAGAAAGGGACCAGCATATCGGACTACTCCAGTACCCTTCACATACTCAAGGTGAGCCTCCCTATTGGACAGTCTTTTTTCTAGTGATTTTTCATTATCCAAACAAATTACAGAAAATAACATTTTAAGATTCCTCTTTCAGTGGGCGTGAAAGTAATTCTTCAATAATAGTATCAATATCAGATTCATTGCCTATTAACTTATTAATAGAATCTGTAATAGGCATGATTACATTGTGAATTTTAGCTAGTTTCACAATTGCCTTTGTTGAAAACATTCCCTCTGCAATTGAAGTCAGTCCATTCGTTGCCTCGTTAATATTCATTCCTCTTCCAAGTTTCACACCTAATGTAAAGTTACGAGATGTTTGAGAATTACAAGTAAGTATTAAATCCCCCATTCCTGAGAGACCAGTCAATGTCTTCTCTTCTCCACCCATCGCTTTTGCAAGATGAACAATTTCAGAATAACCCCTTGCTATTAATGCTGATCTTGCGCTGTCCCCAAGACCCTTTCCATAAACAATACCAGATGCAATTGCTATTATATTTTTTGTTGCGCCTCCAATTTGCGCACCAATTATATCCCGGCTTTGGTATATTCTAAATTCAGCAGAATTAATTGTTTCTGCTATCTTGCCTCCAGCATCATCACTATCACAAGCTAAGGTTAGCGCGGTTGGTAAATTATTTGCTACATCTATTGCAAAGCTTGGTCCAGACAAAACAGCAATAGGATTATCAGGTAAAATATTATTTGCTATTTCACTCATAAGATTGAGCGTTTTAATTTCTACTCCTTTTGAGCACAGGACTATTGGAACATTTTTATCAATTTTATTAGAGATATCTTTTAAAGTTTTTCTGAAATATTGCGCAGGAGTGACAAAAAAAAGTAAATCACTCATATCAATAAATTTAAAATCGTTATGAGCTTTTATTTTTTTCGATAAACTTATACCTGGCAGGAATAAATTATTTTCGTTCTTTGTATTAATTGAATTAACCACTTCTAATTCTTTAGCCCATAAATTAATACAGTCCTGGTTTTTTGCTAAAGTTGAAGCTATTGCTGTACCCCATGCTCCCCCACCTATAACAGAGATAGAGCTATAAAACTTATTATTCATAGACGCCTCCGCTAATTTTCATCTCATTTAATGGCCATCTTGATTTTACAGAAATTTCTAAACTATCTTCTTGCCCACTTAAGAGTCTTAAACCTCCTGCCCAAGCAATCATTGCTGCATTATCTGTACAAAATTTTATTGGTGGTGCAACAAATTCCATATTATTTTCAAGCGCTAGCTCATTAAGACTTTTCCCGATTGACTTATTTGAGGCAACTCCCCCTGAAGCAACAAAATAATTTATATCCAAATCACTGTACTTGTCTTTTGCCATAGAGATTGCTCTACCAGATTTAGCCCTTAAGCAATCAATAATTGCCGTCTGATAAGATGATGCGAGGTCAGCTACATCACTTTGAGTTAACGGCTCAATTTCTTTAACTTCTCTAATAAGAGATGTTTTTAAACCTGAGAAAGAAAAATTACAGTCTTGAGATTTTAAAAGAGGCCTAGGAAAATTAAATCTGTCTTTAGATCCTTTTTCCGATATTTTTTCAAGTGCTGGTCCTCCCGGATACCCAAGATCAAGGAATTTTGCAGCTTTATCAAAAGCCTCTCCAACAGCATCATCGAGAGTTGTTCCTAGTTGAATATATTCGCCAAGGTCTTTAACGAATATTAACTGAGTATGCCCACCTGAAATTAATAGTAAGACATATGGGAAAGAGATTTTATTTGTTAAAAGGGGGGTTAGCGCATGACCTTCCAAATGATTAACGCCTATTAAAGGGATATCAGCACCTAATGAAATTCCTTTTGCGGTTGTAAGTCCAACAATCAAACCACCCACAAGACCTGGTCCAGCTGTAGCAGCAATTCCATCGATGTTACCCAGTTTTAAAGAAGCTTCATTTAAAGCTCTGTCTATTAAAGGACCTAAACTTTCAACGTGAGAGCGTGAAGCAATTTCAGGAACAACGCCTCCATACGGTAAGTGCTCATCTATTTGACTAAATACAATATTAGAAAGAATCTCTCCATCCTGTTTATTTTTAAGTCTTACAACTGAAACTGCTGTTTCATCACAACTACTTTCAATTCCAAGGACTGTTATATAGTCATTTAACATTTGGCTTCCTAATTTTTTATTAATCGTTTAATAACTATCATAAAGTAAATAACTTACCTAAACGATCTTTTATTATGATAATGTTGGTATGTTAAATAAATAAAAATAAGTAAGAATTTTATCAATCAAGGATATCAGATTCTATGAGAGGTTAGCTAAGAATTATGAAGAATTTTTTATCACTAATTTTTATTCTTTTATTTTTTCCAAATCTTTCTTATGGAAAGATCCCTAGTACAAATACAGACCATGCTAATATTGAAATATTAGCTGAATCTAAAGAAATTAAAATAGGCGAAAATTTCGTTTTTGGAATTAAGTTCGATTTAGCCCCAGGCTGGCATACTTATTGGAAGAACCCTGGCGATTCTGGTTTACCCCCGGATATTAAGTGGACAACTCCCCAAGGTATTAGCGAGGCCATAATGCTTTGGCCTGCCCCTGGAAGAGCTGAAGTGGAGCCATTAATGAGTTATGGCTTTTATGATCAGCTGGTGCTTCCTATAATTTTTAATGTTGATGAAAGTTTTGTTAGTGGACAAGATTTTATTATAGAAATTGATTTCTTAATATGTGAAATAATTTGCATTCCTGAAAGTGCTAAGCTTAGTTTTAATATTAATGAATTTGACGATGATGATATTTCTACATCCAGGGAATTATTATCTAAGTGGTACAAGAAACTTCCTTCGGATGATAATTTTGATTTAGATATCGAAGCCTCGAAAGATTTATTTTCATTGTCATGGCAAAGAAATAATGAAAAAATTTCAACTGCTTATTTTTATCCAGAAGAAAATGGACTGATAAAATATTCTGCTCCCCAGCTATATTTTGAAGATGGTGAGAAATCTAAAATAGTTATTGAAAGACCTGTTAGAAATAAAAATTTAGAGAGCGTTTCTGGTGTTATAGAGATAGTGAGTAATAATGGCGTGACATTTTCCAATATTTCTTCCCCCATTAGGTATGTTTCTAAAGTTGAGAGTCCCAATAATAGCTCCCTTTCTTTTTTAGTAGCAATTATATTAGCCTTTTTGGGTGGGATCATTCTAAATATTATGCCGTGTGTCTTTCCCGTTATTGCTCTTAAAGTAATGACATTTATTAAAGAGGCAGGTGAAGGTGGAGCCTGGAAACACGGCCTAGCTTTTTCTTTAGGTGTGGAATTAAGTATGCTTATTCTATTATCTGCAACTTTTATATTTCGGAGTCTTGGTCAGGCAGTGGGTTGGGGCTGGCAGCTTCAATCTAGCTCGGTCTCGAGTCTCCTATCTATTTTATTTTTTGCAATTGCCTTTATATTATTATTTAAAGTCGAATTTGGTTCATCTTTAACGAGATTAGGTGGTATCGGATCTAAAACGACAGGTTATCTTAATTCATTATTATTAGGTTGTTTGACCGTCATAGTAGCGACCCCTTGTACAGGACCATTTATGGGTGCTGCTATAGGATGGGGATTATCTCAGTCTTTTTTTGTTTCCCTTATGATTTTCTTATCATTAGGTCTCGGCGTTGCTTTTCCAACTTTGATTTTATCAGTTATTCCTTCAGGTCTAAATTTTTTACCGAAGCCTGGGGCGTGGATGGTTAGGGTTGGCCAGTTAATGTCTATACCTATGGCCCTAACTGCTATTTGGTTAGCATGGGTAGTTCAAAGACAGGCAGGTTTTTCCGGCCTTAGAGACCTCTTTATAGGACTATTATTTATATTAATTTCTTTAACTATTTATAAAATAAGCATTAAAAATAAAGTATATAAGTTTATTTCAATATTCTTCATTATTTTAGGTCCACTCTTTATAATATTATCTAATAATGACAATAAGGTTTTAAGCAAGAGAGAGCTTGAAGTCGGTGAGCCTTGGTCAGCTGAAATATTAAATAACTATAAAGATACCCACAAAAATATTTTAATAAATTTTACTGCAGACTGGTGTTTAACTTGCAAGGTAAATGAGGCAATGGTTTTCAGGTCGGATTCTTTTAAAAAATTAATTGATGATGGCGAGCTAATTTATCTTGTTGCAGATTGGACAAATTATGATCCTTTAATTACCAAGGAGTTGGAAAGATATAAGCGAGGTGGAGTACCATTATATTTATATTGGAAGATTGGAGAAGAAAATCCTAGAATCCTTCCTGCTATTTTAACCAATAAAATTTTCTATGATGGAATAAGATAGGTCTAGTCATTTAGAATATGATAGATAGAATAATTAAAAAACAAATGAAGATTTAGGAGATCTGAAAATATGTCCGGACGTGTAAATGGAAAAATGGCCTTTGTTACTGGTGCCGCCCAGGGTTTAGGGGAGGCTATATCTCATATGCTAGCAAAAGAGGGTGCCAAAGTTGTCTTGGCTGATATTAATGCTGAAAAGCTTAAAGAAACTGAAGAAAAAATTAATCATGAGTTTCCTGGTAAGGTCTTTTCAACAAAGCTTGATGTAACTTCAGAGCAGGAATGGAGGGATACCCTTGCGTTTGCAGAAGAAAAAATGGGCGGAATAAATATACTAGTTAATAATGCTGGTATTGGTGAAGGCTCCTCAATTGAAGAAACAGATTATGAGATTTTTCAAAAAGTGATGAAGGTTGATACCGACTCTGTCTTTTTAGGGTGTAAATATGCCATACCAATCATGAAAAACTATTCGCCCGGTTCTATAGTTAATACCTCATCAATTGCTGGTCTTATTGCCGGTCATAATATGGTTTCTTATAATACAGCAAAAGCCGGTGTTTGGCTTATGAGCAAGTCCGTAGCCCTTCATTGTGCCAGACAGGGTTACAAAATAAGATGTAATTCTATTCACCCAACATTTATTGATACGCCGATAATAGAAGGAATGCTAAATAGAAGTAATCTTAAAAAAGAAGAGCTAAAAGCTAAACTTGCTAAGCAAGTTCCTCTAAATACTATTGGTGACCCTGATGACGTTGCTTATGCTGTCTTGTATCTTGCGAGCGATGAATCTAAGTTTGTTACTGGATCGGAATTGAAAATTGATGGCGGCATAAGTGCTATGTAAGGAATGATATGATGAGCTTTATTTCAGTTATTTATTTATCGATATTATTAATTTTTTCACCAGGAGATGTTTCTGCTGAAACAAAAGTTTCTGGAATTAACCCAAAGGAATTTAATTATCTTACCAGACCTCAGGATAGTCTGTACGATCATATTAATAGTGAATGGTTAAAAAATACTCCAATTCCAGATGATCAAGTCGGATGGGGTTCTTATATGACTTTACGTGAAGAGTCTTATGTTAATCAAAGAAAGTTAATTGAAGAAATTATTCAAAAAATAAATCAAAAAGATACTAGTTTAAGCTCAGAAGAAATTAAAATTGCTAATCTTTATAATAGTTATATGGATCGTGATCGTGTCAATAAACTAGGGTATCAGCCCATTATTAAAGATATTCAAAGAATTAAAGAAATAGATAATCTTAAGGATTTGTGGAATTACTTTTCTTATTCTGTTAGATCGGGTCCATCGGTTCCATTCACCATAGCAATATATGATGACCTAAAGGACCCACTTAATTATACAGTTTATATTGATCAAAGTGGCCTCGGCCTTCCAGATAGAGATTATTATTTTGATGATACCTATAAAGACGCAAGAGAGGCATACCTATCCCATATTGAAAATCTTTTAAAATTAGTTGGAACAGGCAAGGAAAAAAAGAAAGCGTTGAATGCTTATTCATTAGAAGAAGAAATAGCTGCAGTTCAATTATCTAGAACAGATAGCCGCGATCCCGAGAAAATTTATAACCCCTATACTCAAGAAGAACTTAAAAATATAGGGCATGGTGAATGGGTGAGCTGGATTTCTTACCTTGAGCTTGATGATCAGAAAAGATTTATTGTTGAGTCCCCCGAATATATTCAATCAATTTTAAGGCTTATGGAGGAGATTCCTATTGATCAATGGAAGGATTATCTTCTTGTAAGATTAGTCAAAGGTTCCTCGAGCTCTCTGTCAGATGATTTTATAAATGAATCATTCAGATTTGCAAAAATTTTAACTGGAAGAGAAAAATTACCTGATCTTTGGAAAAGAGGTGTTGGTTTATCTAACGGTGTTATGGGAGATGCCATTGGAAAGATTTATATTAAAGAATATTTTCCTCCTGAATATAAAGCTAGGATGGAGGTTCTTGTTGGTAATTTATTAGAAGCATTTCGGTTAGGTATCGAAGACTTAAGTTGGATGACTAACGAAACAAAACAAAAAGCCTTAGAAAAATTATCAAAATTAAATGTAAAAATAGGGTATCCAGAAATTTGGGATGACTATAATAAACTTATGATAAGTCCTGATGATTTATATGGAAATCTTCAGAATGCCTCTTCATTCGGATATACAAAAGCCCTAGAGAAATTAAAAGGTCCTGTTGATAGAAGAGAATGGGCAATGTCACCTCAGACTGTTAATGCATATTTTAGCCCAACAAAGAATGAGATTGTTTTTCCTGCGGCCTATCTTCAGCCACCTAACTTTAATCCTAACGCTGACGATGCTGTTAATTACGGTGCAATTGGAATTACCATTGGCCATGAAATTAGTCATGCTTTCGATGATAAAGGGTCTCAATTTGATGGTGACGGGAATCTAAATAATTGGTGGACAGAAGAGGATAGAAAAAATTTTGATGCAAGAACACAAAAGCTTGTCGAACAATATTCTCAATATGAAGCCGTTCCCGGAGTTACTTTAAATGGTGAGCTTACGCTAGGTGAAAACATAGCAGATCTTGGTGGTGCGAAAGCAGCATTTAGAGCATATAAGATATCTTTAGCTGGTGAGCCATCTCCAATTATTGATAATTATACAGGTGAACAAAGATTTTTTATAGGAACTGCTCAGCAAGATCGAGTAAAGTTTCGTAAAGAGATTGCGGCTATGAGGGTCGCTACTGACCCTCATTCTCCAGCTAGATTCAGAGTCGATGGAGTTGTTATTAATATGAAAGAATTTCATCAATCTTTCTCAACTCAACCTGGGGATAAGCTCTATAGGTCTGACGATGACATCATACTCATTTGGTGATTTTTAAAATTAAAGAATAGAGAATAAATTTGTTTATTGAAAAGCTTCATAACAAATAGTAAACAGTTAGTATGAATTCAATTTTCTTATTGATAGATGCCATTTTAGATCTTTATTCTTGGGTAATAATTATTACTGTAGTCTTAAGCTGGCTTTCGTCATTAAATATAATTAATAATTCAAATCAATTTGTTCGAATGTTTTATGAGGCCTCATGGCGTATAACAGAGCCCGTATTAGGTCGGATTAGATCTTTTTTGCCAAGCTTTGGTGGACTTGATATTTCTCCAATTATAGCGCTCTTGATGATTTATTTTTTACGTTCTCTTTTAAGAGAATATTGGCCATTGGTTTTGTAAACTGATGGTGGGTTCAATCATAGATGGAAAACAACACGCTATCAATCTAAGAGAACGCATTAAAATTGCCACAGATAACTTAATATCAGAATACGGAATTACTCCAGGCCTCGCTGTTGTTTTAGTTGGCAATGATCCAGCAAGTGAGATTTATGTTAGAAACAAAGGTATTCAGACTAAAGAAGCAGGCATGAAATCTTTAGAGTTTCGTCTTACGGAGGATACCTCAGAAGATAATCTTTTAAAGAAAGTACAAGAACTAAATGAAAATGATTCTGTAAATGGTATTTTAGTTCAATTTCCAGTCCCAAATCATATGAGCCAACAAAGAATTATAGAAACTATCTTACCATCAAAAGATGTGGATGGGTTACACCCTGTTAATGCTGGATATTTAGCGAGTGGCTTAAGGGGTATGGTACCTTGTACACCACAGGGATCAGCACTTCTCATTAAAGAAACTCTCGGCGATCTATCAGGCCTTCATGCCGTCGTCGTGGGAAGATCAAATTTGGTTGGCAAGCCAATAGCTCAATTATTGCTTAAAGAAAATTGTACAGTTACCATATGTCACTCACGTACTAAAAATTTAAAAGAAGTTTGCCTGTCTGCAGATATTTTAGTTGCCGCTGTAGGTATTCCAGAATTAGTCAAAGGGGATTGGGTTAGCCCAGGGACAACAATTATTGATGTTGGAATTAATAGACTTGATGCCCCAGAAAAAGGACCAGGAAAGACTAAACTAGTTGGTGATGTTGATTATGATGGGGCTATTAAAAATGCTACCTCAATAACACCTGTTCCAGGAGGTGTTGGACCAATGACTATAGCCTGTCTTCTCTTAAATACATTAATTGCTACGTGCGAACAAAATAATATTGAATTTTCTAAATTGGGACTTTAAATTTTTTTGGCTAGCCTTAGCCTTAAGGCGCTTAGTTTTATAAAACCTTCTGCATCAACCTGGTCATAAACATCATCTTCTTCAAAAGTTACATGTTCAAGAGAGTATAGCGACTTAGAAGAGCTTCTTCCTACTACAGAAACCCCACCTTTGTATACTTTAACTCTTACATCACCTGATACTGAGGCCTGACTCTCATCAATAAGAGCTTGAAGCATTTTTCTTTCAGGAGAAAACCAGAAACCATTATAAATTAATTCTGCATACCTTGGCATTATTTCATCCTTTAGGTGGCAAGCCTCTCTATCTAGAGTTATTTGTTCGATTCCCCTGTGTGCTTCCAAAAGAATTGTTCCACCAGGAGTTTCGTAAATACCCCTTGATTTCATTCCAATACTTCTGTTTTCTACCAGGTCAAGTCTGCCTACTCCATTTTCTCCACCTACTTCATTTAATTTGGTTAAGAGTTCAGCAGGAGATAATTTTTCTCCATCAATTGCTATTGGGTCCCCTTTGGAGAATGAAATATTAAGATAAGTAGGTTTATCAGGTGCATTTTCTGGAGATACAGTTCTTTGAAAAACATCTTCTGGGCATTCAACAGACGGATCTTCAAGTAGCTTGCCTTCTGATGAAGTATGCAAGAGATTAGCATCAACTGAAAAAGGAGCTTCCCCCCTTTTATCTTTTGTAATAGCAATTTGATGTTTTTCTGCAAAATCTATTAATTTTGTTCTTGAATTTAAATCCCATTCCCTCCACGGAGCAATAACATTTATATCAGGATTTAATCCATAGTATGCTAATTCAAACCTTACCTGATCATTACCTTTACCAGTTGCCCCATGACAAACTGCATCAGCGCCAACTTGTTTTGCTATTTCTATTTGCCTTTTAGCAATCAAAGGTCTTGCTATGGCTGTTCCCAGCAAGTATTTCCCTTCATATAGGGTATTAGCTCTAAACATTGGAAAAACATAATTTTCAACAAAGTCTTCTCTTAAATCTTCTATAAAAATTTCTTTTACACCATGTGATTCAGCTTTTGCTTTAGCTTCTTCAAGTTCAGCACCTTGCCCAAGGTCAGCAGTAAATGTAACAACTTCACAGTTATATTTTTCTTCTAGCCATTTTAATATAACTGAAGTATCCAAACCTCCAGAATAGGCCAAAACGACTTTATTTATTTTTTTGTCCATACCCATATTTTTCTCCAGAAAAACTTATAGCCGTCCTATACGCTCACTTTCCATTTTTGCAAGCTCTTTCTTATATCTATCTGAGGCTTTTTCCTTTTTACTATCACTTTTTAATTGTCCACAAGCAGCAGAAATATCACTTCCTCTTGGAATTCTAATTGGACTAGCATAACCACCCCTATTAACAATATCACCAAATTTTTCAATTTGATCCCAGTCTGAACATTCATAGGATGATCCAGGCCAAGGATTAAAAGGTATCAAATTTATTTTTGCAGGTATACCAGAAATTAACTTAACTAAATCTCTCGCCTCAGATAAAGAGTCATTGATACCTTTAAGCATAACATACTCAAAAGTTATTCTTTTAGAATTTGAGAGACTTGGATAATTTTTACATGCATCAAGGAGTTCCTCTATTGGGTATTTTTTATTTATAGGAACTATTTCATTTCGAAGATCATTTTGAGTTGCATGTAAGGAAATAGCAAGCATTGAGCCTATCTCTTCTCCCGCAGATTTTATCATTGGTACAATTCCAGAGGTTGATAGCGTTATCCTTCTTTTTGAAATTGAGAGGCCTGCATCATCTGCCATAGTTATTATTCCATCTCGAACATTTTCAAAATTATATAAGGGTTCACCCATACCCATCATTACAATATTAGTAATTTGTCTTGGTTCTGGATTCCATTCCTTTAAATAATCTTTTGCAACCACAACTTGAGCTACTATTTCTTGTGCAGTTAAATTTCTGACAAGTTTTTGTGTTCCGGTATGACAAAACGTACAATTTAATGTGCAACCAACTTGACTTGAAACACATAGAGTTCCTCTATCATTGTCTGGAATAAAAACTGTTTCTACTTCAGAACCATCTTTAAATTTAAGGAGCCATTTTCTAGTTCCATCTTTTGAAATTTGGTCTTCAGATATTTCAGGTCTTGAAAGATCGAAATGATCTTCTAGCTCCCTTCGAAGGTCTAAAGACAGAGTTGTCATCTCATCAATGGATTTTGAACCTTTATTGTAAAGCCAACCCCAAACTTGATTAAGACGCATATTTTTTTGTCTTTCAGGGATATCAAGGACGTTCAGCGCCTCTGAAAGTTCCTCTCTTGGAAGTCCCATTAAACTTCTTTTATCCTCAATATTTTGGATTTTACTTTCCATGCTAGTTAGGTCCTCCAGGAGACATAGGCCTTTGAGCAAATTTTCCCAATGACCTTACCCTGTCATACATTACTATTGATCCTGCGATCTGAACATTAATACAAAATTTAGTTGGTATTTTAATCATATAGTCACATTTATCCATCATTTCGTCTGATAAAGAACCCATTTCTGGACCTAAAATATAAGCAGCTTGTTTTGGATGATGGAAAGATGGTAGTTCAACCGCATCATCAACAAGTTCAACACCTACTAATTTACATTTGTTGGGAAGATTCATTTCTTCAGGTTTATCCCAATCATACCAGGGCAAGTGATTAGGAGCTTTTGATGTATCTGATTTTCCTTCTCTAACAGAATAATGTGCAGACACTGTAAATACGAATTGTGCTCCAAATGCATGCGCGGACCGAACAAGATTTCCCATATTCATAGGTTTTGAAATTCCTTCAGCTCCAAATCCGAAATAGCCACGCATTTATAAATATACCTCTATTAGTTTTAATCTTTATTGATCTAGCACTTTTTTAATATCTTGGCGTATACTTTTTTTCAGTTTAAAGATAATAGATTAATTTAGGAGAAACTTATGAAAGCCCTTTTATGTAAAGAATTTGGCCCGCCGGAAACACTTTCTTATGAGGATATAGATGATCCAGTAATTAGTCCTGGAAAAGTTATTGTTGATATTCACTCTGCATCTGTAAACTTTCCTGATGTTTTGATAATTGAAGATAAATATCAATTTAAACCAGCTCTCCCCTTTTCGCCTGGAGGAGAAGCCTCAGGTGTAATATCTGAAATTGGAGACGGTGTGGAAGGTTTTGATATTGGAGATAGGGTAATTGTATCCTCAGGCTGGGGCTGTTTTGTTGAAAAAATTTTAGTTGAATCATCTTCATTGACACGTATTCCAGATAGTATGGATTTTGATACAGCTGCATCGTTTCTTATGACATATGGAACTTCTCATCATGCCTTAAAGGATAGAGCGGATTTAAAAAAGGGTGACAGTCTATTAGTTTTAGGAGCCGCAGGTGGCGTTGGTCTTGCGGCAGTTGAGATTGGTAATGCCATGGGTGCTAATGTTATAGCAGCTGCCTCTACGGAAGAGAAAGTTCAAATATGTCGCGATCATGGTGCAAAAGAAGGTTTGGTTTATAAAACTGGAGAATTAGACAGAGATGAACAAAAATCTCTTTCTAATCAAATTAAAGACTTAACATCAGGACTAGGTGCGAATGTTATTTATGACCCAGTTGGCGCTGATTATGCAGAGCCATCTTTAAGAGCAATTGCTTGGGAAGGCCGCTATCTTGTTGTCGGTTTTGCAGCTGGTTATATTCCAAAAATTCCTTTGAATTTAGCTCTTTTAAAAGGTTGTCAAATTGTAGGTGTATTTTGGGGTGCATTTAAAGCACAATTCCCCGACCTTCATAATGACAATGTTGCCGATCTTTTAAAAATGTATGAAGACGGTCATTTAAATCCACATATATCAGAGGTTTATGATCTAAGTAATGGAGCCCAAGCCATCAAAGATCTTGCAGAGAGAAAAGCCAAAGGAAAAATTGTGGTTCGAGTAAAATCTTAATGATCAAAAAGATTTCAGAGTTTGTCTCTGGATTATCAAATAACTTGCAAGGTGCTTTCTGGCTTTTCATGTCAGTTTTTGCATTTACTGGTATGGCATCACTTGCAAAGTATCTTGGTAATGACTTTCACGCTTTTCAAATTGCGTTTTTTAGATCTTCGTTTAGTTTAATCGTAATATTACCTTTTCTATTGAGGGCTGGTTTATCTCAAGGAGGTATAAAAACAAAGGTACCTTTGCTTCAGATAACGAGAGGCGCTGTAAGCGCGATTGGAATAATATTTGGATTTTATGCCATTGTTAATATGCCGCTAGCGGATGCGCAGGCAATTCGTTTTTCGAGTGCACTATTTGTTGTTCCCCTCGCAGCAATTTTTTTAAATGAAAAAGTTGGTATTAAGAGAACGATGGCAACCTTAATTGGATTTCTTGGTGTAATTATAATGTTAAATCCAACGGGTGATTATAATGTGGCGTCATTATCAGCTTTGGGAGCGGCTCTCGCTTTTGCTATAGCAGCTATTTTTGTAAAAGTTGTTTCAAAATATGACAAACCGATAACTTTAATGTTTTATTCTAATATTGTGAGTATACCAATAATGATTATTCCAGCTTTATTGTTTTGGATCACTCCAAACTTAGAACAATTATTCCTTATTCTCTTAATGGCTGTATGTGCCTCGATAGCTCATAACTTCTTTATTCGAGCTTATGCTATTGGCGAGGCTTCTATAATTGCCCCTATTGATTACGTCAGACTCTTAGCTAGTGCCGCTGTTGATTTTTTAGTTTTTGGAATAATTTTTGGTATTAATACATTGATTGGATCTTCAATTATTATTTTATCTACATTGTATATTGTAAGAAGAGAGTCTAAAATCCACAAAAATCACAAAAAAGAATTTGAACAAATATAAAATTATGAGGAAAAAAGATGAATCTTGATGAAAACATAAGCGCAGTAATTACTGGTGGAGCTTCCGGTCTCGGAGAGGCAACAGCTCGTGAACTTTCAAAGTTTGGAGTAAAATGCGCTCTTTTTGATCTGAATGCAGAAAAAGGTGAGGCTGTGGCTTCAGATATTGGCGGCGTATTTTGTGAAGCAAATGTAACAAGTGATGAAAGTGTCGTTTCTGCATTTGAAAAAGCACGAAGTATTAATGGCCAAGAGAGAATTCTTATTAATTGTGCTGGTATCGGTATTGCAGTTAAAACCGCTGCTAGAGACAAAAAGACAGGTGATATTGTTCCTCACCCGCTAGATCCATTTAATACGGTTATTCAAATAAACCTAATTGGGTCATTTAGATGTATTGCATATTCATCAGCTGGAATGATGAGTCTTGATCCAATAACCGAAGATGGCGGAAGAGGCGCTGTTGTAAATACTGCCTCAGTTGCCGCAGAAGATGGCCAAATTGGTCAAGCTGCTTACTCTGCATCAAAGGGCGGTATTGTAGGAATGACTCTTCCAGTTGCAAGAGACTTATCCAGGGAAGGAATTAGAGTTAATACAATATTACCAGGTCTTTTTGATACACCTTTATTTGCTGGTGCCCCAGACGAATTAAAACAATCTCTTGGTGCGCAAATTCCATTTCCTTCAAGGCTAGGTTATCCAGCAGAGTATGGTGCGCTCGCAAGACATATATGTGAAAATGAAATGCTTAATGGCGAAAGTATAAGACTTGATGGTGCTATCAGAATGGCCCCTAGGTAGTAGCCTAGTATTTCTTTGCGGTTTGGTTCATTGCTTTTGCAAGATTAATATCTAATTGGGTGATGCCACCTGCATCATGGGTAGTTAAAGTAACATTTACCTTGTTATATACATTGAACCATTCGGGATGATGGTCCATCTTCTCTGCAAGAAGAGCCATTCTCGTCATCCATGCGAAAGCAGACTGAAAGTCCTTGAAAATAAATTCCTTTTCTATGGAGTCCTTTCCTCTTGTTTTTTTCCATCCCTGTAACTTATTTAGGTTTTCGTTTCTTTTTTTTGACGACAATTTTTCTGACATTTTTTTACCTTTTTTTCTTATGTAATAATAATTTAACAATTTTATATTTGGGGTTGAATAAAATCATTGTTATAACAATATTAATAATATTCAATATAACGAATTATACGGAGTAAAAAATGAATAATTTTAATAATGCGCAGTCTAGCATAGCTAATCTTAGCCAGGCTCAAATTGATGAGGGCTTAAGAACTCACATGTTGCGTGTATATAATTACATGTCGGCGGCTTTGGCGTTAACTGGAATAGTTGCTTGGTTTTCTGCAACTTCTGGACTGTATATAGCCATCGCAAATACTATGTTGATTTATGTAGTAATGTTTGCACCTTTAGGTGTTGTCTTTTATTTTGCCTCTAAGATTAACAGTATGACTGCTTCTAAAGCTCAGTCAGTTTTTTGGATATTCGCTGGCCTTATGGGCTTATCTCTATCCTATATATTTTTGGCATATACAGGTACAGCTGTTTTTCAAGCATTTTTTGTTACAGCAGGTGCTTTTGCTAGCTTAAGTTTATGGGGTTACACTACAAAGAGAGATTTATCAGCAATGGGCGCCTTTCTTATGATGGGTCTTTTTGGCTTAATTATTGCCTCAGTTGTAAACCTCTTTGTTGGCAGTGGTCAGATGTCATTTTTAATTAGTATATTTGGTGTTCTTATTTTCTCAGGCCTTACTGCTTGGGATACTCAAAAGATAAAAAGAGATTGGCTTAATAGAGTTCAATATAGTAGCGCTGAAGCAGCAGAAAAATCTGCTATAATGGGATCTCTAACTCTTTATCTAGATTTTATTAATTTATTCTTATTTATGCTTCGTTTTATGGGCGGCAATAGGGATTAAATTGAACTAATAAATGAGACTAACTGGTCTAAATTGTATTGTCACAGGTGGCTCAAGCGGTATTGGTGCAGCTTCTGTTAAACGTTTTGTTGATGAAGGTGCAAAAGTTCTTATTGCGGATATCGATATTGATGCCGCCAATTCATTTGCTGAAGAAATGGGCTCTTCGGTTGATGCAATAAAATGTGATGTTAGAGTTGAGTCTGATGTCAAATCTGTCTCTGAACATGCATACAAAATATGGGATAAGGTAGATGTTCTCGTTAACAATGCTGGTTCCGAATTAAACCAAACCTATGATAAAACAACATTAGAAGAATGGGATCGTGTTCTAGATACTGACCTAAAAGGTCCTTGGCTTATGTGCAAGCATATTGTTCCTGGAATGGTAAAGGCTGGATCGGGAAGTGTAATCAATATTTCCTCGTTGAACGGCCTCGTAGGCTTTCCTTTATCTACCGCATATGGAAGTGCCAAGGGTGGTTTAGTTGTTTTCACACGTGATATGGCGATTGAGTTAGCGAACACAGGAGTAAGAATAAATTGTGTTTGTCCTGGTGTTATTGAGACAGGAATGATGGATAGATGGACAGATTTAATGCCCGATAAAGCAGAAGCCCAAGAAATGTTAAAAGGAACAATGCCCATTGGAAGAATGGGTACAGCTGATGAAGTGGCTGGTGCAATTTATTTCTTTGCTTCACCAGATTCAAGTTTATGTCAGGGATCAGTATTAAGTGTTGACGGTGGCTTTACAGCTCAGTAATTAATTTAAACCCAAGGTGACGAAACAGAATTAAAGACTTTTTTGTGACCATGTTTTATCTCAAGAACTTCTCTTATTTTTTTCTTTAATTTTTTTACTACAAGGCAATAAGACCGATCTATCATCCGTTTAATTTCTTCTTCAGGTATTGAGTTATTTAATAAGACTGTATTCCAATGCATCTTATTCATATGATAACCAGGCACGACATCTTCAAAAATTTCTCTTAAAATTAAAGCCTCTTCAGGGTGGCATTTTAAATTAATTCTATGAATACCCTGCCTCTTTGTAAGTATTGCAAAAAGTTTATCTTTGATTTTAAAAACTTGAACATCAGGACCAAAGGGATAATCTTCTTTTGCCTCAGGTAGAGATGAACAATAATTAATTAGTGTCTTAACTGACATTTTAAATAATATACATATCCGAAATTACACCAGTCTGTGCATCTATTATTTTAGTAATACTAAACGTTTTCCTTCCAAAAATTTTAAAATTGATTCGAGGTTCCTATTTCTTTTTATTTCATGACCGGACATTGATAAGACTCTCCATTTTTCATCTGGTTTCTTTATTTTATGATTTTTAACTATTTTATAGAGAGGCATTTCACTTGTATGACGATAAATTGAAAAAGAAGATTTCTCTGAATCCCTATCAATTGCGTAATCCTTCCACTCGCCTGAGGCAACTCTCATTCCGTAAAAAGATAATATTTTATTTAATTCTTTTTTTAAAAAAAATTTTTCTTCATTTTTAAGCTTCGCTTCATAGAGCTAGGCATTACCAGATAAAAT
>ERZ802821.132-NODE-132-length-38212-cov-25.8498_pt1 | contig 38212 bp, 40 predicted proteins | sample MGYA00345648_ERZ802821 | MGnify/ENA primary metagenome ERZ802821 (study PRJEB30503, sample SAMEA104212357) | marine metagenome | biome: Westerlies Biome; feature: [SRF] surface water layer (ENVO:00010504) within the epipelagic zone...; material: water... | reverse complement strand
TCCATGTCGTCAATAGTTAGATTAGCAGTTTCTAATGCTTTTATTGAGGCTGGTATAGGCCCGGTTAGCATAAATACAGGATCATCTCCTACAACTGAAATAGAAACTACTTCTGCTCGTGGACTGGACTGAATTTTTTTAAGCCCTGCATCATTACATATCATAACTGCTGCAGCTCCATCAGTAATTTGACTGGCATTACCTGCAGTGATTACACCACCTTCAGTAACTGTTTTTAATCCTGCTAATTTATCAAGACTTGCATCAAATCTAATTCCCTCATCAGCCATTACTAAATCATTAATGCCTTCAGCATTCTTTCCTTCAATAGGAAGGATTTCTTTATCAAAAAATTTAGATTCCGTTGCTTGGGCTGCTTTTTGATGACTTTCAAGTGCAAATTTATCTAAATCCTCTCTTGATAGATTCCATTTATCAGCTACAAGTTCTGCTCCTGTGAATTGAGAGAAGAAAACTCCAGGATATCGCGCCTTCATTCCATCAGAATCAAATGGCAATCCATGTCCAGCATTATATCCATCTGTTACAGCCGCTCCGATCGGAACCATAGACATCACCTCAACACCGCCACCAATAACTATATCTTGTGTTCCAGACATTACTGCCTGAATAGCAAAATGAATTGCTTGTTGTGACGATCCGCATTGTCTATCAACAGAGGTTCCAGGAACTGACTCAGGAAATGAAGAGGACAAAACAGCATTCCTTGCAATGTTTCCTGATTGAGCACCAACCTGGTCAACACAGCCAAAAATAACATCGTCTACCATAGATGGATCAATATCTAATCTAGTTATAAGCTCATCAAGAATTTTTGCACCAAGATCTGCTGGATGCCATAAACTTAATTTTCCATCTCTTTTTCCGCCAGCAGTTCTTACTGCTTCTACAATGTATGCTTTCTCTGCCATAAAAAAATCCCTACTAAAAATATTTAATAGGGATTATTGTACCAAAAAATTATTTTGATTTACTTTCTATATAAGATGATCTTATTTCTTTGACTAGATTATCTCTTACCTTAGCATTCTCTTTTAGAAAAAGGCTTGCTTTAACTTTACCCTGACCAATGCTTTCGCCGTCTAATTTATAAAAAGCACCAGACTTTTCAACCAGACCAAGTTTATGACCATAATCTAAGATTTCACCTTCTTGATTAATACCTTGTCCGTACATTATTTGAAATTCAGCCTGTTTAAATGGAGGAGATACCTTATTTTTAACAACTTTAACTCTTGTCTCATTGCCCATTACTTCATCTCCCTCTTTAACAGCACCTATTCTTCTTATATCTAATCTTACGGAAGAATAAAACTTGAGCGCATTACCACCCGTGGTGGTTTCAGGACTACCAAACATAACTCCTATTTTCATTCTTATTTGATTGATAAAAACAACTGTAGCTCCTGATCTTTGAATATTTCCAGTAATTTTTCTTAATGCTTGTGACATCAATCTTGCTTGAAGACCAACATGATGGTCACCCATTTCACCTTCAATTTCTGCTCTTGGAACTAAAGCAGCTACAGAATCTATAATTACAAGATCAACACTTTTTGATTTTACTAACATATCTGCAACTTCTAACGCCTGTTCACCAGTATCAGGTTGAGATAATAGTAGTTCATCTACATTAACACCTAATTTCTCAGCATATTGAGGATCTAGGGCATGCTCTGCATCTATGAATGCGCATGTTCCACCTTCTTTTTGGCATTGAGCAATAATCTGTAATGTTAAAGTGGTTTTGCCTGATGATTCAGGTCCATATATCTCTGTAACTCTTCCTTTTGGGATGCCGCCGATCCCCAAAGCTACATCTAAACCCAATGAACCAGTAGAAATAGATGGAATATCGAGGTTCTCACGATCCCCCATTCTCATTACTGTACCCTTTCCGAAATGGGTATCTATATCAGAAATAACATCTTTTAATGATTTTCCGGTAGTATCTTTTGATTTTGGCATAATTTACTCCTTACTGTATATTTATACAGTATAAATCATATTTTGTAATTTTTAAACAGTTTTATGTAAATTTAAAATTTTGTAAGCTAAAATCTCACTTCCTTATTAATTATGACATACGTAGTAACAGAATCCTGCATAAAATGTAAATACACAGACTGTGTTGAGGTTTGTCCTGTAGATTGTTTTTATGAAGGACCTGAATTCTTAGTTATTCATCCAGATGAATGCATTGATTGTGGTCTTTGTGAGCCAGAATGCCCTATAGAGGCGATCTTTGCGGATGATGAACTTCCAAAAGACCAAATAGAATTTATTGAGATCAATTTGAAGCTTTCTGAAGTCTTTGAAAATATTACAGAAGCTAAAGACCCCTTACCTGAAGCTGAAAAATATAAAGATGTTAAAAATAAAAGAGAGTTTTTATAAAAAGTAATTCATGCCTGCGCTAAAAATTAATCCGCCAAAAAATACCAACATCGATTTACCAAATTTTTTGTAAGCTTTATTAATTAATCTCGGCATTAAAACCAAAGCCATTAACATGCCAATTCCAAAAGGAAACAAAATACCAAAATCTATGTTTGAAATACTTCCAATTATTAAAGGATATGCTCCCACCGATAATAAAAATGCGCTACCAGAAATTCCAGGAAATAATAAAAAAGAGCATGCGATAAAACCGAACAATGCTAATAAGAGAGGGTTGAGTTCTTGATTTGCGTTAGTATGAAAACTAGCTAAATAGAAGCCAATTAGAATTGCTAAAAATAAATTGATAAAAAATTTTTTGCCTTTATCGATATCTTCATTCAAAAAAGTAGTTATAACTAGAAAGATTCCATACCCAATCATTATTAATGCAATAAAAATATTAAATGTATTCGTGTGAGTCTCATATAAAAAATTAATTAAAGAAGAAAATACAAAAACACTTAAAATCATGCCAAATAAAAGTGGTAAAATTAAATTAAAATTTTTAAATTTTCTTAAAAAGTCTAATAACTTTTCGTAAACTCCAAACATTAGTGCGACTGTTGCTCCTGAGATTCCAGGAAGTAATTCAGATAATCCAATAAAAATTCCTGCAATAAAGTATCTAATTTTTTCTTTCATACATCATTCCCATCATCTGATTTTCCAGCAAGCATCGGAACAAATGCCACATCATCATATTCATGCTCTTCTATCTCATTATCACTAATTTTTGTAATTACGTTTAATTTTTGATCAGAGCTGCCTACAGGAATAACTAATTTAGCATCATTTTTTAGAAGGCTAATTAAATCTTGAGGATATTGTCTGGGCGCAGCGGCACATAAAATACCATCGTATTTCTTTTCTTTGTCCCAGTCTTGATAGCCATCCCCATGCTTAAAAAGAATATTATTTATTTTAAGGTTCGATAAGTTTTCGCGTGATTTTTGAACTAAAGGCTTGATTCTCTCTATGGCATCAACTTTTTCACTAAAAAAAGATAAAATCGCTGATTGATATCCGCAACCAGATCCTAGCTCTAGTATGTTTTCAAAAACTTTACCTCTAGAGTTTGTATGAGCGATTAATAGCTCTGTCATTCTTGCAACAATATATGGTTGTGAAATAGTTTGTTTGTATCCAATTGTTAAAGATCTATTTTCATATGCCCTTGACCAAAGTGCCTCATCCAGAAAAATATGCCTTGGAACTTGGGAGATTGCATCCAACACTCTAAAATCTTTAATACCTAAATCTAGGAGTGTTTCAATCAGCTCCTCTCGCACCCTTCTAAAAGTAAACCCTGAGCTACTCATCCAAGAACTCAGTTATTTCTTGAATATAATCAGATGAATTTAAACTGTAATCTAGAACAGAAATAGACACATATCCATTTTTAATAGCCTCAGCATCAGTCATAAAAGAATCTTTTAAAGGTTCTCCAGATAAGTTGTATCTATATTTAGATATTTCATTTGAGAGCTCTTGTGAATCAATCTGAATAGGTTTTGCTGGAATTCCTCTTCTTGATAAGCCTGAAGCAATACACCCCTTGTACTCTTCCTCAGTAATGTCAGGAAAATTAATATTTATTACTTTCCCAGTGAAATCCTTTCCTTGATTTACAATTCGATTCATTAATTCGATAGATTTTTTTGTTAAAAAATCTAAATCTTTAGCATCATAGGATGCAACAGAAATAGCAATTGGGGGAAATTTAAGATTTCTTCCACCAACAGCTGCTCCAACAGTTCCTGAATATAAAACATCATTACCTATGTTTGCTCCATGATTAATCCCAGAAATCACAATATCAAATTCAAAGTCTACAATGCTTAATAATCCTAAATATGAACAATCTGCAGGAGTACCATCAACAGCATAAATTCTCTCATCAACTTTTATAACCTCTATTTCATTAAGATACGAAATTGCTGCACTCATTCCACTGCAATTATTTTTAGGAGCAACCATCCAAACTTCATGATCTTTAGAAAGCTCATTAAATAAACTTTTTATGTTTTCTGCCTCATATCCATCATCATTAGTTAATAATATTTTCATGCTTTACCTTTTATATTCACAATACTCTGGACTGCTATTGCTTCATTATTTCCAATAATTCCAATTTTTTCCGATGTTGTTGCTTTTAGGCCAATGCTTGTCTCTGGAATCTTTAATAAATCTGAAAGTTTCTTTAATATTTTGTCCCTGTGAGGATTAATCTTTGGATGCTCGCATATTATTGTTGCATCTACATTGTAAATTTCTAAATTAAGTTTAATTAATTCATTTAAACAATATTCAATTATTTTTGAGCTATCTAAGTTTTTATTTACTTCATCTTGATCAGAGAAGAATATTCCTATGTCTCCCAAACCTGATGCGCCAAGAATTGAATCTGCAATTGAATGAAGAAGAACATCTCCATCTGAATGAGCAACAATCTTAAAATCACAATTTATTTTATGACCACCTAATATTATTCCATCACCACTTTCATATTTGTGCAGATCAAATCCAACTCCACTTCTTATTAGAAACTTATTCAGCAGCTCTAAATCTTCCGGCTCAGTTATCTTTATATTTGATCTAGATCCTTGAATTCTTGATAGTTTTAAATTTGAGTATTCAATAGCAAATGATTCATCAGGACAATCTATATCATCATCAATACATTTTTGTATAGAGTCTTTTAAATCATCTAATTTAGATATTTGTGGGGTTTGAACTAAATAGAATTTACTTTTATCTTTTGTTTTTTCATTTAAATCAATTTCTTTTATCGAGTCATATACTGGTGTAAAGAAGAATGAGCAACTTGCCTTAGATTGAGTAATATCCTTATACAAATCATTTATATCTTCTTCTTTTATATTTGGTCTTGCAGCATCATGAGTAATAACGTACTCAAATTCACTTTCAGCAACTTTTAATGCATTATTAATTGATTCTTTTCTTGTAGAGCCTCCATAAACATATTGGATTTTTTTATCATCATAAAAGCTTTGATTTTTTATTTCTTTATCATCTCTAGATATAACAATAATTATTTTTGAAACTTGTTTTGAATTAATAAACGGATTTATTGCTTTTTCAATTACAGACTGTCCATTTATATGAGCATATTGTTTAGGTAAGTCACTGCCATACCGCTTGCCGATCCCAGCTGCTGCAATGACGGCTAATAAACTATTTTCTTTCATCTTTTTCTTTTTTTGTTTCTTCTTTAAATAATATAAATTCTTCTTCTGGCAATGTTAGGTTAAGTTTTTCTCTGGCGAAGTTTTCAACATGATCATTTGAATTCTGTGCACTTTTAATTTCAAACTCAAGGATTTCATTTTGTTTTTTTAGATCCTTATTTTCAGACTTTTGTTTATTATTTTCATTGATTAAGTTGCTTCTATAAGAATAATTATTGTCGCCAAAAAAAATACTTTTTGATAGAAAAAATATAATTAATATTAAAATAGATACTATTGAATAGTAGATTTTATTCATTTAACAAAATATCAGTGCTTTCGTGTTCTATCCAAAGCAATCTATTATATTTTGCAATTCTGTCAGACCTACAAGGAGCTCCTGTTTTAATCTGCCCCACACCTAATCCAACTGCTAGATCAGCAATTGTGGTATCTTCAGTTTCACCAGATCTGTGGGAGATTATTGATTTAAATTTATTTTTATTTGCACAATGTATAGTTTTAATTGTTTCAGTTATTGATCCAACCTGATTAAACTTTATTAAAATTGAGTTGGCTATATGCTGCTTTACTCCATTGGATAAGATTTTCTCATTAGTTACAAATAAATCATCTCCTACTAGCTGACAATCATTTCCAAGTTCTTTTGTAATTAATTTCCAGCCTTCAAGATCATCCTCATCCAAGGCATCTTCAATTGATATTATTGGATATTTACCAACTAAGTTTTTAAGGTAGCTAATAAATTCTGCTGATGTTAATTTTATGTTTTCGCTTTTTAAAATATATTTTTCTCCATCAAAGAACTCACTAGCTGCGCAATCAAGTGCAATATGCACATCTTTGCCTGGTTTTAAATTTGATGCTTCGATTGATTCAATTATTAATTTAATAGCTTCTTCATTTGATTTAAGGCTAGGCGCGAAACCTCCCTCATCTCCGACAGCAGTTAAATATTGTTTTGAAAGTAAAATATTTTTTAAATGGTGATAAATTTCGGAAGACCATCTCATTATTTCTGAAAAATCTTTTGCACCACTTGGAATAATCATAAATTCCTGAATATCAATATTATTATCAGCATGTTCTCCGCCATTGAGTATATTGAACATTGGCATGGGGATTGATGGTTTTAAATAATCACCTGTTATTTCTTTATACAAATTTGAGAAATATTCATAAAGTGGGATATTTTTTTCTTTAGCTGCAACATGCGCAACAGCTAACGATATGGCTAAAATAGCATTTGCGCCCATAGTAGATTTATCTTCAGTTCCATCAAAACCAATTAACATTTTATCAATTTCAGCTTGATTAGATGGATCAATTCCGATTATGAGAGGTGCTAATTTTTCATTTATATTTGAAACAGCTGTTAACACTCCTTTTCCATGATAGTTGATATCATTATCTCTTAACTCTAAGGCTTCTTTTGAACCTGTTGAAGCTCCACTTGGAACCATTGCTGAGGCTGATACCCCACAATCAAGCGTTATTTTGCATGAAATTGTCGGAATTCCTCTTGAATCAAATACTTGTATTGCGTCAACTTTTGATATTCCTGACATTTCTTAAGTAATCTCTAGGTCATCCTGACATTTAATAAAATTATCCAAATCTTTTACTTGCTTAAGAAATTCATCAAGGACTGATAATGGAAGAGCGCACGGACCATCACATTTAGCCTTATCAGGATCTGGATGAGCTTCAAGAAATAATCCAGCTATGGATTGTGATATGCCTGCTTTTGCTAGACTTAAAACATATTCTCTTCTCCCCCCAGCAGCATTTCCAAGACCTCCTGGAAGTTGAAGTGAATGAGTTACATCAAAAATTACTGGTTTAGAGATTTTCTTTAATATTTGAAAATTTAAAGTATCTACAACAAGATTGTTATATCCAAAACTATTGCCTCTTTCACACAAGGTAACGTTTTCATTTCCAGCTGCGATACATTTTTCAACAACATTATTCATCTCAGGTGCCGATAAAAATTGGGGTTTTTTAAATTGAATAATCGAGTTTGTTTTTGCTGCCGCATTAACCAAATCAGTCTGTCTTGCTAAAAAAGCAGGAATTTGGATAATTTCGCAAACATCACTAACTGATTTTGCTTGATCAGGCTCATGAATATCAGTTATTACAGGGACTTCAAAAGTATTTGATACTTCTTCTAAAATCTTAAGTCCATCATCTAGACCAGGACCTCTGAATGAATTAATTGAACTTCTATTAGCCTTATCGAAAGATCCCTTAAAAATATAATTAATATTATGCTTTGTAGTTACCTCTTTAAATTTTTCTGCAACCTCCATCGCTAAATCTCTAGATTCAAGAACATTCATCCCACCCATAAGTATCATTGATTCGTTATTGTCTATATTAAAGTTTCTTAGTTTCATATTACTTTTTAGTGATTGTGCTTTTTATATAACTATTAAATATTGGATGTCCATCTCTTGGATTTGAAGTAAATTCAGGATGAAACTGACATGCTAGAAACCATTTATGATCAGGAATTTCAATCATCTCTACTAGCTTACCATCAATTGAAGTACCAACAACACTAAGACCTTTTTTATTCATATCATCTTTAAATTTAGGATTAACTTCGTACCGATGCCTGTGTCTCTCTACTATTTCTGTATTTTTATACATCTTATATGAATTTGAACTTTTCTTTAGTTTACAAATTTGTCCTCCTAAGCGCATCGTTCCGCCAAGATCAGAATTTTTATTACGTTTTTCTCTTTTACCTGATATGTCGCTCCATTCGGTAATTAAACCAATTACTGGATATTTAGTATCTTGATCAAATTCAGTACTATTTGCACCCTTAAGTTTAAGCACATTTCTAGCATATTCTATTATTGCTACTTGCATACCTAAACAAATTCCTAAATAAGGTATATTATTTTCTCTTGCAAATTTGCAGGCAAGAATCATACCTTCAACACCTCTTTCACCAAATCCACCTGGTACAAGAACAGCATCAGCATTTTTTAATGTCTTTCTAATGTTTTTAGAAGTCAAATTTTCAGCTTCTACAAAATTTATATTTACTTGAGCTTTGTTCTTAATTCCAGCGTGCTCTAAAGCTTCGTTAATAGATTTATATGAATCTTTAAGTTCGGTATATTTGCCAACAAAGGATACATTCACCTCTTTTTCTGGAAGCAATTTTGCTTTAACCACCCTCTTCCAATCATTTAATTTTGGATTATTTGTTTTAATTTTTAACTTTTCTAGAATTGTTCTATCAACTTTTTGTTTATTTAATAAAGCAGGTATTGAATAAACGGTATCAACATCATGCATTGATATAACGCTATCATTTGGTACTGAACAAAAGAGAGCAATTTTATTCTTTTCATCTTTAGGAAGTTCTTGCTCAGACCTGCAAATTAATATATCTGGACTTATTCCCAATGATCTCAATTCTTTTACTGAATGTTGGGTTGGTTTAGTTTTCAATTCTCCAGACGCATTAATATAAGGCACTAAAGTTAGGTGCACAAAGGCCCATGACGAATTTGGTAGTTCTAAGGCCATTTGTCTTAATGCCTCAACAAAAGGCTGACTTTCAATGTCGCCAACAGTCCCTCCAATTTCTACTATTGCAACATCTTTTTTTTGACCACCTTCTTTTATTCTCTTTTTTATTTCATTAGTAATATGCGGTATAACTTGAACAGTACCACCAAGATAATTACCCTTTCTTTCATTTCTTATAACTGTTTCATAAACCTTCCCAGCTGTAAAATTATTCTTTTTTGATGCCTGAAATCTAACAAATCTCTCATAATGGCCTAGATCTAAATCTGTTTCAGTTCCATCATTTGTTACAAAGACTTCTCCGTGCTGAAAGGGACTCATTGTTCCTGGATCAACATTGATATACGGATCTACTTTGATTAGTGATACTGAGAGTCCTCTTGACTCGAGAAGCGCGCCTATTGAGGCTGCAGCAATACCCTTTCCAAGTGATGAAACGACTCCGCCAGTTATGAAAATGTATTTAGTTTGAGCCATCATTAAACGTAATCATGATGGGATATTAGAATAACAGATTAATCTGTTCTTTTATATACTTTTTTAACTCTCGACTTCACACCAGTCATAAAATAGTATGAGATAAGATCATTTGATATGGCAATATTTGACATTGGCAAGTCCTCAGAAAAGAATTCACACCAATCACCTATAGAACAATTTTCAATATTAGAAATATCTATTGTAGTAAGATCCATACTCACTCTTCCAAATACCTCAGCTATTTGATTATTTATCATTACGCTGGTTCCATCTTTAATTTTAAGGGGTAGGCCGTCAGCATAACCAAGATAAACGGTAGCAATTGACATATTATCTTGCGCCTCTGCTCTACCGTCATATCCAACTCTTTCACCTTTCTTAATTTGTCTAATATTTACAATTGGTGATCTGAGTGTCATGGCAGTCTTAATTTCTTGATCTTTAAAATAGCCTCCATAGATACCAATGCCACATCTTACCCAATCATAGGTATATTCTGGAAAATTCATAATACAGCCAGTATTGGCAATACTTAAATCAACATCTTTGTTCATCTTTTTAGATAGATCATTAAATAATTTAAATTGGTTTTTATTTGAAAGGCTATCTTTATCATTTGAAGCTGCAAGATGAGTCATAAGTGTAAATTTTTTATCATGCAAATGCTCATCATATATTTCTAAAAATTCTTTAATTTCAAAACCAAGTCTATTCATGCCTGTGTTGATTTTTAGCCATAAATTATTATAAGAGTTATTATCCTTTAGAATTTGAAACTGATCAGAATTATGGACAACCATATCTAAATTAAGTTCTTTAGCTTCAAGGAGCTCATCCTGAGAGTAAATACCTTGCATTAATAATATTTTTTTGTCAGATAAGTTCCTTATCTTTTTTGCTTCATTCAATCTGACAACTCCATATCCATCAGCCAGATCATCAATATCTTTAACAACATTCTCAAGATGATGGCCATATGCATCAGATTTTATTACGGCCATAAATTTAGATTTATCTTTAAGCTTTTCTTTTATATAAGAAATATTCTTCCTAAGAATCTTTCCATCGATAATTAATTCTGAGTTGATTGATGTCATTCAAATGATTCGTAAAAACTATCAGTTGAGAAATTTTCAAATCTTGTAAATTCTTTTAAGAAAGTCAGATTTACTGTCCCAATAGGCCCATTTCTTTGCTTGCCTATTATAATTTCTGCTTTGTTTCCATGTTCAGAATCTTCGTTGTATACCTCATCTCTGTATATAAATAAAATTACATCAGCATCTTGTTCTATAGCACCTGAATCTCTTAAATCTGCCATGATAGGTCTTTTATTTGGTCTGTTTTCAACTGCTCTATTTAACTGAGAAAGAGCAATAACAGGCACATTAAGTTCCTTGGCTAGAGATTTAAGTGATCTAGAAATTTCTGATATTTGATTGACTCTATTTTCAGACGATAAGGGAAGCTGCATTAACTGAAGATAATCAACAACTATTAAAGACAATCCATCTTTTTCAGTTCTAGCAAGCCTTCTAGCTTTTGCCCTCAATTCCATAGGAGATAAAATTGAACTATCATCAATCCATAATGGGAGATTCTTTAATTTTTCACTTTGCTGAAATAAAATTCTAAGTTCATCGTCCTTTAGCATTCCTGACCTTACATTTTGTTGATTTAACTTTGTCATTCCTGATAAAAGTCTTGTAGTAAGTGATTCGCCAGGCATTTCAAGACTGAAAATAAGAACGGAACCATTAGATTCGCTATCTAACAATACATTTTCAGCGACATTCATAGCAAGGGATGTTTTACCCATACTTGGTCTTCCAGCAACAACTATTAAATCTCCATTTTGGAGTCCTTGAAGCTTATTATCTAAATCCTTATAGCCTGTTGATGATCCAATTAAACCACCCGATTTATTTGATAATTCGTGAAGCCTATCCATTGTAGATGGGATTAATTCACGCATGGATTGAAGATTTTGATCATTTTGATTTGTTTCATCATTTAAAGCAAAAATCATGCTTTCAGCCTTATCTAATAAAGATGCTCCATCTTGGCCTTGAGGATTTGATATTAATTCTGAAATTTCAGAATTTGCCTTCATGAGTTTTCTTGTAATAGATCTTTGCCTAATTATTTCTGCATACGCTTCTAAATTTGCTGCAGAAGGTGTTGTCGTTGCTAACTCAACTAAATAATCTTTTCCGCCAACTTTATTTAAAGAATTTTTATTATCAAGTTTTTCAGATACTGTTAAGGGGTCTAGTGGCTTGTTTTCTTCAACTAGCTCTGACATAGATTGAAAAATTATCTGATGATCTTTACCATCAAAATCATTTTCTTTTATAACCTGAATAACAGTATCAAATCTATGCGTTTCAAGCATGAGGCCACCCAAAACAGCTCTTTCTGCTTCTCTAGCTTGTTGGTTTTGATTGATATTTATATCTGACATCGGAATATGATTTTTACATCATATTTCAAAATATACAACTACTCTGGAGATACTTTTACTAAAACTTCAACACTCACTTCAGGATGAATGCTTAATACAATATTATGATCCCCAGTTTCTTTAATAGGGCCATCTGGAAGTTGAACTTCACTTTTATCAATTATTATATCTTTATTAGTAAATGCTTCTGAAATTTCTCTTGTACCCACTGATCCGTATAAAGCGCCCTCTTCAGTAACAGGAACTAAAATTTCACATTCTGAGCCCTCAATATCTTTTGCTCTAGCTTCAGCTTGTGTAAGAGCATCCTGTGACATTGCAGCCAGTTCATCTTTTTTGGCTTCAACATCAGCAATATTTTTTTGACTAGCGAATGCTGCTTTTTTTTGAGGAATCAAAAAATTTCTTGCATATCCGCTGTTAACATCAACAACATCGCCTATTTCGCCTAACCTCTGAATTTTATCTAGTAATATAATTTTCATAATTTATTTATGCATATCTGTGTACGGTATCAAGGCAAGAAACCTTGCAATTTTAATATATCTTGTAACCTTTCTTTGGTTTGATGCGGAAATACCAGTAACTCTTGCAGGAATAATTTTTCCAGTTTCAGTAATAAACTGTTTCAATAGATTAATATTTTTATAGTCAAACTTTTTAGGGACATCGTATTTACTCATCTTTTTTATCTCCTTCATCAGCTTGAACAGATTTCTCTTCTATTTCTTCTTTTACTGGCTCTTTGATTTTTTCAGTGTTAACTTTTTCTTTAGCAAATTTACCTTTGTCATCATCACTTTCGGAGCTTTTGTTTTTTGAATCAATAAGAAGTTGAGAATCTTCACCAGAATGTTCTTTCACCGCAATAAACAAATGACGAATAATAGATTCGTTATATTTTATTTTATTTTCAATATCTATTAATTTAATTGAGTCACCCTCAATATTAAATATTAAATAATGACCTTTGTTATGATTGTTTATTGAATATGAAAGTTGTCTTCTTCCAATATCTTCAACTTTTATGATGTTAAATGAGCTTTCCCCTAAGAGTTTCTCAAAGTCTTTTAAAAATGTATCAACCTTGGATGAAAGGTTTGGGTTTAAGATTATTACTGCTTCGTATTTTTTCATAAATTCCTTTTGGTTAAAGATTTTTACTAGTGTAAAAACCAAGGAATGTGCATTCTAATTGAATTAAATTCTTTAATCAATACTCGCTTTTTACAATACGCATGAGCTTTGAAAAGAATCCTTGATTCTGTTCAAATAGCATTTCATGATTTAATTGCTTATAGCCATGTTCGATGAGGCCAATTGAAGTTGAGTATATTGGATTTTGTAATATAGTTTCCATTCCTTGAAACTTTGATGGGATTCCAAGCCTTACTGATGTTTGGAAAATTGACTCAGCTAGTTCAACAACTCCTTCCATTTTGGAAGTGCCACCAGTAAAAACAATTCCAGCAGATATTTTATCTTCAAATCCATTTCTTGATATTTCAGCTTTTATAAGATCAAATAATTCAGAGTATCGGGGTTGGATAATGTCTGCCAGAGCACTTCTTGATAATTCTCTAGGAGGTCTTCCACCCACAGCAAGAACTTCAACTGTTTCATCATCTTTAGTAAATTCTGTTACAGCACATCCATGTTTTTGTTTTATGTCCTCGGCTTGAGGAGTTGGAGTTCTTAATGCTTGAGCTATATCACTTGTAACTTGATCTCCGGCAATAGGAATTACGCCAGTAAAAACAATAGAGCCAGAATTAAATATTGCTATATCAGTTGTACCGCCTCCTATATCGACAAGACATACACCTAACTCTTTTTCATCTTCAGATAAAATTGAATGAGAACTTGCTAGTTGCTCTAGTACAAAGCCATCAACACCTAAACCACAATTTTTTATACATTTCTCAATATTTTTTATAGCGCTATTTGCGCAGGTTACTAGATGAACTTTTGCCTCGAGCCTGACTCCTGACATACCAAGAGGATCTAAGCTCACCTCTTGATCATCTATAACAAAAGATTGGGGTAAAACATGTAAAACATTTTGATCTGAAGGAATTGATACTGCTTGAGCAGATTCAATGACTCTGTCTATATCAAAAGATGAGACCTCATTATCTTTAATTCCAACTGCTCCTTGAGAATTTAAACTTTTAATATGATTACCAGCAATTCCCACATAAACGGATTTAATTTTTTCTTCTATCATTGATTGAGCTTGTTCAACTGCTTTACTGATTGCATCTGTAGTAGCATCAATATTAACCACCACTCCCTTTTTTAAACCACTTGAAGGATAAGATCCTAATGCAACTATTTCTAATTTTTTATCATTATCGTATTTGCCAACTATACAAACTACTTTTGATGTTCCAATATCTAGACCAACTACCATATTAGAATTTTTAACACTATTTGCCATAACTTAATGCAACTCCATCTTTATACCGCATATCTATGATACTAGGTATTTTTCTATTCTCGTATATATAATTTACAGTATCTAAAAAAATTTTGATCCTTTGATCTGAAATATTTTTACCAAATCTTATTAAGGCTGTGTCTGTCTTCACATCCCAACCATTTACAAAACTATAATCTATTCTATCAATTTTAAATTCGATTAAATTATTTAATTGAACTAGGTCAATAATGTTAAGAATATCTTTAATGTCATTAATATCGCCTTTAACTAAAATTATTTTCTTTCGTGATTTATCAAAGGTAAACTTTTTTAGATTTCTATCATAGAAATGCTCTTTATTTAAAACAAATAAAGGTTCTCTATTTTTGATGCTAATAAAAATCTTTTTACTTAAAGGTTTAAAGACAAGAGAATATTCCCTTATCCAGTCTTGATTTTTTATTAAATTTTCAATATTTCTTTTTGATGACTCTTTTTGGAGGTCTATGAGAAGTTTTTTTTGCGATTCATATTCAAAACCTGATTCATAATTAATGTTAATTTCATAATAAGCTGATAGATTCAAAGAAAATAATATAAATATTGAATAAAATGTTTTATTACAAAGATGCATCGATAATTTTTTTAACAACTTCGTTATAGTTCAAACCTAAAAAACTTCCAGATTTTGGAACGTTGCTATGTGAAGTCATTCCAGGCACTGTATTTACTTCAATCACATAGAATTTACTATTTTTATCTTGTAACAAGTCAACCCTTGCCCACCCATTGCAGTCTAGAGCTTCAAAGGCATTTAATGATAAACATTGAATATCGCTAAGTTCATTTGATGAAAGCTCTGCTTCAATGTGACGGGTCTCATTTGAAATATATTTTGCTTCATAGTCATAGAATTCATTTTTTGTAATAATTTCAATTGGAGGGAAACACTTCCTACCAATTATAGTTACAGTAAACTCTTTTCCGTCAATGTATTCTTCAAATAAGAAACCTCTTTCATGATTAGTGCATTTTAAGTAAGCCTCCTCAAGGCTTTTATCATTGCTAATCTTAAATATATCAACACTTGAGCCATCTTCTTCTGGTTTCAGGAACAAATGTTCAAAAGGTCTAAATTTGTCAAAACTTGAATTCTGAAGGCCGTTTTGCACAACATTTTTATTAAATAGTACCTCGTGCCATATTGGAGTACTTATATTATTAATTTTTAAAATTTCTTTTGTTAATTTTTTATTCCATGTATTTCTACATGCCTCTGATTTTGATCCAGAATATAAAATATTTAAATCGTCTAAGTCTTTTTGAAGTTTTCCACCTTCTCCTTCAAAACCATGCAATGCAATAAATATGAAGTCATAATCTTTTAACTCCTTCAAATCATTCAACTCTTTAAAGTCTATTAAATGAGACTCATATCCAAGTTCACATATTGCATTATGAACTCCTTCACCACTTAGTAATGATATTTCTCTCTCAGAAGAAGAGCCTCCATAAAGAACTCCTATTTTTCTTATTTCTTCCATTTATTTTTTATTGATTCACAAACTTTTGAAACACTTCCTGCGCCTTGAGTCACTAAAATATCAAAAGAATCTTTTTTATCATTAATTAAGTCTATTACGTCATTATGATTTTTTAAGTAAGTAACATCTTTATGTCCAAGTTGTTTAATTGCTTCGGCGACTGTTCTTGAATGAATTCCTCTTATAGGCTTTTCACTTGCAGAATATATGTCTAAAAGTATCAATGAGTCTGCTTTGCTGAGTACTTTTACAAAATCATCAAAGAGTTGAGCTGTTCGTGAGAATCTGTGGGGTTGAAATATCATACAAACTTTTTTCTTGGGGTATTCTTCTTTATAAGCATTTATATTAGACGCAATTTCTAAAGGATGATGTCCATAATCGTCTATTAAAATAACTTTCTTAGAATCAATCTTAATTTTATGCTTTTCATATCGTCTTCCCACACCTGTGAATGAAGATATACCCTTCTTAATATGCCTAATTGGAATTCCCTCTTCCATTGCAACACCGATAGATGCAGCAGCATTGAAAACGTTGTGCTTGCCTGGTAGATTTATTTTGAATTTATGTGTTTTCTTATTTTTGTTTTCAAAAATTTCAAAATTCTGTTTTCCATTCAATGAGCTTATGTTTCTAATTTGATAATTGCATTTTTTTGATTCTCCAAATGTAATTTGGGTTCTTGATATTCTTTTAGCAATCTTTTTTATATTCTTATCATCTCCATTTATCATCATATATCCATAAAATGGAACATTTTCTGAGAAGGTTACAAATGAATCTAATAAATTCTCAAATATATTATTGTAATGGACCAAATGATCATCATCTATATTTGTTAGTACCGCCACGTCTGGTTGAAGATGGATAAATGAACCGTCACTTTCATCAGCCTCTGCAACCAAATAGTTGCCCTCTCCTAAGTCTGAGTTTTCATCTGTGCTTAAGACTTTGCCTCCAACTACATAGGTAGGACTTAAATTTGCAACACTTAAAATTTTTGCAATTATGCTGGTTGTGGTTGTTTTGCCATGACTTCCTGCAACAGCAATACTCTCATAACCAATCATTAAACTACCAAGCATTTCTGCTCTAGGAATAATAGTTATTGAATCTTTTTTAGCTTGAAGTATTTCAGGATTATTTTTATCTATTGCTGAAGATACAACCACTAGATTTGTACCTTTAACATTTTTTTTAGAGTGTCCTATGAAAATTTTTGCGCCATCTTTTTTTAGTTTATTTAAATCATTAGAATTAAATATGTCAGAACCAGATATCTTATAGCCCTTTTGTAATAAGACTTTTGCAACACCGATCATTCCCGCTCCACCAATACCGACAAAATGTATCTTTTTAACTTTCTTAAATAGCTTCATTGATCTTAAAGTATTCTTCTACTTGGTTAACTATAATAGTTGAAGAATTTATATTAGTTTTATTGGCATTTTCTTTCCAACTTACATAGGTTTCATTTTTGATAATATTAGATAGAATTTGTTTTAAATTTTCTAAAGATTGAGTTTGCTGATGAATGATTCCCATTTTCATTTTTTCAATATGCTTTGCATTGTAAAATTGATGATTATCAATAGATGTTGGGAGTGGGATTATTATCGCACCTCTGTTGAGTGAGGTTATCTCTGATAAGCTCAAGGCCCCGCCCCTAGAAATAACAAAATTAGACCAAAGCATCTGCTCTGCTGGATTTTCATAAAATTCAGCCACCTCTGCCTCAATACTGTGAGATAAATACGTATCTTTAACTTGACTAAGATTATTCTGTCCACATTGGTGTTTAATCTTTATATTAAAGGGAAAATCTTCAAATATTGACGGAATTTGCTTATTGAAATACTCAGCCCCCTGACTTCCACCAGTAATATAAATTCTTATAGAGTCTTCTTTATTAGAGAAATTACTATTTTCCAGATTTGCTATAAAAGATTCTCTTATGGGATTTCCAGATAGAACTGATTTGCTAATTCCTGCGATAGGAAATCCAAGAAAATTCAATTTAGATATTTTTGATAATAATTTATTAGCTGATCCTAATATTGCATTTTGTTCATGTAAAAATACCGGCTTTCTTTTTAACCAGCAACCAATACCAGCAGGAACTGTTATAAATCCACCAAAACCAAACATCCCATCAATTTTTTCTTTGTAAATTATTTGTAAAACTTTAAAAATATTTAAGAAAACTTGGGATATAGCCATGCATTTTTTTATTGCATTGCCTCCTCTGAAGCCCACCATGGATAATTCATAAGTTTTAGATGAAACATTTTTATATGCGTCTTTTTCTATCTTAGATCCGGTTCCAAGGAAAACTATTTCATGATTGTTCTTAATCAATTCTCGAGCAACTGATGCAGCTGGAAAAACATGTCCTCCAGTTTTTGCTGCTACTATTAAAAATTTCATAGATTAAAATAATTTGTTTTCATTGTTAATTCTAAGGACGATTCCAATTAATGAGAGCATTATGATTATGCTTGTACCGCCATAACTAATAAAAGGAAGTGTAAGGCCTTTTGTTGGTAACAAACCAATATTTACTGCAATATTAAATAACATCTGAATTGCTATTAAAAGAAAAGTTCCAAAAACTATATAGCCTTGAAAAAGCCTACCTTTTTTGAATGAATCAAATGATATTGATATCAGCCCTATGAATAAAATTATAAATAGTGCTATTAAAATCATGCCTCCAATAATACCAAGCTCCTCCACCAATATGGCAAAAATAAAATCTGTATGAGCCTCAGGTAAGAAAAAGCTCTTTTGAAAACTATTGCCCAAACCAACGCCAAGCCAACCTCCTTGACCAATACTAATTAGAGAGTTTGAAAGCTGCCAACCTGCGTTTAATACAACTTCTGATGCAAAAGGATCTGTAAAAGCAAGAACTCTTGCAAGTCTCATAGGCGAGGTAGTGACAGCAAGATACCCTAACAATGCTATAAGAATAATTAATAAGCCTAATTGAAAAAAGGATATACCGGCATAAAAAAGTATTCCAACTACTAAAATACAAACTATTGCAGTTGATCCAAGATCAGGCTGTCCCATTATTAATATCGAAATTATAAATAATAATGTTAAAGGTTTTAAAAAACTTCTTAATGAGTTTATTTCTGACATTCTTCTTACGCAATATCCAGAAATATACAAAATTAAACTAAATTTACATATCTCAGACGGTTGAATATTAATTGGGCCAATTCTAATCCATCTTATACTGCCATTAACGCTGGTACCTACCTCTGGAATAAATAATGCAATTAAAAGCAAAATACTAAGCAGCATAAAAATCCAATCTGTTTTATATAAAAAATTTGAAGGGAGAATTAAGAAAGCTGTCATCAATAGCAGCCCAATTGCTATAAAAAAAATCTGCCTTTGAGCAAAATGAAAAGGGTTAGAAGTCATATCATCTGCAACATATATACTTGATGAGGCAACCATAATCATTCCTAAAATTATTAAGGCTGATAAGGGTAATATTATTAAAATATCATTCCTAGTTAAATTCACTTCTTTAAGTATCCTTTTAAAGTTAGATCAAAATATTTTCCTCTATCAGCATAATTCTTAAAGTCATCTCCGCTTGGGTAACCAGGTGAAAAAAGTATATTTTTAGAGTTTAGGTCTTTATAAATTATTTCGAATATCTCATCTAGAGAATCAGTAATCATTATATTTGGATGTTTTATACATTTTTTAATACTCTCTGCGTATAAACCAAAAATGAAAACATTTTTAGGGCCATCTATTGTTATTTTTCTATATTCTTCTTTCTTAGGATTTCCACATAGAATAAGTGAGTAATTTAATCCATTAAAATAATCTTTAGTTTTTCTTATTGCATAAGAAAGAGAATGATAATTTGTAGATTTCGAATCATTAATCACATTTTTTGAAGTAATCTCTAATCTATATGGTAGATTCTTAAATTCAATTTTTTTTGGTTTAGTTTGTGTAATCCATTCAAAAAGTTTGTATGGATCTGTTTCATGTGAGATTTTTTGTTTAGCTAAAAGAATCTTCTTTTTTGCATCTTGATAAGAATTTAGGCTTCCATGGTAATCTAAATGATCAACGTCTAGATTAAGTAGAATTCCATAATCCAATCTGTTCTTCTTCATTTTATCCAGCTGAAAACTAGATAATTCAATAATTGAAAATGCTTTGTCGTTATTTATGTGATCAAGCATAGTATTACCAATATTTCCTATCAAATTAGCTGAATCATAATGCTCAAATAGCTGACTTAAATGAAATGCAGTCGTACTCTTTCTGTTAGTGCCAGTTATTCCTATTTTGATCGAATTATCTTCATTAAAAAAAATATCTACATCTGTGAGCACATTTTTATTTTCTTTTACTAATTTTTCAAAAGTGGCTCTTGGTATTCCAGGACTGCAGAAGATTTTGTCAAAATTTTTTAAATTTAAGTTATTATTATATTTACTTATATTGCTATCAAAAATTTCAAAATCTTCATTGTTTTTGTTTAAATATCTCTCAAAAGATTTACCAGTCTCTCCATAGCCATATATAAGAGACTTCATCTATCTCCATAGCCATATATAAGAGACTTCATCTTTATTTACCTTAATTTTAAAGTGGCTAGAGCAATGAGTATGAGTACGAGAGTTATAATCCAAAATCGAACAATAATTTTTGGCTCTGCCCATCCTTTTAATTCATAGTGATGATGAATTGGAGCCATGAGAAAAACTCTTTTGCCTCTTATTTTATATGAGATTATTTGTATGGCAACGCTAAGTGTTTCTATAACAAATACTCCTGCCATAATCGCAAAAACTAACTCATGCCTTAACAAGATAGCAATAATGCCAAGAATTGCTCCTAAAGCTAAAGAGCCAATATCTCCCATAAACATTTCCGCTGGATAGGTGTTGTACCATAAGAAACCTATTCCAGATCCAATAAGGGCTCCACAAAATACTATTAATTCACCAGAGAGCGGTAAATGAGGTAAATAAAGATAATCAGATATTAGCTGATTGCCCATCGCGTATGCTATAAGGCCCAATGCTCCTCCTATTAAAACAGATGGCAAAATTGCTAAACCGTCTAATCCATCAGTTAAATTTACTGCATTAGATGAACCCACAAGAACAAACATACCTGTAAAAATAAATATAAATGGTGACATAGGCACAATTAGATCCTTAAAAAATGGAACTATAAAAGAAGTTTCTGGAATTATTTCAGCAGAGTAATACAAATAGCTCATTGCCACTAATGCTACAAGTGATTGAAATAATATTTTTTGCTTAAAAGATAGTCCATCTGAGTTCTTATTTTTTATCTTAAAGTAATCATCAAAAAAACCAATAAGTGAAAATCCAATAGTCACAGAAAGAACAACCCATATATATCTATTCCCAAGATCTGCCCAAAGAAGTGTTGAGATTATCAATGAAGATAGAATTAATAACCCGCCCATTGTAGGAGTACCAGTTTTTTTGAAGTGTGACTCAGGCCCATCAGTTCTAACATATTGCTCAAACTGCATAGATTTTAAGAAATTGATAATTACAGGCCCCATTAGAATAGATATCACTAATGCAGTTAAAGTTCCACCAATAGTCCTAACAGTAAGGTATCGAAGAACATCAAAACCAGGATCTACTGAAACAAGCACTGTTCCTAAATATTCAAACATTAATAAATCTTTCCATTTTCATCCCTCTTGAGCCCTTAATTAAGATAACATCTTTTGATGTAATATTATTTATTAAGTAGCTTTTTAGTGACTCCTCGCTATCAAAAAAAATACCTTTTTTACCAAATGCTTTTATTGTTTCTTTTGTTAATTCCCCGAATCCAAGAACTATATTAATGCCATTAGCTTTTGCATATTCTCCCACCTCTTTATGAAGCTTCTTTTTGTATTTTCCTAACTCGAGCATATCCCCAATAACTAGGATAGTATTTTTCTTATATTTACTTAATAAATCAATAGATTTTTTTGATGAGTCTGGATTAGCATTGTAAGTATCATCAATCAATGTTGAGCCCTTAAGCCATTTAGATTTTATCTGTCTTACATTTTTTATTTTGTTTGAATTTAGCTTTAAAGCAAAATTATTTATATTATTACCTAAACAATAATGAGTTACGAAACTAGATAATATGTTTTTAATATTATGCTCTCCTTCTAAAGAGGTTTTTATTTGGATATCTTTATCAATTAGTTTGGATGAAATCTTAAAATGCATCCCTTCTCTTTTAACTCTAATGTCACTTGCAAAAAAATCAGCACTTTTTGTCATTCCAAAGGAATAAATATTAATATCATCTCTTATTAGTTTCCAATAATTTAAATGTTTCTTATTTTCATTTGGAACGATAAGATATCCACCCTTTTTTATGTTATTAACTATTTCAGATTTCACTTTCAACACCCCATTGATATTTTTTAATGTTTCAAGATGCGAATTTCCAATATTGGTTATAACACCAATGAAAGGATTAAGAATCCTGCTTAGATAATCAATATCACCAGCCTTGGCAGCTCCAATTTCGATAATAATATTTTTTGATTTAGGTGAAGCATTTATTATGCTCAATGGCATGCCAATTTCATTATTATAATTTCCAATAGTTTTTGAGGTATTGTTAAGTGAATTTGCAATAATATTTGTAGTTGTAGTTTTTCCATTGCTACCTGTAATTGCTATGACATTACCACCATATTTCTTAATGATATTTTCAGAAATTTTTTTTAAAGCCCCTATGGTATTTTTAACGTAAACAATTTTTTTATTTCTTATTTTAAGAAATTTCTTATTATCTGCTATTGCCAGACTTGCACCTTTCTCAAAAGCCTCTTGAACAAAATCATTACCATCAAATTTATCTCCCTTTATTGCTATAAAAAGTGAATCTTTTTTTATAGTCCTTGTGTCTATTGAGATATTTTTTATAGGAATGCCTTTAGCAATATTTAGATCTAAATAAACAGACAAATCATTGGAGCTACTTATAAATTTCATTTATAACCTCGTGATCACTGAAAAAAATAGTTTTATTATTTTCTTCTTGTGTTTCTTCATGGCCTTTGCCTAGTATTACCAAACATTCTTTGTGAGATAAGATTTCAGAAGCATATATTATTGCTTTTTTTCTATCTTTTATCTTAACAACATTATCGATATTATTGTCCTGAGCGGCATCTATAAAAATATTTTCAAAATCTTCAGATCTTGAGTTATCAGATGTAAAAATTACTTTTGAAGAACTTTTTAATGCTGCTTTAAGCATCAATGACCTCTTTGATTTATCTCTATCGCCTCCACACCCAAAAACCACTATCAGATTCTGATAATGGTCTTTAATTGATGAGAGGAAATTATGAATGGCTTCTGGATTATGAGCGTAATCAATGATTACATTTGAAGGAATGTTCTCTATCACCTCAGATCTGCCTTTAGGTAATTTTAGAAAAGACAAATCGTTTATTTTATTTTCTTCGAACTCATCAAATCCTATTGAACAAATTGCAAACACAAGATTATGAATATTAAATTTAGGGAATAAATTACAAGAAAATTTATATTTCTTTTTAGTTGCATCTTGATAGCCATATGGTGGTTTATTTATATAAATATAGAAGATGGTTTTAAAAGGTGATATTTCCGTAATTTGAAAAAAAATATCAGAAAAGTTATTGCTATCACTAATAGTACTTAATTTATAATCATTGTTTTGAACAAAATCATAATTATCTTGAAATTTTGATGAGTCTTCATCAATAAGCTTAATTGTAGATTTCATCTTATAGATCTCAAACTTTGCATCTCGATAGGCTGAAATATTTTTATGATAATCTAAATGGTCACTAGTTATATTTAATATAGAGGTTGAGTTAAACCATCCTATTTGACTAAGTCTTTTTTGATCTAATGCGTGGGAAGAGATCTCGATACATATGTTTCCAGCATCCTCAAATTTAGTATCTCTGAGAATATCAAACAATTCGAAAATATCTGGAGTAGTTTTTGAAGAAAATGTTTTATCAAATTTTTCTTGATTAAACTGAACGCCTAAAGTTCCTATATATAAAGATTCATATCCAAGATTTATTAAAAGTTGATGGCAAAGATATGATGATGAGCTTTTGCCATTAGTTCCTGTAAATGCAAAAAAATTATTATCACTAATATTTATCTCATACAAAGAATTAAGAAAATTAAAAATTCTTTCTTCAAGATCTTTGATATAAAAAATATTATTGTTATTTATCTCTCCATTTAAGTCATTATGAACAACAATTGATGCTCCTTGATCCAGGGCGTCTTTTGAATATTTGCTTCCGTGTTGAGTAATTCCAGGTAAGCCAAAAAAAATTGAGTTCTTTTTTACCTTCTTTGAAGAATTTGTGGCATGAAGAATTTTAGTTCCTTTTGTAAAACTAATTCCTAAAATTTCTTCTAGATTACTCATCTTGGAAATATCCTAAATGATTCAGTGAACTTTCTGCTATCTTTGCAAAAACTGGTGCTGCAACTGCGCCACCTGTATAAGAATTAAGTGAGGGATTTTCAATAGAAACAAAAATTGTTATAGAATCATCGCTAATTGGAGTTATTCCAATAAAAGATGCTATATATAAATCTTCGGCATAGCCAGAACCTCTTCTGGTTTGGTGAGATGTTCCTGTTTTTCCTCCTACAGAAAAACCTTTTATATCTGCTGCTTTTCCTGTTCCTTCTTCTACAGCCATTCTCAAAGCATCAAGAACTTGAGAGGCTGAGTCAGTAGATATAATTTTTTGTGATGTGACTTCTTGGTTTTTAAATATCTGAAAATCTTTTATTACTCCATCATTTGCAAATACAGAATATGCTGAAGCTATTTGAAATGGACTTATTTTTATTCCATAACCATAACCCAAGCTTGCCAACTCTTTATCTAGGACCTTTTCTTTAACGTTCATATATCCAAAAGAACTGGAAGGAAAATTTATTGATATTGGTTTAGTAAATCCAAAGTCATAATAATTTTTTCTTAAGTCTTCATAACCAAGCTCTAGAGCTATTTTTGATGCGCCAACTTGACTGCTAACAGCGATAATCTCTTTGGGCGTCAACTCTTCATGATTTTTAGAGTCCACAATGATCTTGTCATTCAGATTTAATCTTCGTGGAATTTTAATAGATTCATCAGGCAAAAATAATTCATTATCAAGTGCTTTAGATAAAACTATAGGCTTTAGGACAGAGCCTAACTCATATGCTTCTACTAAAGCTCTATTTTTTTGAATTTTTCTTTGAGGGTTATTAGGGTTGTATGATGGATAGCTTGCCATTGCAAGTAGCTCGCCCTTTTTATTATCTAAAATAACAACTGTGCCTGATTTAGCTTTATTTTTCTTTATTGCTTCTACAAGATATTTAAATGATAAAAATTGTAATGTTGCGTCAATTGTTAAATGAACGTCTTCTCCTTGAACTGTTTCAATTATCTCAATAGGCCGTGAAATAATTTCCTGTTTTGCATTTTTAAATACCTTTTGTTTTCCATCAACTCCTGACAAAACATTATCATAACTTTTCTCAAGACCTTCTTGTGCACCATCTGTTCCATAAAAGCCTATCAATGGTGCAATTTGTTCTCCAAGTGGATAGTGTCTACTGTGTCTTTCTTCGATCTCAAAATGTTGGAGATTTAATGTTTTGATATTTAATATTTCTTTGTTTGATAGGCTTTTCTTTAAAATTGTCTTTTTTCTAAAAGAGTCTTCAATTACATCAACATCTATGTCTATAACTTCTGCTAAACTCAAAAGCTGTGATTTTTTAAAACCTTTAAGTGCATAAATATCATAATTAACTATTGAAACTGCTAAGGGATAGTTGTTTCTGTCAAAGATGCTTCCTCTGACAGGGTTAATATTTTTATATTTAATATATCTTTTATTTCCTTCGTTTTGAAGAAAGTTGCTATCAATAAACTGTATTGAAAATATCTTATAAATAATTGCAGCTAATCCCAATAAAAATACAAAAGATATTAAAAGAAATCTCCAGTTTATTAGAATATTTTTACTATTCATCAATGACTATCCTTTTAGGACTTTTTTTTATCATTCCCATAGATTCTTTTGCAATTCTTTCAATATTGGCTGGTGCATTATCTGTATAGAACTGAGTTATCAACTTTAAGTTTTGATCCTTAAGATTTGCATTTTCAACTCTTAAGTTCTCATAATTATTATGTAGGATACTAATTTCCCATGATAGCTTTACCTTTTCAATGCTTAAAAAAAATACACATATACTTAATGCTAAAATATTTACAATCATTTTTCTGGTAATCATATTTTTTGAAACACTCTCATTATTGCACTTCTAGATCTTGGATTTTTATAGATTTCCTCATCAGATGGTCTTATTTTTTTTGCTATACATCTAAAGCTCTTATCTTCTATATTGTTAAGAGGTATATCTTTAGGAAATGATTTAAACGAAGGGTTAAAAAAATTTTTAATGATGCTATCTTCAAGTGAATGAAATGCAATAGTAACAATAATTCCATTTTTCCTTATAACTTGTTTTGCAGCATCTAAAGATAATTCAAATTCCTCAAGTTCTTTATTGATAAAAATTCTAAATGCTTGGAAGCATTTTGTAGCAGGGTGATTTTTGTTTTTCTTCTCAGGATAAATTTGTTGAATGATCTTAGAGAGCTGGCTTGTTTTTGTGATTGGGTTCTTTGCTCTCTCAGCTATAATTGCTCTACTAATAATTTTTGCATGCTTTTCATCTCCAAATTTATATAAGATCTCAATAATTTCTTCCTCAAGAGCATCATTTAGCCATTCTGCTAATGAAGTACCTTTTGTATTATCAAAACGCATATCAAGGGGCCCGTCTTTGTTAAAACTAAATCCTCTTATGGGGTCATCAAAATGTGTTGAGCAAGTGCCTAGATCATAAATAACACCATCTATACTTTTATTATCAAAATACTCTGTTAGGTTTTTAAAAGAATCATGAAAACTATTAAAGTTAGATTCATTAAAGTTTTTAGAGAATTTAATTGCATCTGGATCTTTATCAAAAGCTGATAAGTGACCTTTCGATGACAATTTACTTAAAATTAGTTTAGAGTGACCGCCTCTTCCAAAAGTGGCATCAATATATTTTCCGTCTATATTGCTTATTAAGAAATCAACAGATTCTTCCAGTAAAACTGGAAAATGAAGCATTTTAGTCTACTTGTTTTCTCATAAAAGTCGGCACATCGAGGAAATCAATTTCCTCTGCAGACGACGTGCCAACTTCTTGATTTGTTCTATTTCTATTTAAACCAACAGGGTTTAATGTCATTGAAGGCTCATTATCAATAGCTAATGTCGGAGCTCTTTGATCAACTCCAGTTGCTACGATAGTTACTTTAATATCATCTTTATAACTATCATCAAAAACAAGGCCATAAATAACAAGGGCATCTTCACTGACGATTTCTTCAACTATATTAGTCACTTCCGTTTGATCGCCAAGGGTTGGACTTTTTCCAGTTATATTTACAAGTACGCCTCTTGCGTTCTTTAGATTAATATCATCAAGTAATTCACTTTTGACTGCCATATTTCCAGCCACTTCTGCCCTATTTTTACCAGTTGCTATTCCAGTTCCCATCATTGCAGTTCCTTTCTCTGACATTACTGCTCTAACATCAGCAAAGTCAACGTTAACATGTCCCCTTTGCATAATAATATCTGAAATTCCTTGCACAGCACCTTTTAAAACATCATCTGATTTTGCAAAAGCATCTGAAATTGGAGTATCTGGACCTAATATCTCAAGAAGTTTTTCATTTGGTATTGTTACAAGACTGTCTACTTCTTCAACTAATCCGGCAAGACCTTTTTCTGCAGCCGCTATTCTTTTTTTCCCTTCAAATTTAAAAGGTTTGGTAACTACTGCTACAGTAAGTGCTCCTAATTCTTTTGCTATAGACGCGATTACAGGTGCGGCTCCTGTGCCGGTTCCACCTCCCATGCCAGCAGTAATGAAAACCATATCTGCTCCTGTTAATAATTCTTCAATTGCCATTCTGTCACTTTCAGCTGCTCTTCTTCCAATATCAGGATCTGCACCAGCTCCAAGACCTTTTGTAAGACCATTTCCTAATTTCAAAGTTATTGCATTTTTTGTTGCGCTAAGTGCCTGAGTGTCAGTATTTGCACATATAAAATCAACACCAGCAATATTATGATTAATCATATGGAGAACAGCATTTCCGCCACCGCCACCAACGCCAACTACTTTAATTTTAGCGTTTTCTATTTCTTGCTCTATTACTTCAAAATTCATTTATTTCCCCTAATATTAAAATGACATTGATTTGATACTTTCTGGAAGAACGACATCTAAGATTTCAGTAGATAAAGAACCGCCCGTTTGTCTCATTTCCCAACTATTTATGTTCCAGATTTCAAATTTATTTCCCATCCCCACCAAAGCAATTTGATTTTGATTTTCAATTTCTGCATATTCCTGAAGATCACTTGGAATTCTTAGCAACATCCTGCCATCAATATCTATATCTGTTTGGTATGCATTTCCTAATATTGTCCATTGAATATTTCTTACTATTGGATCAAGGCCTTGCAGAGACTCAAGTTTTGTAGAAATCTTACTCCACTCTCTTCCTGGATAGATTTTTAAAGATGGATACTGAGGATCTTTTGTTATAACGATATTGGTTTGATTTTGCTTTTTAAAGTCAGTTCTGTACCGAGCAGGAATTGAGAGCCTGCCCTTGGCATCCAAAGAAACTGTATTAAAGCCAAACATTAACAAAATATAAAGACTTTTTACACACAATGCAACACTTTTGCACACTTTTTCACACAAAAATGAAATAGTTGCTGCTTAAAGTAAGAAATGAGTTGGTTTATAAGCCGGATTCTGTAAATGATGATCATCTATCTCGATATTATGTTGCCATAATACTCTAGCAACCTACCCAAATCCAAAGCGAGCAGCTTTAATGGATTTCTATTTGGTTTTGCTTCAGGCTGGGGTTTGCAATGCCTTAAATGTTACCACTTAAGCGGTAAGCTCTTACCTTACCATTTCACCCTTACCAAAAAATTGGCGGTATATTTTCTGTTGCACTTTCCGTAAGCTCACGCCTCCCAGGTGTTACCTGGCGCCCTGCTCTATGAAGTCCGGACTTTCCTCTAAAAAATTAGCGATCATCCAACCAACTCAGCAGACATTATAGATGTTTTTTTATTTTTCTATAAGCTTTTTATAAATCTCTCTCTTATTTTGACCTGAGATAATAGAAATAAGTTTGGCTGCTTCTGTTGCAGAAAGCTTGGTTAGAAATTCTTTCTTAATTTTACTATCAATCTCAATATCTATTTTTTCTTTTTTGGAACCCTCTATAACAATTACTATCTCTCCTTTTAAAAGGATATTTTCTTCATTTATGATTGATAATATATTTGAAATATCTCCTCTAATAGTATTTTCATGAAGCTTTGTCATTTCTTTACAAACCGATATTCTCCTACTTGGATCTAAATATTTTTCTAAATTGCTAAGTGTTTTTTTGGTTCGTTTAGATGATTCAAAGAATATTGATGTTTTATTTTCATTTTTTAGATTTTGTAAAAATTTTTCTTGTTCATTCAACTTTCTTGGTATGAAACCAAAGAAAGAAAATTTATCTGTTGGAAGGCCTGACATAATTAAAGCGCTAACAACAGAAGATGAGCCAGGTATTAATGTATATTTAATATTTTGATCTACACACATTCTAATAAGTTTATATCCTGGATCAGAAATCGCTGGAGTGCCAGCATCTGAAACTACTGAAACTATTTTTTTATTCTTTGTATGTTTAATTATTTCATTAGATACTTTATCTTCATTATGCTCATGAAAGCTTCTACATTTTTTTTGTATATCAATAAAATCTAGAATTTTCTTAATATTTCTTGTATCTTCAGCATATAAATAATCAGAAGATCTAATAACATCTATCGCTCTAAGTGATATATCATTTAAATTGCCTATTGGTGTTGAAATAAAATTTATCATTTTTAAGAAATATATGAAATTCAGCTTAACATTAATTTTATTTAGTTTAGTGCTTTTTATTGCATCATGTTCTTCGACATTTCAGCTTAACATTAATTTTATTTAGTTTAGTGCTTTTTATTGCATCATGTTCTACAACATCAAGTAAAAATACGCGCCAGCTAGAGCTTGATTTGATTCTTCAGACATCAAATAAGAATAAAGAAATAATAATAGAGTCTCTTCTAAAAGAAGATATTAGATTTTCTGTAAATTTTGAAAATAAGGACTCTTATATTTTGAAAGATGATGTATTAAATTCAAATTTAAAATTTTTCTGTAAATCTTTTATTCAAGAGCAAAGAGATATGGTTGAGTCTTCAATATTTCAAAATCGTATAGATGACCAAAAAAAAGTATTAATAGTGTATTCAAATGATTACAAGGGAATTGCAAATAATTTAATTAAAAAATATCCAAAAGAAAAATATTTATTACTGAAAGAAGACAATTATGAGTCAGAAATTAAAAAAATACTTAATATTGATAAGAGTATTAATCAACATTTAAAAATAAGTAAGTTAGATAATAGTATTGAGATTAAACATTCACCAAGAATAAGAAATGATATCTCAAAAATATATTTTCTTTCTGACTATGAGTTTGGAAAGACAATTGTTCCTATCTTTAGAAGCTATGCATTAGGGATAGAGTTTTATGCAACCACTGAAATATTTCATAAAGCAAATGATGTAAGAAAGCTTGTAGATTTTGAAAATACATTTATACCAGTATCTGGAATCTTAATAAAAGAAATTGCAAAAAAAGAAAATATCTTATCTATAGAGAATGAACTTGAATTAACATTAATAAGTGACTTTCTAAAGATTGAAAAAACTCATCAAAATAACTTATTTAGGCAGGATGTTGGAATCGATTCAGGAAAGTCTAGGATAAAAAGAAATGGGTGTATTGAGCGTGATTTATCTTTTTGGGAAATAACCACAACAAATCTTATCAATCAATTTTAAGATCTCTTTCAATTGAAGACATGCTATCAAGAAATCCAGGTCTATCAAATACTTCATTTTGATAATCTATCAAGGGTTTTAAGTGTCTGTTTACTGGCAACTTGATCCCTACAGAGGGCAATCTCCAAAGAATTGGAGCAAAGCAACAATCAACCAGGGTAAATTCATCACTCATAAAAAATTTAAATTCTTTGAAAGTCGGGGCAATTGATGATATCTCATGCAATAATTCTTCCCTAATCTTCATTGACTCTTTTTCGGATTTATCTCCTTTAATAAGAGTATCGACCATAGGACACCATTCTCTATCAATTCTTAACATCAAAGTTCTGCAATTTGCTCTTGCAACTGGATATACAGGTAAAAGTGGAGGATGAGGGAATCTTTCATCAAGATACTCCATCATTACAGACGGATCATGAATTGCTAAATCTCTATCAACAAGAATTGGGAGCTTGTGATATGGGCTGATAGATAGAATTTCATCAGGAGTTTCATCTTGTTTTGCTTCGTTGATTTCTGCTGAAATATCTTTCTCAGCTAGAACTATTCTAACTCTTTGGCTGTAGTGATCATCTCTATCTGAATATAAAATCATATCTCTCCCTCTTATTTATTATAGTCTTTATGGAATTCTCTATATAGCAATGATGATAAAGCAGTAAAAATTAAAAAATAGAATATTACATACCACCCCAATCTTTCTCTTGTTGCTTTAATAGGCTCTCCAACATATACCAAGAAATTAGTTAAGTCATAGATTAGATCATCAAATTCTTCTTTTGTTAATTTGCCCGTTCCTTCTTCTACCTCAAGAAAACCACATTTTTCTTTCAAGACATCATTACCATATTCATCTCTCTTTTGACCACCATTTGCTGCAATCATTGGAATATCTTTGCAAACTAACTTTTGATTTCCTTGAAGTGCTAATAGAACGTTCGGCATTGCAGTACCTGGATAAACTAAATTGTTTACTCCGTATTGTTTTGATGAATCCTCATAATATGCTCTTAGATAAGAATATATCCAATCATCTCCTTTATATCTTGAAACTAATGTTAAGTCAGGTGGGGCAACTCCAAACCAATTAGCTGAATCTTCTGGCATGGCCCCAGTCATTAGGTCACCAGGTTTTATAGATTTGTCAAAGACAAGGTTTTCAAAAAATATATCTTCAGGAATCTGCAAATCAGTAGCAACTCTTCCCCATCTAGAATATTGAAGAGAGTGACAACCATAACAATAATTAATATATGTTGAAGCGCCTCTTTGAAGTGACTCTATATCATTCAATGAATAATCAAACTTATCGCAATCTCCATAATCTTTACACGCACCACCAGCAGCACCATTAAGATCATAAGTGAATAAAATAAAAAAAATAAAGAAGATAATCTTTTGGAAATTCATGATTTCTTTATGAAGAAATATCATAACCTTTCCGGAACTACCTTCGTAGTTTCAAATTTAGTGTAGATAGGCATTAATAAGAAGTAAGCAAAATAAATTATTGTGCAAACAACGCTCATTGTCTTCCTTATCTCTGTTACACCAACTGTTCCAAGATAACCCAAAGTAAGAAAGCTTACTCCAAATAAAGTTATAGCAACCTTGCTGTAAATGCCTTTGTATCTTATTGATGCGACTTTACTATTATCCAGCCATGGAACAATAAAGAAAATTGCTACGGCAGCAGCCATTACTATTAATCCACCTAAAGGATCAGGAACTGCTCTTAGCATCGTATAAAAAGGGGCGTAATACCAAACAGGTGCTATATGATCTGGAGTGACTAGAGGATTTGCTTTCTCAAAGTTTGCCATTTCAATAAAATATCCTCCGCCTTCAGGAAAGAAAAACATAATCACTGAAAAGACAATCCCAAAAACGCCAATAGCAACCAAAGCATTTAAAACTTTGTATGGAAAAAACGGCACGCTATCAAGAGGGATTCCATCATCATCAAGATATTTCTCAATATCTACTCCTTCTGGATTGCCTGCTCCAACTTCATGCAATGCAACTAAATGTAAAAATACTAAGGCTATTAAAACCAACGGAAGTGCAACAACGTGAAGAGCAAAAAACCTTGAAACAGTTATTCCTGAAATATAATAATCTCCTCTAACCCATAACTCTAGTGACTCGCCCACATAAGGAATCGCTCCAAATAAAGATATTATTACTTGTGCCCCCCAATATGACATTTGGCCATATGGAAGGACATATCCTAGAAAACCTTCTGCCATCATTGCTACATATATAGTACAACCAAATATCCAAACCAATTCTTTAGGTTTCTGATATGAGCCATATAGAAGTCCTCTAAACATATGGAGATATACAACAGCAAAAAATAAAGATGCGCCTGTTGTGTGCATATATCTGATGACCCATCCATAATCAACATCTCGCATAATGTATTCAATTGAAGAAAAGGCTTGTTCTTCAGTATTTGAGTAAGGCATTATTAACCAAATGCCAGTAACTATTTGAATGATTAAGGTTACAGCGGCTAAAGCTCCAAATAAATACCAAAAATTAACTTTTGATGGCACTGGATGTTTTGATAAATGTCTCTCAAAAGTATTGACTATAGGTAATCTATCATTAACCCAAGAAAATAATCTGCCAGCGATTTCACTCATTTATAACTCCTTATCCTCTCCAATAGTTAAAATACTTCCTTCAAACATATGAGGAGGTACTATCAAATTTGTAGGTGCAGGGACACCTTTAAATACTCTACCAACAATATCAAACATTGAGCCATGGCATGGACAAAAAAATCCACCATTCCATGAAGCATCCCAAGGCTTTGGCTCGACTTCTGGAAAATATTTTGGAGCACATCCTAAATGGGTACATACTCCAGAAAAAACAGAATATTCTGGGCTTTTAGACCTTGAAAGATTAAGTCCTCTGTATGGTTCTTCAATCTGATCAGAATTAGGATCTGCTAATTTGGGTAAAACAAGATCTAAACTTTTTAGACTATTCTTGGTATGTCTCACAATAAATACAGGTTGCTTTCTCCATGCAACTTGAATTTGTTGCCCAAATTGCATTTTTGAAACATCTAACTTTACAGGAGCCCCTGCAGCTTTTGCCTTTGCGCTTGGATTCCATGCTGCTATAAAAGGAGTTGCTGCAAAGGGTAAGCCCGATAGACCAACTGCACTAGTTAAGCCAATCAAAACCTTCCTTCTTGTTTTATCTTCTTCTTGCATTTAGGGTGTGTGCTACTCAAATAACTGTGATAATTATAGCATATTTAAGTAATATAAAATCTACTTATAATTAGAAATAAGTATGTAATAAATTAAAAAATTATCTTTTAGAAAATTGTTTACTTTTTCTTGCTTTTACTAGACCGGGTTTCTTCCTTTCTACCCTTCGTGGATCTCTAGTTAGTAGTCCAGCTTGTTTAAGTTGAGGCCTAAGACTCTCATCAAAAGAAGTTAAAGCTCTTGAGATTCCATGCCTTATTGCCCCTGCCTGACCAAAACTACCGCCACCTTTAACCTTCACATTGATATCAATCTTTTCAACGAGCTCTGCTAATTCTAAAGGCTGCATTACAAGCATTTGAGCAACTTTTCTGCCAAAATATTCATCTAGTTTTCTATCATTCACAGAGATTTTTCCTTTTCCTTTTTGTAAATAAACTCTTGCGGATGAGGTTTTTCTTCTGCCTGTTGCGTAATGAATTTCAGTGCTCATTAATTTGGGTTCCATTCAATTGGTTTTTGAGAATCATGACCATGTTCAGGGCCCTTGAAAACTTTTAATTTCTTTATCATAGATTTGCCTAGTTTATTTTTTGGTAACATCCCTTTTACAGCTAGCTCAATTATTCTTTCTGGATTTTTTTCATTAAGTTCCTTGAAAGTTTGTGACTTCAGACCACCGGGATACAAAGAATGTCGGTAATATTTTTTATCAGTATATTTTGATCCTGTAACTTTTATTTTTTCAGCATTAATAACGATTACATAGTCCCCACCATCAGTATGTGGAGTAAATGTTGGTTTATCTTTTCCTCTGATTCTATCAGCAATTTTCGTTGCTATTCTTCCTAAAACACGATCAGATACATCAAGAACAAACCAGCTTCTTTCTACTTCTTCCTTTTTTAGTGAGTACGTTTTCATAATCATTTAATTTGAGTAGCGAATATTAATGTTTAGTTAGAAATATATCAATATTTATATGCATTTTTATTTTAATCGAATCTTTTTAAATATTTAGAACTTTGCATTTCAGAGAGTCGACTACCGCATCTTTGCCATAAAATATCAATCTTAGCTCCTTGATATAAGTTATTAAAATCTAAATTATTAAAAAAAAACTTTACCTTTGTTTTTTGAATGTATGCAATATCTATAAAGGAGATGAATCTTCTAATTATGTCAATCGAATCATCATCACAATAATTAAAGTTACTTATAAATATCCAATCAAATTTATCAGATATGTATTTGTAATCGCTGGAGCCAGTTGGCTCTCTAAAAAAGCTTGAAAATTCTATCCAGAGAATATTATTAAGGGCTAGCTTGCATTCAAATCTGCGATTGTTTATCTCAATTTCACCTGAATTCAAGTGATCAGTACCAAAATTATTGGCTATAAAAGAAGTTATATCTTCTTCAGAATATATATCATTATTATTATTTAGCTGAATAATATTCCTTGTCCTGTAATCTATATCTCCGTTAAGCTCATGAATATCAACCCTCTCTTTTAGAAATTTTATAGAGTCCATGAACTTTTGTCTTTGGAGGCCATCTTTATATAGACTGTCAGGATGGGCATTAGAGGTTAATATTAATTTTGTTCCAGAATCTATTATTTTGATTAGTAGATCTCCAATAATCATTGCATCTGCAACATCTTCAACTTGAAATTCATCAATAAAAATAAGTGAAGTCTTCTTTGTTAGAATCTTAGAAACTTTAGATAACGGATTCTTTGAACCAGAATTTTTGTTAAGTTCGCTATGAATAAAATTCATAAAGTCTATGTAGTGAAAACTTTTAATGCTATTGTCTTGAACTTGTTTTATGTACTCGTTTGTAATCAGAGTTTTTCCTCTTCCAACATCTCCCCAAATATAAATGCCACAATCTATTTGTTTGCTGAACATTTTTGATAAAGAAAAGCTTTTATATATTTTTAGATTAACTAATTTTTGAATAAGATTAAGTTGAGCTAAATCAGGATTTGCTCCTTGGTTTTTGAGAGCATCAATGATATTTTGAGTAGCTGACATTATGAAATTTTTCCAAACAAGCTTTTTAAACTATGTTTTTGTTATTTTATTAACTTTTGCAGGGACATGGTACTTTATATCTGATGATAAAAACAAATTAGTATCTGCTTCGGAAAAGTCTATCAGCTCAGTAGTGACTATATCATCCGTTAATAATAAATTGCTAAAAAATAATAGAAGTGGAATTGGATCTGGGGTAATTTTTTCATACGACGGTTATATAGTAACTAATTTGCATATACTTTCAGGTCAAAATATAAATGTAAAACTTGATAATGGTAAAAATTATCTGGCTAGTATTATTGGAATAGATAAAAATACTGACATTGCTGTCTTAAAAATTTCATCTAGTGAAGAATTAAAACCTATTAATTTTGCAAACTCAGATAGTCTAAAAGTTGGAGATAGAGTATTGGCAATTGGTAATCCATATGGAATTGGTATTTCAGTTTCTAATGGAATTATTAGCGCTACTGGAAGAGATTATGGAAATCCTTACCTTCAACTTATTCAAACAGATGCTGCAATTAATCCTGGTAACTCTGGTGGCGCTCTGATAAATGAGAATGGTAATTTAATAGGAATTAATTCAAAAATATTCTCTAAAACTGGAGCATATCAAGGAATTGGATTTGCTATACCATCCAATCTTGTTGTTCAGATTGCAACCCAATTAATTAAATATGGTAATGTTAAAACTCTCTGGATAGGAAACTTCAGAGTTGCGCGTACTAGAATAAATACTGATGGCAAAGTTATAAACGGGCTAAGGATAATCGAAATGGAAAATGCAGGTCCTTTATATAACAAGGGAGTCAGAGCGAATGATATTATTATTGGTATTAATGATGAAAATGCGAATTGGAATAACTTAATCAGCTCTTTAAAATTTGCAACTTTGGGCGAAAATCTAAAACTTGATTTGATAACTAACGCCAATCAGCTTAAAACTATAAATTTCAAGCCTTCGACATAAGCTAACTTGGCAATCTGATTATATTAGCACCTAAATAATTTAATTTTTCTTCTATCCGTTCGTATCCTCTATCGATATGATAAATTCTATCTACGACAGTTTCACCTTTTGCACATAACCCTGCAAGAATAAGGCTTGCACTAGCCCTTAAGTCTGTTGCCATAACTTCAGCTCCATAAATCGACTTTACTCCCTTAATAGTTGCGTGATTACCTTGAACATTAATATCACAGCCCATCCTATTTAGTTCTAATATATGCATAAATCTATTTTCAAAAACAGTTTCATAGATATTAGAAGTTCCATCTGATATCGCATTGATAACAGAAAATTGAGCCTGCATATCAGTTGGAAACTCTGGGAAAGGTGCCGTAGTAATATCAACAGGTTTTGGATGATCTCTTTTCATAGATATTGAAATAGAATTTTCAGTGAGATCTAATTTTGCACCTGTTCCTTTCAATTTATCAATTACCTTCATCAGCCTATCTGGGTTAATACCATTAACAGTTATATCTCCTTTCGTTACTGCAGCTGCAGCAAGATATGTTCCTGCCTCAATTCGATCTGCAGGAATATAAAACTCGGTGCCTTTTAAATTTTTGACTCCCTCAATAATAATTTCATCTGACCCAGCGCCATAAATTTTTGCTCCCATTGATATCAACATATCTGCTAAATCAATTATTTCAGGCTCTTTTGCAACGTT
>ERZ802821.121-NODE-121-length-39814-cov-12.4533_pt1 | contig 39814 bp, 36 predicted proteins | sample MGYA00345648_ERZ802821 | MGnify/ENA primary metagenome ERZ802821 (study PRJEB30503, sample SAMEA104212357) | marine metagenome | biome: Westerlies Biome; feature: [SRF] surface water layer (ENVO:00010504) within the epipelagic zone...; material: water... | reverse complement strand
CCAGTCGCTATGTTTTTAGTTGTTATGGTTTCAGTCAATATATCAGATAGATAATATGGCTGGCAACATAGATAGGAAAAGGGCAATCGCCATTGTTACGTTAAAGGCAATTCTGTAGTGCCTGTTAGATAAAAAATCAGAAATAGCGCTTCCGATAAAAGCCCAAAGGCAAGCGCTAATTATTGTAACCAGTACAAAAACGATTACCATCACGGGCAGTGCTTGCCAAATGCTGGAAGCGGTTTCTAAATAAGCAGCGATTGCGCTTATCACTACAGTTACACCTTTGGGGTTAACCCATTGAAAGAGAGCGGCTGTGTGAAATCGCATTGGTTTACCATCAGGCGATAATTTTGGCGAAGATGCGGTTCCTACTTTCCAGACAAGATAGAGCAAAAATAATAAGGCAAGCATTTTCAAGATAGAAAAAAACTGTGGGAAGGTCTCTAAAAAGCGTCCAACTCCTAACCCTCCTGCAATAACAAGACACCCAAATCCAAAACAAACTCCGATAATGTGAGGCAGGGTGCGCCTAAATCCATAATTAGCCCCAGAAGCGGCGAGCATAATATTATTCGGACCAGGCGTAATAGCTGCCATCAGGGCAAATATGGAAAAACTAACAAGGGTGGCGAGTGTCATTGGCTTTGTTTGGCAAGTATAATGGCATCCTCAGCTGCTCTTATAATAGCACGTGCTTTATTCTGGCACTCTTCATACTCTGATTCTGGGTCACTATCATATACAATGCCAGCGCCAGCTTGAATATGCATCTGGTTGCCGTCAATAATAGCTGTGCGAAGTGCGATACAGGTATCCATTTCGCCTGCTGCACCAATATAACCAATGGCACCAGCATAGATGCCTCTCTTGTCAGGCTCGAGCTCGTCAATAATTTGCATGGCTCGAATTTTCGGTGCGCCAGACACTGTGCCAGCTGGAAACCCAGCCATTAAGGCGTCGATGGCATCAAATTCCGGGCGGATCCTGCCGCGAACCTCAGATGCGACATGCATTACATGAGAATAATATTCCACTTCAAAATTTGATCCCACACGAACGGTTCCAGGAGTGCTTACCCTGCCAACATCATTTCGTCCCAAATCCAAAAGCATTAAATGTTCTGCTCTTTCTTTTATATCTGCGAGTAGACTGGCTGCATTTTCTTGATCCTCTTGCTCTGTTGCCCCTCTTTTTCGGGTGCCAGCAACGGGTCTTATTGTAACTTCGCCATCACGAAGCCTGACTAGGATTTCTGGACTTGAGCCTACAATGCCTAGATTTTTAAGGTGAAAACAATATAAAAAAGGAGAGGGGTTTAAACGCCGTAAGCTTCTGTAAAGTGCCATAGGTGATAATGTAAATGGTATTGAAAATCGCTGTGACAGAACAACCTGAAATATATCACCATTGGTAATATATTCTTTAGCAGCTTTTACCATATCCATATATCGAGATTTTGATAAATTAGCAGATACATCCTTGAATTTTTCTAAGTTTTTATCAGGCGCATCACTTTCGAGTGCCGAATTTAATTTGCGCTCAGCGGCTGCAATGCGCATCTGTGCATTTTTCCAGCCATCTTCGGCAGTTTTATTAGCATCATATCGTATTTGTGTAGCAAGGGTAATGGTATCTTCCAGCCTATCAAAAATGGCCACAATAGAAGGTCTTATAAACACACTATCATAGTGGGATAAAATGTCAGGATTATGTGCAGGTATCGCCTCAACATGGCGTATCATGTCATAACCGAAATAGCCGAATAATCCTGATGCCATCGGCGCGAGTGGAAGTGTATTTTCCATTTTACCTTCGGCTAAAACCGCACGCAGATCCTCAAGTGGGTTTTGGGAATGCTCAGACAAGAATTCATCTGGATTTTCAGTAGGGTTTCGGTTTGTCTCAACCAAATTATCTCTGCTGCGCCAAATTAAATCAGGCTCTATCGCGATGATAGAAAACCGACCTCTAACTTTTCCGCCTTCGACAGATTCAAGTAAGCAAGAATAAGAATCCTGCTGTGATAATTTGAGCATAGCAGCAACGGCAGTTTGTGTATCAGCAAGCAATACACGGTAGCAAATCTGACTTTTGCCTTGTGTATAATTCTCTAAAAACGGCTCGAATTCTTGGTGTGAATTGTTGCTATTCATCCCGATACCTAACTTTTTTTCTTGGATACACCCATTTTGTTATTGGTTGCTTTGTCCCAACAATAATTGTTGCACCATCCCTGGGTAAAGCTCTAATTTATGGCTTTCTGACAATCTTGCTGAAAGTGCTTCTGAAATATTTTGAGAGGCTGCTTGATTTAATTGAGATGAATAAAATGTTGCTGTATCTGTAACTTCAGTTTCAGTTGCAGGTAATATTTCAGCTGTTCTAACGATTAATATCTCGCTTCCAGTTTCAACAATCTTAGCCGCATCAACGGGTTGCTCAAAAACTGTCTGAGCGATTAGCCGTGCATTAGCATCGTCAAGTCCAACAGCGGAGCGACGAAATGGTGTTGTAGCCGGCGTATCGTTGAAAATAGAGGGGCCAATGCGCAAATGTGCTTTGGCTTTTGCTTCTGCCGCAGTGATCGCATTTTCAAGATTATAATCCGCTAAAACACGGTTTCTGACTTCTTCAAAAGTCCGTTTTCTTGCCTCACTTTCAGCTGTTGGTTCTACTACAAAATAGCTATCATTGCCTGCGTCCACAACTGTGCTGATTTCACCTAACTCAGTGGACCAGCTTGTTTCAAGAAATTCAGCTAGCGATATAATATCGCCCTCAGAGCCGAGGAACGGATTGCCATCAATATTATTGCCTTGTTGGTCAACGCCGATAATGGTTTTGATCTCAATCCCATTTGCGGAGGCAACCTCTTGAAGTGTTGCCCCTGTTCCAAGCGCATCTTCTATTGTATTTAGTTTGTCATAAACAAGACCAATAGCGTTTTCATTCTTTAATGTTGTTTCTATTTCTTCTTTTACATCTTCAAATGAATCACTGCTTCCCAAAATAATAACATCAACAATAGCAAGATTATGACCAAACAAAGATTCGGTAGGGCCTATGAGCTCCCCAGCTTCTGCATTAAAAATAGCATCTGCCATTATTGCACCCACATCGTTATAGGTAACATCCCCAAGAAAGATATCCTCTTGTGTTAATCCAAGAAGATTATTCGCAACTTCTGTAAAGTCTGTGCCAGAATCAATGGCGTTTCTTGCCGCTAATGCTTGCTCTGCTGTATCAAACACCATCTGGCGTACAACGCGCCTCTCTGGTGTTGCAAATTCATCACCGCGTTGCTCAAACGCTTCCTGCATTTCATTATCGGTTACCTCTACCTCGTCGATAAGAGCTTCAGGCGAGATTAAAAGGTATCTTAAATCTCTCAGCTCGGTTGCATCATACGCATCAGAATTAGCATTAAACCAATCGCGCAGTTCGTTATCCTGAGGCACTGGTTGTTCCTCTGGATTAATATCGAAACTGATAAGCTGAGCTGTTCGGCGCTCTAATTCATATTTGGCAAACTCTTTAGATATGCGCTCTGGGTATTTTGCCCCCATAGAAACCGTATCAGCAATTTGCTGTGATAGAATGGTTTTGTCGAGCTGTTGCAGATACGCATCTTCGCTAAGTCCTGCCTGCGATAATGCGCGCAAAAACCTACCCTGAGAGAAAGCGCCAGTTTCATCTTGAAATGCAGTTTGTCTAAGCAAGGCAATTTTTTGCATTTCACGCGTTGATACGATGTTTAATGTATCAGCTTCTGCCTCAAATAATGTAGTTCGAGCCATTCTTGAAATCACATCATTTAACAAGCCGAATTGAATAGCATCTCCTGTTGAAATACCATTATATTGAGCGCGCCTGATGAAATCAAATTCCTGCGCGACCTCTAGAGATGATACAGATTGTGAGCCTGCTTTTATGGCTTTGTCTCCGGGGCCAAATAAGCCAGTTGACACATCACCTATTCCCCAAATGGCAAAACCACCTGCAAGAAACACTAAAAAGACTTTCATAAATGGCGATTTTGAGCCTGTTCTCAATGATTGTAACATAGAGTTCGCTAACCCTTTTATCTATTGGTTGAATAATTCACTAAGCTCGTTTCTAACAGGGCTTTAACATAACGTCAAAGCTACAGATAAAAACAGGATATTTTTTTTATAAAAAGAGCTTAAACCAAAGGCAATTTTGATTTTGTAATTTTTTCGTATATTTTCTGTAATAAATCTATACAGACTTAAAAAGCGCATTTTGTAGGAGAGGTAAATGATTTACGCAGCAAATTGGAAGATGAATGGAGATAAAGACTTTGTGAACTCTATTCTATCTCAAATTAAAGATAATATTCTTCCCAATTTATCAGATGGTTCTAGCCTAATTCTGTGTCCTCCGACGATATATTTAAGCGACGTGACGGATAGGTGTAAAAATACATCTATTCAAACTGGAGCGCAGGATTGCAGTGCTCATGAAAATGGAGCCTTTACAGGAGAAGTAAGCGCTCAAATGATATCGGGCACTGGCGCTCATTGGGTGATTCTGGGTCATTCTGAAAGGCGCCAATATCATGCTGAAAATAATCTACTTCTAACGGATAAATTACGCACAGCACATAATGCTGGCCTAAAGGTAATTTTTTGTGTGGGGGAGATGCATCAGCACTATATTGAGGGAACAACCAGAGAGATTTTGAAGGATCAGCTGTCTGTTCTTAATGATGCCAGCCTTGCTAATCTTAATTACATCATTGCGTATGAGCCTGTTTGGGCAATAGGCACCGGTCTTGTCCCAGCACTAGAAGAAATTGATCTTATTCATCAATTTATCAAAACACTGCTTAAAGATACCGCGAACCCACCCAAAGAGACGACAGTTTTATATGGGGGTTCTGTTAACCCAGATAACGCAAAAGACATTAAGTCGCTTGCAAGCGTGGATGGCGTTTTGGTTGGTGGCGCTTCTCTTAGTTCTGATAAATTTAAACAGATCTGTATTTAGGGTTTGCTTGATTTAATATAAGTTATTTTTAGCTTTGCCTTTTGCAAAGCGATGTTCTACAAGAATAACGAATTAGCTTGAAATCGGTGAAAGTATGACAACCATATTATTGACTATTCATATTATGATTGCTGTTGCATTAGTGGGTGTTGTTTTGTTACAGCGAAGCGAAGGCGGCGCACTTGGTATTGGCGGCGGCGGCGGTGGCGGCTTTATGACTGCTAGAGGCACTGCTAACCTGTTAACCAGAGTGACTGCAATTCTGGCTGCTGCATTCTTTGTAACGTCAATAGGGTTGGCGATATTGGCAGGGAATGGTCGTCAAGCACCCTCCATCGTGGATGAGGTTATTCAGTCTGCCCCAGTTATTCCAGAAACACCGACAGTTCCAACCGAGCAATAATAATGAGTGTATATAAGAGTCTCATGCGCATTAATCAAAGATTAAGAGAGCGCAGATGACCCGTTATATTTTTATTACTGGCGGTGTTGTCTCATCCCTTGGCAAGGGTCTAGCCTCTGCTGTTCTGGGCTCATTATTACAGCTGAGAGGGTATAAGGTTAGACTTCGAAAGCTTGACCCGTATTTAAATGTTGACCCTGGCACGATGTCGCCTACCCAACATGGGGAGGTGTTTGTTACAGATGATGGTGCAGAAACAGATCTAGACCTCGGACATTATGAGAGATTTACAGGCGTTACTACCAAAAAAACAGATAATGTGACTACTGGCCGGATTTATTCAGATGTTTTGGCAAGAGAGCGCAGGGGGGACTATCTAGGCGCCACCATACAAGTAATTCCGCATGTAACAGACGCTATTAAAGAGTTTGTGCGTAATGATATCACAGATGAAGATTTTGTTTTATGTGAAATCGGAGGTACAGTCGGCGATATTGAATCACTGCCTTTCCTGGAGGCAATAAGACAATTGCGAAATGAGCTTGGAAGTGATGGCTCTTGTATTGTTCATGTAACCTTACTTCCCTACATTCATGCCGCAGGGGAGCTTAAAACAAAACCGACCCAGCATTCTGTCAAAGAATTACAGTCTGTAGGCCTGCAACCAGACATTCTTTTATGCCGAACAGAGCAACCAGTACCCGCAGAGCAAAAAAACAAAATTGGTCAATTTTGCAATGTAGATGGTGATGATGTGATTATCGCAGAGGATGCGAGCAGTATTTATTATGTTCCTCTGGCTTATAATGAGCAGGGGTTTGATACACAAATCTGTCGTCATTTTAAATTAGATGATACAAAGCCGGACCTGAATAGATGGATATCTATTGCCCATGATTATGAAAATCCTGAGGGCGAGATAACCATTGCTATTGTTGGTAAATATACCTCTCTTCAGGATAGCTATAAGTCTCTTGGTGAAGCGATTACGCATGGCGGTATTGCGAATAAATTGCGGGTTAACGTGGAATGGATAGACTCCGAATTATTTGAAACCGATAATGAGGATATTCTTGCTCATTATTTGGCTGATGTATCTGGCTTGCTGGTCCCAGGGGGATTTGGCAAGCGAGGCTCTGAGGGTAAAATAAATGCAATCCGCTATGCAAGACAAAGACATATTCCCTTTTTAGGGATTTGCTTTGGAATGCAAATGGCTGTTTTGGAATCTGCTAGAACGCTTGGAAATCTGCCTAATGCAAATTCTAGTGAATTTGGAGATGGGGGTGAGTTATTAGTAGGTTTGATGACGGAATGGATTGCAGGGAATTCAGTTGAACAAAGAACAGATTTAGATGATATGGGAGGCACAATGCGCCTTGGGGCTTATCAATGCCTTATCAAAGAGGAAAGTCTGGCACATAGAATTTATGGGTCTGACGAAATCTCAGAGCGCCATCGTCATCGCTATGAAGTTAATATTAACTATGAGAGAATACTGGCAGAGGCTGGCTTGCATATTTCTGGATTATCGCCCGATGGAAGGCTTCCAGAAATTGTAGAGCGAGATGATCATCCCTTTTTTATAGCAGTGCAATTTCATCCTGAGTTAAAGTCAAAACCGTTTCAGCCGCATCCGTTATTCACTCAGTTTGTGTCCGCTGCCGGAAAACATTCAAGATTGGTATAGCAAATTAATGTCTGTAAATCCTGATATTCATCGCGTTGATGTGGGCAGTTTTAAAATAGGGTCTGGATTACCGTTGGCGCTTATCGCTGGTCCTTGTCAAATTGAAGGGCGTGACCATGCATTGTTTCATGCTGAGGCTCTCTTAAATGCTGCTCAAATTGCGGGTATGAATTTTATATATAAATCCTCGTTTGACAAAGCCAATCGAACATCTGCTAATTCTGCCAGAGGCGTTGGTATTGAAGAAGGTTTACGAATTTTAGAAGACGTAAAACAGCAATTTGGCTGCCCCGTACTTACAGATGTTCATACATCTGAGCAATGTGAAGTTGCATCGAAAATTGTTGATATACTTCAAATACCGGCTTTTTTATGCAGGCAAACAGATTTGCTGATATCTGCTGGAAAATCAGGAGCTGTTGTAAATATAAAAAAAGGCCAGTTTTTAGCCCCTTGGGATATGGAGCATGTTGCTGCTAAAGTCGCATCGACGGATAATCATAAAATTTTAGTAACAGAACGTGGTACAAGCTTTGGATATAATACACTGGTATCTGATATGCGCTCTCTGCCTCAAATGGCAACATTTGGGTATCCTGTTATATTTGATGCCACGCATTCGGTGCAGCAACCAGGCGGGCTTGGCGGGACATCTGGTGGCCAGCGAGAATTCGTGCCGATATTAGCGCGTGCAGCCGTTGCAGCAGGTGTAAGCGGTGTTTTTGTGGAAAGCCATCAAGACCCAGATAATGCGCCATCTGATGGGCCGAACATGATACCGCTCGATGAAATGCAATCTCTTTTAACCCAGTTAAGTGCCATACATAATTTATGTCATATGAGTAAGTAACGTCGTCGAAGTTAGTATATAATTCGAATAAAAGGGTGCTTTTTTTAAGCATCCAAAAATAAATAATTAGCAAAGAGGATAGCTATGTCAGCCATTATTGATATTCAAGCAAGACAAATTTTAGACTCACGCGGTAATCCAACAATTGAAGTAGATGTGATTCTGGAGAATGGTTCTGTTGGAAGAGCTGCAGTGCCATCTGGTGCGTCTACAGGAGCCTATGAGGCTGTAGAGTTAAGAGATAATGATAAAAGCTCTTATAATGGAAAAGGCGTATTAAAGGCAGTCCATGCGGTAAATCATGAGATTTTTGACTCGCTATCTGGTACTGACGCGCTTGACCAACGCAGCATCGATACAGATTTGATTGAGCTTGATGGGACTGAAAACAAATCACGCTTAGGCGCAAATGCAATTTTAGGGGTAAGCCTTGCGGTTTCTCGTGCTGCGGCTGATAGCGTAGAATTGCCGCTTTGGCAGTATTTGGGCGGGGTAAATGCGCATCTTCTGCCAACGCCTATGATGAATATTTTAAATGGCGGCGCCCATGCTGATAATAAATTAGATGTTCAAGAATTTATGATCATGCCTATTGGTGCAAATCGCTTTTCCGATGGTCTTCAGATGGGGGCTGAGATTTTTCACGCTCTTAAATCGGGATTGATGCAGAAAGGACTTGCAACATCAGTGGGTGATGAGGGTGGTTTTGCGCCTGCTTTAAATAGCACGGGTGAGGCTTTGGAATTCGTAAGCAAGGCCATTGAGACGGCAGGCTATTCAATTGGAGAGGATATTGTAATTGCGCTAGATGCGGCTGCATCTGAATTTTATAAAGATGGCAAATATCATCTTGCGGGAGAAGGAAAATCACTAACCACCAAAGAGATGAATAAAATGTGGGCTGATTTGACAGCTAACCATCCAATAATATCCATTGAAGATCCGTTGGATGAGGATGATTGGAGCGGGTTTGCTGAATTAACATCTGTTGTGGGGGATAAGGTGCAGATTGTGGGCGATGATTTATTCGTTACAAATCCAAAAAGGCTTGCACGTGGTATAACCGAAAAATCAGCTAATGCGATTTTAATAAAAGTGAATCAGATAGGAACATTAACAGAGACGATGAATGCTATTTCTCTGGCTCAAAAATCTGGATTTGGGGTGATAATCTCCCACCGGTCTGGTGAAACTGAAGATAATTTTATTGCAGATTTGGCAGTGGCAACAAATGCAGGTCAAATAAAAACCGGCTCGCTGTCACGTTCAGACAGGCTGGCAAAATATAATCAGCTATTACGAATTGAAGATGCGCTAGGATTAACATCCGAATATGCGGGCAAGGCGATACTGCGCTAGGTTCCAAAAGGCAAATTGTAGGCTTTGAAAACCCCATTGCTTGAGCGCATATGACAATAATGCTTGAACTCAAATTATTAGAAGGGTGAAATTTGTGACCGACACACAGTCAGCATATATTCCTCTAGAGAAGCAAGAGAGGGAAATGGTTCAAATTGAGATCTATACAGAATATCTTGATGAATACAGCGATCTCTTTATCAGCGCCCTAAAGTTTGAACTAATTGAGAATAAATCAGGATGGCGACAACTAAGACACCCAGCCTACTTTGATATTATGTTATTTTGTCCTGCAAAGAACCAATCTGGCGATAGTCATTCGGTACTTCCAGTAGCAGATGAGGGTGAAAGGGGTATTGAGATTGTTATTTTCGTTCGAGAGTTGACGGGCATACGAGATAAAATCATATTCCGAGGATTTGAATGCTCAGAAACACGATATCCCGACTGGGGTAGTGCTGAGTTTTTTTTCAAACTAAAAGAAGGTTATCTCATACGTGTAAAACAACCGCGTGAGTTCAGATCTTAATAGACCATCTAATTTTAATTTAATGGATGTTTCTTATGCCGCCGCTAATAGAAATGAATAGAGTTTTGGTTGACATAGAATGTTGAATTTGATTCACTTCGTTATATCAGGCGGTTAAAGTCATAGGGTGCTAGAAATGAGAACGCATAAGATGCTAAATAGGCCATTGACGTATTTTGGAAGCTTTATGCTTCTTGGAACCTTAATAGCCTTTTTTGGGTTTCATTCTCTTACTGGTGAGCGTGGCCTGTTAATGCGTGATAATTTGGATAGAGAAATTGCCGCCGCACAAGAACATCTACAATTACTGAAAAAAGAAAATACTCAGCTGGAATCTCGAATTTCGCTAATGAGAAGTCATATAGTTGATAAAGATATATTAGAAGAAATGGCACGAAGTGAGCTTGGTCTTTTTGCAGATAATGACATTCTAATCTTACCTAATATTGATTAATTCATAAGTAGCTGTAATTTTGCTTATGAGATTACTTAAACAAAATTAGGTTTAAATCTTAAAAATACAATAAAAACAATAAGATAAATTAGTTGCAAAAATCTCAATTTTGCAACACACTTTAGACTATTATCAAGCAGGTTTTGTCCTAGCAATTTGATAGCGAAATTTATGTATTAAAAAATAAGGAAACAGCAGGAGTTACAATATCGTGCCACGTAAACCTAATCAAACGCGTGTTAAAAATCCTAGCAAGTCTGGCAGACCGCCAAAGTCTGCCCGAAATCTTGTCAATCAGAAGCCAGATAGAAACACGCTCCTATCGATGCATCGTGATATGTTGTTGATTAGGCGTTTTGAAGAAAAAGCAGGACAGCTTTATGGCATGGGTAAAATTGGTGGTTTCTGTCATTTATATATTGGACAGGAAGCTGTTGTTGTTGGATTGCAGTCGGCAAATGAGGATAAAGACAGCGTGGTAACATCCTACCGCGATCATGGTCATATGCTTGCATGTGGCATGGAACCTTCCGGGGTTATGTCTGAGCTTACGGGCAGGGCAGCAGGATATTCAAAAGGCAAAGGCGGCTCGATGCATATGTTCAGCCGTGAGAAGAATTTTTACGGCGGTCATGGAATTGTGGCCGCACAAGTGCCAATAGGTGCAGGACTTGGCTTTGCCCATAAATATAAGGATGATGGCGGCGTTGCTATGACGTATCTTGGTGATGGTGCTGCCAATCAAGGCCAAGTTTATGAGACATTCAATATGGCATCCTTGTGGAAGCTCCCTGTTATCTTTGTCATTGAAAATAATCAATATGCAATGGGAACATCAACCCCAAGATCCACCGCAGGTACCGCATTATATGAGCGTGGTTCTGCTTATGGAATTGTCGGTAAGCAGGTTGATGGTATGGATGTGTTGGCTGTGCGAGAGGCTGGTATTGAGGCAATAGAGTATGCACGCTCTGGCAAGGGTCCGTATATTTTAGAAATGAAAACATATCGCTATCGGGGTCATTCAATGTCAGATCCTGCAAAATACAGAACGCGCGAGGAGGTAGATGCTATGCGAAAACAGCATGATCCTATCGATCATTTGCGTGATTTACTACTTCGAGAAGGTATCGAGGAAGCAGAATTAAAACTTCAGGATACAGAAGTTAAAAAAATCATATCAGAAGCGACAGATATCGCATTGGAGTCTCCTGAACCATCACCAGATGAGCTTTATACCGATATATTAGTTGAAGTTGCTGAATAACAGCTTCGTTAATCAAAGGTTTGATTTGTTGCACAGATTATGCCGCAGAAAGAAGAATTTTAAGGGTTTAACCTATGTCGAATGAAATAAAAATGCCAGCATTATCCCCAACTATGACAGAGGGGATATTATCTAAATGGCTGGTGAAAATTGGAGATGAAATACGCTCCGGTGATGTAATAGCTGAAATTGAAACAGATAAGGCGACAATGGAAGTTGAGGCTGTTGATGATGGAGTTGTTACCCAATTGGTGGTGGAAGAGGGAACACAAGCAGTGCCAGTAGGCACCGTCATTGCCACTATATCAGGTGATAGCGGCGATGATCTAGAAACCATAAGCCAAAATAAAGCAACCCCGCAGGATGAACCTAGCATTACATCGCCTGTAATTGAGCCAGTGGCGGCGCCAGCAAAGCGTGATGTTAGCGTAGCTCAGGTGATGGAATGGGATGGCCCTGTTAAAAATATGACAGTGCGTGAGGCACTGCGCGATGCGATGGCAGAAGAAATGAGAGTTGATGATAAAATATTCATCATGGGCGAAGAAGTCGCCGAATATCAAGGCGCATACAAAGTAACACAAGGCTTGCTAGATGAGTTTGGAGAGAAGCGCGTTATTGATACACCCATTACAGAACATGGATTTACAGGATTGGCTGTCGGTGCCGCGTTTGGAGATTTGCGACCGGTTGTAGAATTCATGACTTTTAATTTTTCAATGCAGGCGATTGATCAAATTATAAATTCAGCCGCAAAAACACTTTATATGTCTGGTGGCCAAATGGGATGTCCGATTGTGTTTAGAGGACCCAATGGGGCTGCAAGCAGAGTTGCCGCACAGCATTCACAATGCTTTGCAAGCTGGTATGCCCATTGTCCGGGGCTAAAAGTGGTCTCCCCATGGTCTGCTGCTGATGCAAAAGGGTTGTTGAAATCAGCAATACGGGATCCAAATCCTGTAATATTCCTTGAAAACGAAGTTATGTATGGGCAAAGCTTTGACGTGCCAGATACGGATGAATGGCTGGTGCCAATCGGACGCGGAAATATCGTAAGAGAAGGCAGCGATGTTACCATAACCGCATTTTCTATTATGGTTGGAAAAGCGCTTGAAGCGGCCGAAAAATTAAGTGAAAAAGGTATTGAGGCTGAGGTAATCGATTTACGATCCTTGCGTCCTCTTGATATTGAGTTAATTGTTAATTCGGTTAAAAAGACGAATAGGCTAATTTCATGTGAAGAAGGGTTTCCTTTTGCTGGAATTGGGGCTGAGCTTGGAATGCAGGTTAATGAAAAAGCGTTTGACTATCTGGATGCACCCATAATGCGTGTAACTGGAAAAGACGTGCCAATGCCATATGCAGCCAATTTAGAAGCCCTAACTTTGCCGCAAAGTGATGAAATCGTGCAGGCAGCATTGCAGGTCTGCTACAAAGAGGAGGAGATTTAAAAATGGCAATTGATATATTAATGCCAGCTTTATCGCCTACTATGACAGAAGGTATATTATCAAAATGGCTTGTTAAACAAGGCGATGAAGTACGCTCTGGTGATGTAATAGCAGAAATTGAGACAGACAAAGCCACCATGGAAGTCGAAGCGATAGAAGATGGGGTGCTAGCCAAGATCATTGTGAATGAGGGCACAGAGGGGGTTGCTGTAAATTCGGTGATCGCTGTTTTAGCAGAAGATGGTGAGAATATTAGCGAGGTATCTGATACTCCAACAGACAGCAATATTAAAGAGGATGTCAAAAAAGACGTCTCAATGCCAGCTAATGACAGCAAGCCAGCTTCTGATGATAGCGCGTTAAAAAACGAAATACCGGCCACAAATCAAACGCCAACAGATGCTAGCTCAACAACTCAAGCATCTAAGAGTATCAGCGATACAAACCCCCAGAAGGACAGGGTTTTTGCAACGCCGTTAGCACGCAGGCTAGCAGCACAAGACGGTATTGACCTTGCACAGGTAAATGGTACAGGCCCCCATGGGCGCATTATTGAGCGCGATATCCTAGCAATTATTGAGTGGGGGGATAATGTTAAGTCAGCGGATCGGGCATTATCTGCTGATACCCAAAAAGTTCCTCAGCAAATAGGCTCGTCAAGCGAAGGAAGATTTGTTCCACACACAGCGATGCGGCGTACAATTTCAAGCAGATTGCAGTTCTCAAAACAAACGGCACCGCATTTCTACCTAACGGTGGAATGTTCAATTGATCGTTTGCTAGAAAATCGAGCCCAGCTTAATGAAATGGCACCAGAGGGCGTTAAAATATCGGTTAATGATATGATTATAAGAGCAAGTGCTATGGCTTTGCAAAAACGACCAGATGTTAATGGCTGGTTTGAAGAGGATGGATGCCGATATTTCGATACAGCTGATATTTGTATGGCAGTTGCTATAAAAGGTGGATTGATTACACCTGTTATTCGGTCTGTTGAAAAACTTGGTTTGGCTGAGTTATCGCAAATAACAAAAGATCTTGCATCAAGGGCACGAGAAGGCAAATTAAAACCAGAAGAATATACCGGTGGTGGTTTTACCATATCAAATCTAGGTATGTTTGGGATTAAAGAGTTTGCAGCGGTTATCAACCCGCCTCAAAGCGCTATTTTAGCGATCGGAGCAGGAGAGCAAAGAGCGATTGTAAAAGATGGTGAACTTGCGGTTGCAACTATGATGAATGTAACCTTATCTGCCGATCATCGCATTGTCGACGGCGCTTTGGGAGCAGAATGGTTACAGCTTTTTAAAGGGTTTGTTGAAAACCCTGTCACAATGTTAATTTAAGAATTTAAAAAGGACAGTTATGACTGATTCTCAGAAATTTGATTTAATCGTAATCGGTGGCGGTCCAGGTGGCTATGTGGGTGCTATTCGCGCCAGCCAACTTGGTCAAAAAGTAGCTGTTATTGAAAAAGAAAATCTTGGAGGCGTTTGCTTGAATTGGGGCTGTATTCCAACGAAGGCGCTTCTTCGTGCGGCTGAGTTAAAAAATAATATCTCCCATTTAAGTGAATTTGGCATTGAGATAGAAGGAGGCGTGAACATAAATCTTGAAAAAGTTGTTGCGCGCTCACGCCAAGTTGCAGAGCGGCTTTCTGGCGGTGTTTCCCATCTTATGAAGAAACATAAAGTTACCGTGATAAAGGGCGTGGCTAAAATCAATAAAAAGATATCTGGTGGCTGGCAAATTGCTGTGGAAGGTGAGAGAAAATCCACTGTTGAAGCGACTAACATTATGCTTGCAACAGGTGCACGCGCTAGGCAGATACCATCTATGGAAGCAGATGGAGATAAAATCGTGACCTACCGTGATGCCATGGTTCCAAAAACAATGCCGAAATCATTAATGGTGGTTGGGTCTGGTGCAATCGGAATAGAGTTTGCCAGCTTTTATAATGATATGGGAGTGGATGTCACTATTGTTGAAGCGATGGATAGAATTCTTAATGTTGAAGATAGGGAAATATCTGATTTAGCTCACAAGTCATTTGAAAAGCGAGGTATTAAAATTCATACATCTGCTATGCTTGAGGCAATTACCAAATCTAAAAATGACGTAACGGCTACCATTACAATCGCAGGGAAACAGCAGAAAATTACTTCTGATAGGGTGATAATGGCTGTCGGAATTATCGGAAATACAGAGAATATAGGGTTAGAAAAAATTGGCGTTAAAACAGAGAAGGGGCATATTGTAACCAACGGCTTCGGTGCTACTAATGTTGCAGGAATATTTGCTATTGGGGATGTTACCGGCCCGCCATGGCTTGCTCATAAAGCCAGCCATGAGGCTATTATTTGTGTTGAAGCAATGACAAATCAAAGTGATGTGCATCCAATTGCAGAAAATTCGGTTCCTGGCTGTACCTATTGTCGCCCTCAAATAGCGTCCATTGGATTAACAGAAGATAACGCAAAAGCAGAAGGCTATGAGATTAAGGTTGGTCGTTTTCCCTTGCTGGCAAATGGCAAGGCAATTGCCATGGGTGAGGATGAAGGGCTTGTTAAAACGATCTTTTGTTCCAAAACAGGGGCATTACTTGGCGCACATCTGATAGGCGCAGAAGTTACAGAAATGATACAAGGATATGCAATTGCACGAACTCTAGAGACGACTGAGGCAGAATTAATGCATACAATCTTCCCGCATCCCACAATATCAGAAGCAATGCATGAGTCTGTGCTTGACGCATTCGACAGAGCGATCCATTTCTAAACTAAGACAAACATTCTATTATATGTTTTGACGTTTCAGAAGAGTGTACCAGAAGGGTATGCCAGACCAATATACCAGACGGGTATACCAGACCAGTATAAAGGAGGCAGTATTGCCATCTCCTAATACAACGATAGGCGCCAAGCGCCATCCAGAAAAACAAAAGAATGAAGCGATTCCTCAACCAAAACGCCCTGACTGGCTTCGCGTGAAAGCACCTGCTGGCGAATTATTTGATGAGACGCGAAACTTAATGCGTGATTTGAATCTGGTAACTGTATGTGAGGAAGCAGCATGTCCCAATATTGGCGAATGTTGGTCCAAAAAGCACGCAACAATGATGATTTTAGGATCGATCTGCACAAGAGCCTGCGCGTTCTGCAATATTGCTACCGGCCGGCCTGATTTATTAGATCCGCATGAGCCTGAACATGTTGCACAAGCAGTTGCTAAATTAAATTTAAAACATGTAGTAATTACTTCTGTCGATAGAGATGATTTAGAGGATGGGGGGGCTACTCATTTTGCGCACACTATCACAGCAATCAGGGCCTTATCGCCTGCTACCACAATTGAAATACTCACCCCTGATTTTCTTCGAAAGCCAGGAGCGGTGGAGATTGTCATAGAGGCAAGACCTGACGTGTTTAACCATAATATGGAGACAGTACCCCGCTTATATAGAACAATACGCCCTGGCGCACGATTTGAGCATTCACTTTCGATATTAGCGCAAGTCAAAAAACATGATCCGATGATTTTTACAAAGTCAGGGATTATGGTCGGTCTTGGTGAGAGTGATGAGGAAGTTGCCTCAATCATGGATGATTTAAGAGGGGCAGAGGTTGATTTCATGACGATTGGTCAATATCTCCAGCCAACGCCGAAACATGCACCGGTAGCACGCTTTGTAACGCCTAATATGTTTTCTTATTATGAAGGATTAGGGGAAAAGAAAGGGTTCTTGATGATGGCATCAACGCCGTTAACACGTTCATCATATCATGCTGATGCTGATTTTGCAGCGCTTAGACTTGCCCGGGAAAAAAAGCTTTCAATATGACAGTCCACTCGGAAACTAGAATAATCCCTCACAAACCTGAAGATTTATTTGAGCTTGTTGCTGACGTTAAGCGGTATCCAGAGTTTTTGCCATGGTGTCTTGCTGCCAGAATAAGAACACAGACTGAAACAGAACTCATTGCAGATTTAATCATTGGGTTTCAAGTATTCAAAGAACAGTTCACCTCTAAGGTTGCAATGGACAGGCAGGCACTTCTAATCGATACAAGCTATGCTGACGGACCGTTCAAATATTTGCAAAATCACTGGAAGTTTCTGCCTCACCCAGATGGATGCGAGATAGATTTTTACGTAGATTTTGAATTTAGAAACAGATTGCTACAGACTGTGATGGAAACCTTGTTTACAGAGGCTGTAAAGCGAATGGTAAAAGCGTTCGAAACTAGAGCAGATATACTTTATAAAAAAGTGTGATTACATCAAGCCACGGATAGTTTTTAATGCATTTTCGACGGTTTGTGTGCGGACAGATTGCCTGTCCCCGTCAAATACGTACCTAGTAACTTGTCCAACCTCTCCTTTTTTTAACACGCAAATATAAACAAGCCCCACTGGTTTTTCAACTGTTCCGCCATCTGGCCCAGCTATGCCAGAAACGGCAACTGCAAAATCAGCTTCGTCTTCACTTGCGGTGATAGCGCCGCTAGCCATCTCAGACACAGTTTGTCCAGAAACGGCACCATAGAGAGTTAAGGTTTCAGGTTTTACGCCAAGCATATTTATTTTTGCTTGATTGCTGTAGGTAACAAAGCCTCTTGAAAACACAGCAGAAGATCCAGCTATGTCTGTTATTGCTGCTGCTATCATTCCGCCTGTACAAGATTCAGCACAACAGATACGCATGCCTGATTGCTTAAGGCTGGTGACTATTTCCGCTGCATTTATTGAAATTATGTCCATTTTTTAGCTCCTACCAGTTCTGAAAACTGAACAGAATAATACCTGCCATTAACCCAGCTACCAAATCATCAACCATCACCCCAATACCGCCAGGTAGCCTCTCAGCCCAGTTGACAGGCCAGCATTTAGTTATATCAAATAGCCGGAATAATATAAAGGCGGCACTTAAATACAAAATATCATGCGGAATAAATAAAAGGGCAACCCATTGTCCTGCAACCTCATCAATTATTATCTCTCCAGAATCATGGGTGTTGGTGGCGTTAGAGTATATATCAGCTGCAAACACGCCTATAACACTAATCAAGATGGTAAGCATTAAAAACGGTATCCAGCCCATAGGAAGCAAAAAATAACCTGCAATAATCGCAACCACAGACCCTGCCGTTCCAGGTGCCGGAAGCTTTGTGCCGATAGGCCCCAAGGTTGCCAGCTGGCCTAATAAATAGCTAATTTGTGAGTTCATTTTAACGTGTTTCTATACTTTATTCTTGGCTTAATGGCAGTGATATTGTTGCGGTTGCAAAGGCTGATAATCCCTCTTTTCGCCCCGTAAAGCCAAGCTTCTCCGATGTTGTGGCTTTAATGGAAATTCGGTTCATTGGAAGGTTGCACATTTCAGCTAATCGGTTTTTCATTCTTTGTCTTTCGGGTCCAATTTTTGGCATCTCGCAGATAATAGTAACATCTAGAAGGATGATTTTTGCGCCAGCATTTTGAATTTTCTGCATCGCGTAATTCAGAAAAAGTTCAGAATCTGCATCTTTCCATTTATCATCTGACGGCGGAAAATGAGTACCAATATCACCATCAGCCAAACAACCAAAAATCGCGTCACAAAGGGCATGTATGCCAACATCCCCGTCTGAGTGAGCGTCTATTCCATAACCATGTTCCACCTCAACACCGCATATCTTTATGTGATGGCTGGTATCATTAGCAGTCCATGAACGAAACTTATGTACATCATATCCCGTGGCTGTTCTTGTTTCAAAATGGTGTGCCAATAAATGTTTCAAATAATCAAAATCTTCTTTAACCGTGATTTTTCGTAAATTTGGACTTCCCGTGACGATAGCAACCTTGGTTCCATTTGCTTCAACAAGACTTGAATCATCGCTTGGATTATATTCATCCCCATTACGTCCATTTTCAGTTTGTTTTGCAAATATAGTTCGATAGCTTGTTTGAATTATATCAGCTTCAAAGAGTTGCGGTGTTTGAGCCAATACTAACTCATCTCTGTTTAATGTTTTTGTTATGTGCCTACCAGAATGTTTTGTTCCAGAATATGTTTTTTGGGAATATTTTTTAATAGTATCGCTTGCATTTAGAGTTGGAATGACCGCTTTCTCGCCCTCTCTTATTTTATCCATCATTCTGTCCAAAACAGCATGGTCTAGCATGGGCCTTGCGGCATCATGAATGGCTATATAAGGAGATTTAGCTGTCAAGCTAGTGTAATATTGCAATGCATTCCAGACAGAATCACTTCTTGAAGCACCGCCATAAACCCATCGTAGCGCTGAGTTTTTATCGAAAAAGGCCTGGTCGATAGGGGCCGTTTTAGGAAATACTACAATGATGGTGTTGCAAGCCGGATAATGTCTTATCTGCTCAAGGGCTATTTGCCAAATTGGCTGGCCATTTATCGGTGCAAATTGTTTCTCAAACCCCATGCGCTCCCCTTTTCCGGCGGCAAGAAGAATAAGATCGAATGTTATTTCATTTTTCTGTTTCATGTTTTTCTTTAAAGCATAGAGTTTAAATTTTGTCTATTTTGCTAAATTCTTCTTCTATAGTAGATTTCAGATCAATAATTGCCTATTATTTATGCATATCATTAAAGTGAGAATTTTATATGCAGCTTTCGCTCGGCTCTCTAACGCTTCCCCATGCGGCGGTGCTTGCGCCAATGTCAGGAATAACCGACCAGCCATTTAGGCGGATAGTGCGCTCTCTTGGGGGCGGTCTTGTTGTATCAGAGATGATCGCAAGTAATGCAATACTCCAATCCGTAAGAAAAGAAATTAGAAAGCTGAAATTTTATTCTGCTATGGAGGCACCTCTTTCCATACAGCTTGCTGGTTGGGATCCAGAAATTATGGCAGAAGCTGCAAGGATAGCAGAGCAGCTGGGGGCATCTATCATTGATATAAATCTGGGATGCCCTGCGAAGAAAGTTACAGGAAGATATTCAGGCTCTGCGCTTATGCAAACACCTGAGTTAACAGCTCAGATTTGTTCTGCAGTTGTAGATGCAACCCGTATTCCTGTTACCCTAAAAATGCGATTAGGATGGAATGAGTTAAATAAAAATGCACCTTACATTGGTATGCTTGCTGAACAAGCAGGGGTAGCAATGCTGGCAGTACATGGTAGAACGCGAAATCAGATGTATAAAGGGCAGGCAGACTGGCATGAGATAAGAAAAACGGTAGATAATGTTTCAATACCTGTGCTGGTTAATGGGGATATTAATAGCCTTGATGATGTGCAAAAAGCATTAAGCCAGTCAGGTGCGCATGGCGTCATGATTGGCCGCGGCGCTCAAGGCAGGCCTTGGTTATTAGGGCAAGCTGGTGACCTGCTCTCTAATCGAGAGATACGGCCTAACCCTTCTGTCGCTCAAAAAAGAGAGATAATGCTATCTCATCTAGATGAGATGCTTATATGTTATGGCACAGATGGGATGCGACTTGCCCGCAAACATATTGCTTGGTATGCGCATGGTATGCCAGGCTCGGCTGCATTACGTGATGTGGCTAATAATACTCATGACTCACATATGGTATTTGATGCAGTTAATAGATTTTTTAATGAACAAAATGAGGCAGCCTAGTGCAGACTAATATAATCAATAGTCAGGTTAACCTTCCTGCAGGTTATGCTGTGTTGGATGCGCTACCATATCCTGTAATTATTCTTGATAATGATAATTATTTTGTGTGGCTTAATCATGCAGGAGAGACATTTTTTAACTCTAGCTTAGCCATTTTTAAAGGCAATTCTGCAGAAGAATATTTTAACTCTGATTCTGTGTTAATTAAGATGATCTCAAGGGTAAGGCAAACAGCAAGCTCTTTGAGTGAACATTCGGTTTCACTTTCCCTGCCAAGACTAAAAGACACAATCGTAAATATTCAAGTTGGCCCATTTTACTCAAATGATGAATTTATTGTTATCTCCTTGCAAAAAAACACGCTTGAGCAGGTTGCCAAATCACGCACCCATTTCAAGGGTGCAGCGTTATCGATGTCAAAAGTAACCGCGCTACTTGCACATGAAATCAGGAATCCCCTAGCGGGCATTAAGGGCGCAGCTCAGCTTTTAGAATTAGAACTTGGGCAAGAAAATCAAGAATTAAGTAATTTGATTGTAACTGAAACAGATAGAATAATTAAATTATTGGAGAGAATTGAAAAACTTTCCGCGGATAAACCGTTGCACCTAGAACATATTAATATTCATGAAGTCCTCGATCATTGCTTGATGGTTAGCGGCTCATCATTTGGACGACATCTTATTATTCAAAGAGATTTTGATCCCTCATTGCCGGCGATATCTGCAGATAGGGATTTACTGATTCAACTTTTTCTTAATCTGTTTAAGAATGCCTCTGAAGCAACCAAGCAAAATGATTCATTGTTGGTTAAGACTTCATATGCTTTATCCACTCCGCATTCAGCCTCCAACCAATATGGATTGAATCAATTGCCGCTTCAGATTGACATCATTGACACAGGAAGTGGCATTTCACCTGAACTTCAGGGATATGTGTTTGAGCCGTTTATATCTAATAAGCTAAATGGTTCAGGTCTTGGCTTAGCATTGGTAGCCTCTGTGGTTTCTGAGCATGGGGGTGCAATTGAAGTTAGCTCTGCTGCTGGAGAAACCCATTTCAAAATCAATCTTCCGATTGACATTGCCGGCCCAGCTTTTGCAGGCAAAAATAAGGATGGGTTGTAATGAGTAAAACGGCACAATTTGTTGTTGCTGATGATGATAGGTCCGTTCGAACCTTCCTTGTTCATGCCCTGACCAGACAGGGCTATAAGGTGTCTGCGGTTACTACTCTTGCAGGGCTGTGGGATTATACCATGTCAGGGCGCGGTAATATTTTAATTACAGATGTTGGCTTTCCAGATGGTGATGTGCTTGATGTTTTGCCACGTATTAGGGAAAAACGCCCTGATTTACAAATTATTGTTATGAGTGCTCGAACAAATCTATTAACAGCAATCAAAGCCCAAAAATATGAGGTTGTTGATTATTTTCCGAAACCATTTGAGTTAGGAAAATTAATAGAGGTATGTAATCGCTCTGCACGGCTTCATGCAAGTAATGGCGTGGTTGAAGCCACAAATCCAACCATTATGAGATCTGCACAGCTTTCAGTTCCAAAAGCCATAGCAATACCGCTTGTAGGACAATCTGCAGCGATGCAAAATACATTTAGGTTGTTAACAAGATATTCTGCCACCAAAGTTCCTGTTCTAATTCATGCAGAGGCAGGCGCTGAGAAAGAGGAAATAGCGCGTACCTTGTGTCAAATTGGGACTCAGAAACCAATGGAATTTATATCGGTTAATCTATCTCATACACCACCAGATGATCACGTGAATCTATTTTTTGGTCAGGAAAATATAATTAAATCAGCTGCTAATGGAAGCTTATTTATTAATAATATTGAATTATTATCGAATGACGCACAACGTGCATTAATGCGTTATTTAGATAGACCAGATACCAGCCCTTATAGGCCAGACCGAATTGTGGTTGGCACTTGTGTTGACCTTAGAAACTATGTGTCACAGGGATTATTTAGAGATGATCTATATTTTGCCTTATCTTCTGCTTATTTAACTGTGCCGCCACTAAGAGAGCGACTTGAAGATGTAAGGCCGCTTGCCAATTTAATATGCAAGGAGCTAAGCAGTGAATTTGGGATCACAAAAATCTTGCAATCTGACGCTGTAAATTGCTTGCAATCATGGAATTGGCCTGGGAATTTACGAGAATTAATGTTCCTTATTAGGCGCCTTTTTGTGAATGCAGATTCAAATGAAATTACAGCAACAGAGGTTTTAGCAGAAATAAATGCGCTGAAAAATGATTTATCTGAAGATAAAAAAATGTCACTTGGTGATTCAGCACACTATCACATTGATAAATATTTTAATTCACTTGGGGATGATTTACCATCTTCTGGTTTGTTTGAGCGAATTATAAGAGAAGTTGAAAAACCATTAATTCAGGCAACAATGAAACGGACTTCTGGTAATCAGATCAAGGCTTCTGAAATATTAGGAATTAACAGAAATACATTACGAAAAAAAATCAAACAGTTAAACCTGCCATTATCTCGTGATGGGTATAAATAGGCTTAGCGAATGCAATTTCGAATAACCAAATCCCTATTGCCAGACACAAGTGAGACAAGCTTTAGAAAGCTATTGCAACTCATTGCGGCTGTTGTGTTAATTAGTGTTTTATTTAGCATATTTAGTTTTCTTGCACTCTCTACTGTTGAAACCTTGCCTCAACAGTCAGAGTTACTGTTATCTATTTTTGCAATTGCGAGCTTGTGTCTGGTTGGGTTGCTTTTTTTAATTGTGCGGCAAATTATCCGTCTTTTTATAGAAAAAAAACGAAAACAAGCTGGCTCTCAGCTACAAGTAAGGCTAGCGGTCCTGTTTGGTGTGATTACCGTATTTCCCTCTATAATCGTTGCAAGCTTTGCTGTATCTGTTGTTGATTACTCGTTGCGGGGGTGGTTCTCAGAGCGGATTTCAACTGCGGTAAATGATTCTGTTACCATAGCAGATGCCTATCTTGAGGAGCATACCCGCTCTGTGCGAGGTCAGGTGCTTGCAATGGCAAATGACGTTAACAGGGACGGATTAAAATTAGCTCAGAACAAACAGATTTTTAATAGGTTCATAACAGATCAGGTGGGCATAAGAAATCTGTCTGAAGCCGTGATTTTGGATGGTACAGGACAAATTATTGCCAAGTCACGATTTGCATTCTCGATTATATTTTCAGATCTCAATCGCGAGTGGCTAGAGCGCGCAAGAAGTGATGAAGTCGTTATTTCACGAACCGAAGATAATACTAAAATTCAGGCTTTGGTTAAATTAAATAACTTTGTAGATGCCTATCTACTGGTTGGCCGATTTATTGATTCTGATGTTCTTGAGGCCGTTGATAAAACCCGTTTGGCGGTATCTGACTATCAATCTCTATCCATTAGGCAGTTTGACCTGCAAATCTCAATGGCGGCTATCTTTGCGGTTATCTCGTTATTTTTATTATTATCTGCCCTTTGGATTGGTCTTAGCTTGTCTGGCGCTATCACAAACCCGCTACGAGGTATTATTTCAGTTGCAGATGCGGTTAGAGCTGGCAATCTTAACTCGAGGGTAGATGTTAAAACAGATTTGGATGAAATCTCCCTTCTGGGTAGTAGCTTTAACAGTATGATGGATGATTTATCCTCAAGTCAGAGGCAGCTTGTTCATGCTAATAAGCAACTTGATCAAAGACGTGAATTCACCGAAGCAGTGCTGTCTGGTGTTTCATCAGGGGTAATTGGTCTCACGCGTGAGGGAATAGTCACCCTGCCTAATACAGCTGCTTGCACATTGCTGGATTATTCAAAAGAACAAATGATCGGAAGTCAGTTAACAGATGTATTGCCAGAATTTGCAGAGTTGCTTTCTGCAATCAAGCAAGGCAAAAAACGTCAATATAATACCGAAGTTATGATTGTCAGGAACGACCAGCAGCTTTTTCTTCAAGCGGGTATTACGTCTGAGAAAATCGAAGGCAGAATAGTAGGATATATCGTTACATTTGACGATGTAACAGATTTGTTATCAGCACAACGTAAAGCAGCGTGGTCAGATATTGCAAGACGAATAGCCCATGAAATTAAAAATCCGCTTACGCCAATAGAACTAGCAGCAGATAGGTTAAAGAAAAAATATAGGCCAGATGATCCTGAAAAAGCAGAACAATTCGATCAGTTTCTGACGATTATTAGTAGGCAGGTTGGCGATATTGGAAGGCTGGTTGATGAATTTTCAAGTTTTGCAAGAATGCCAGCTGCCATTTTAACAAAACAGGAAATCTCAGCACTTATCGAAGAGCAGATAACGCTATATCAGAATGAGGATGAGCTGATACAGATATCATTTTCCAGGCCGCCACACCCTATATATATCGATGCGGATTCTGGATTAATTCGGCAAGTTGTTGCAAATTTGCTCCAAAATGCAATTGACTCAACTACCGAAAATAAGGTTGAAAACCCCCTTATCAGGGTTGATTTAAGATGTGATGCCGCGTCAGCATTTATTGAAATAAAAGATAATGGCCCTGGTTTTCAAACTAAAAATCTGGCTAAGTTATTTGAGCCATATGTAACAGGAAGAGATGCTGGAACAGGTCTTGGTTTAGCAATTGCACAAAAAATTATTCAAGATCATGCAGGTCAGATTAAATTGCAAAACCATCATGAAGGCGGGGCACTTATTACGATATCTATTCCTCTCTCGGGTGAGAAAAAATCAAAGGATGATGCCTAATGAGTGAAGAGATTTTAATTGTTGATGATGAGCCAGATATTCGCTCACTCATAAGCCTTACACTTGAGGATGAGGGGTTTTCGACTGTTCAGGCAGCAAATGCAGAGCAGGCCCGTGATATTGTATCAACAAGATTACCTTCTTGCGCCATTTTAGATATTTGGATGCGTGATTCCGATATGGATGGTTTGGAGCTGCTTAGTTGGTGTAAGGAAATTTATCCTGATATGCCAATATTAATGATTTCTGGACATGGGACAATATCCACAGCGGTGGAGGCAATCCGAAATGGCGCCTATGAATTTGTTGAAAAACCATTTAAGGCAGAGCGTTTAATACTCACAGTCAGAAGAGCGCTGCAAGCAAAGCGGCTGGAGGTTGAAAACCAATTACTCCGTGCAAGAACAGCTGTTTATAAGCAGCCAGATCTAATTGGTAATTCAGCAAAAATGAAACAGCTGAAAAATGATGTTGAAAAAATCGCACCAACATCCAGCAGAGTGCTTATCCAAGGAAGACCAGGATCTGGCAAAGAGACTGTTGCCAGATTAATCCATGATAAATCATCTCGTTCTGAGCATCCCTTTGTTGTTGTCTCATGCAGTCGATTATCTGATGAAAAAGGTGATGCAGAATTATTTGGGTCAGAAATTTTTCAATATGGACGCAGAATTATTGGCCTGCTGGAGCAGGCACATCTGGGAACGCTTTATTTTGACGAGATAAGTGATTTATCGGCGACTATGCAGGCGCGTATATTACGGGCAGTGACTGAGCAACGCTTCAGAAGAGTAGGGGGAACATCTGAAATTATATCTGATGTTCGTATTATTTCTGCTACTAATAATAATCCACAAGAAATGATTGAAGCTGGAAAACTAAGAGAGGATTTGTTTTATAGACTTGCTGTTGTAAATATTTATGTTCCAGAATTATCACAACGCAGAGAAGATATAGCACAGCTTGCCAAGTATTTTGTTCAGCAACAATCAGAATTGCTTGGAAAGAAGCCAATAAAGCTAGGAGAAGACCTGTTAAATGCGCTAAGAGCTTTGGCATGGCCTGGCTCGGTACGCCAGCTTAAGAATGTGATTGAAACAATTATGATCTTATCATCTGATGATGATGGTGAGCCTGTTGGCATATCGGCCCTGCCAGAGTTTAACAGCCCATCAAATTCAGATAATAACACTCAAACTTTAAATGAAACCTTCATGTCCCTTCCCCTAAGAGAAGCAAGAGAGAAGTTTGAGCGTGCCTATTTATTATCTCAATTAGAAAGATTTGATGGCAATATCTCTCAAATGGCTAAATTTATAGAGATGGAACGCTCTGCGCTTCATCGAAAATTAAAGTCGGTCGGAATTTCAGATAGTTAAACTCCTTGATTTTTCTTAATTGGGGCAGATATAACAAAAAACACCAGAGTTTAGGATTAAACATTAATGCGGATAGTAATTTGCGGTGCAGGAATCGTGGGAAGTGCGATAGCAACCCATCTAGCAGCTGAGCAAAATGACGTTACTGTCATTGACCATGATGAAGAAAAAGTGCAACGCATTGCAGAGCATGCCGACCTGTCCGCTATTGTGGGGTTGGCCTCTCACCCTGATGTATTAGAGAGGGCAGGCCTTGATCAAGCTGAATTAATCATTGCTGTTACAGAATCTGATGAAGTGAATATGGTTGCCTGTCAAATGGCACATAGCCTGTTTAAAACACCAACTAAAATAGCGAGGATTCGCTCAAACGCTTATCTGCGCTCTGACATTAAAAGTAAGTTTTTTACCACAGAGAATATGCCAATTGATTTTATTATTTCACCAGAGCAGGAGGTTGCATCTGCGGTAAGCCGTCAGCTCAGGCTACCAGGCGCATTTGATGTTAAAGAGCTGGGAGGCGGAAAACTACAGCTGGTCGGTGTTTTATGCGACAGTAATTGCCCGATTATAGATACACCATTGCGTCATCTAACAGATTTGTTTCCAGACCTCTCCATCACAATTGTGGCTATCCTGCGTGAGAATTTAGTGACAATTTCCCGTGATGGCACGGATGAATTGAAAACAGGCGATAGAGTATATTTTGTATGTGATACCGAACATTTAGAGCGCGCAATGGCTGCATTTGGACATCACGAACATAGGACTTCTTCTGTGGTAATCGCAGGTGGCGGTAATATTGGTCAATTACTAGCGCAAGAAATCGAGTCAGGCTATAGTGAGATTAAATCCAAGATAATCGAACTTCATAAAGATCAGGCCAGAAATATTGCTGCAAAACTATCAAATACAAGTGTTATTTGCGGAGATGTGTTAGATGCAGATATTCTAAAAGAGGCGAGCGTTGGCTCTTCAGAGACGTTTGTTGCTGTATCTAATGATGATGAAGTAAATATTCTGTCTGCACTTCTGGCTAAGAGAATTGGCGCAAAATACGCAGTTGTTCTGGTCAATATGCAAGGATTTCTGCCCCTGATTAGTACATTAGGAGTGGATGTTGTTATAAACCCGCCTCAAATAACAGTATCATCTGTTCTTGAACATATTAGGCGAGGCCGGATTATTGATGTGCATTCTATTGTTGAGGGTTTGGGAGAAGTGCTTGAGGCTGAGGCTGTATCTGGCTCTGATCTTGTTGGGTTGCCGTTGCGAAAGTCAAGAATTCCCAAAGGGGTAACAGTAGGCGCAGTTTTAAGAGGGGAGCAAATCATCCCCGCACGAGGAGATACAATTATTGAAGCAGGCGACCATGTCATAGTATTTGCAAAGCAGGGTAAATCACGCCAAGCAGAAAATATATTATCTGCCAAATAAATTCAGCAGCAACATAATATACTAGAAGTTATAGAATAAGAATTGATAAGAAAAAGGGTAGCTATGTCTAGAATAGCCTATGTAAATGGTCGGTATCTTCCTCATAAAAATGCATCTGTCCATATTGAAGATAGGGGATACCAGTTCGGGGATGGTGTTTATGAAGTTGTGTTAGTTTTAAATAAAAATCTAATAGACTTCGAAGGCCATTATACACGCTTAAAGCGTTCCCTTAGTGAAATCTCGTTGGATTTCCCGATATCAGAGACGGTAATTAAACAGATTTTCAAAAGGCTGGTTAGATCAAACCATATCACAAATGGACTAATTTATTTGCAGGTTACGCGCGGTGTAGCAGATAGAGCTCATCAATTTCCAACAAATGTGCCGCCAGCATTAGTAGTAACAGCCAAACCAACCTTAATTACAAAAACGGTTGCGGGCAAAAAAGCAATAACAACTGCTGACCAGAGATGGGATAGACGAGATATAAAAACAATTCAGCTCTTGCCGAACTGTATTGCTAAACAAGAGGCGGTTAAACATGACGCGTTTGAAGCCATTATGGTAATGCAAGATGGGACTATAACAGAGGGCGCATCTTCTAATTTATGGATGGTGGATAAGGATAATCAACTTGTTACCAGACAAGCAAGTAACGCTATTCTAAATGGTATTACTAAATTGAGTCTGACTAATATTGCTAGTATTCGGCAATACAAAATAGTGGAGCGTCCATTCACAGTTGAAGAGGCAAGAGAAGCTAAAGAATTATTTGTTACGAGTGCAACGGCCATCGTAACACCAATTATTCAACTTAACGATGATTTGATAGCTGATGGCAATGTGGGGCCTGTTGCTTTAGCGCTTAGAAGTGCCTATTTAGAGAATACGCGGTAGCGTTAAACTTAGTTCTAAAAGGAAAAGCCATGGATAAAACTCAAAATCTGCAGGATGTATTTCTTAATACAGCACGGCGCCAGCACATATCGGTCACATTATTTTTAGTGAATGGGGTGAAATTGCAGGGATTGATTACTTGGTTTGACAATTATTCTATATTACTAAAACGTGATGGTCATATACAGCTTATCTATAAACATGCTGTTTCTACCATTATGCCGGCAACTGCTATTGATTTACAAGAGCAACTGCCAGATGACACTGAGAAATCATGAAAATCAAAAATTCATAATGATTGTTGATGAAGAGATTAGAGACAAGGTAAGGGGCCTGCTGCAAGAGGCGTCGACTAAGTATATTTTACCCTTTTATAAAAACCTCTCGGCAGATCAAATAGATACTAAATCTTCTGCGGATGATTTTGTTACAGTAGCAGATAGACAATCAGAAGTTTTCCTTTCTAAAAAATTAATGGCGCTAATCAAGGGCTCAACGGTAATTGGCGAGGAAGCCTGCTCTGATGATAAAGATAATTTATCTGGCTTGAGAAATAAGCGTGTCTGGACGGTAGATCCAATTGATGGAACCAAAAATTTTGTAAATGGAAATGAGCGATTTTGTTCTATGGTAGCTCTTCTTGAAGATGGAAAACCTCAGGCGTCATGGATTTTTATCCCTACCGAAGGCAAATGCTATTATGCAGATGTAACTGGCGTTCAGCTTGGACATGATGGGAGTGCATTCAAGCCCTTAGAAATCAGCCCTAAGATAAAAGCGCCTGCTAATGTGATGGATTTTACGTGCAGCGTATCGCTTCGATATTTAGATCTAGATATTAAAACGCTTATTAAGCGCAAGGTAGCGCATTTAAAAAATAGGGTTTTTATTGGAAGTGCTGGAATAGAGGCAACGATGCTAGCCGAGCAGCAGATTGATTTTATATTTCATTCTACTACTACCGCATGGGATCATGCTCCTGTTGACCTATTTTGCAGGGCATCAGGTGGTAATTCAGCACATATAAACCTATCTGAGGGCTCGTATAGCGATTTTAATATCGAACAAAAAGCACCTGTTTTGTTTGTTCAAAATAAGGATGCATGGGATGAGGTCGCTCGTTTTATTACCGGTTGATGAATTTAAAAAATGATCGGGTTTAGGGTTGATTTTTTTCGATGTTTTTGGCCATTACCCAATAAGATTCTAACTCCTCAAGTGATAAATCTTGCAGGTTTTGAGTATTATTTCTTGAGCGAACTTCCATCTGCTTGAACCGTCTCTCGAATTTTCGATTTGCAAGTATAAGAGAGGTTTCAGGCTCATGCCCTGCTATGCGTGCAATGTTTGTTGCAACAAATAATATATCTCCCACCTCATCTTGAATTTTATTTTTATCTGGATTGTCAGCTTCAATTTCTATTTTTAGCTCTTCTATTTCTTCATACATTTTCTCGAATGCAGGATAGATAGATGGCCAGTCAAATCCTATTTTTGCAGCTCTCTGCTGTAATTTTATTGCCCGTGTTAAAGCTGGAAGGGTTGTGCTTATGCCGTCCAAAAGGCTAATCGCATTTTTATTTTCTGAGAGTTGTTCTCGCTCGAGCTGTTTTATTTCCTCCCATGTTTTTCGGATTTCTGGCACAGTTTTGGCTTCGGTTTTAGCAAAAATATGAGGGTGTCTTCGTATCATTTTATCACAGACAGCTGAAATTACATCCTCTAGCTGAAAATCACCGCGCTCATGGGCTATCTGAGCGTGAAAAATAACTTGCAATAATAAATCGCCAAGCTCGTCACATAATTTATCCATATCACTCTCATAGATAGCCTCAACAACCTCATAAGCTTCTTCTATGGTATAAGGTGCAATCGTCTCATAAGTTTGTTCAAGATCCCATTCACAGCCGCCTTGCTTGTCTCTAAGCTGTTCCATAATTAAAACCAGTTTGCTTATATTCTCATTGATTTTATTTAAATTTATGGGTGTCTCTGGATAATTATTCATTGGGGTGCCTGTTAAACTATTTTCTGTTTCTATTTTAAGCTTAATTTAAACTATAAAATAATCTATGATTTGAATTATAAAAATATTAACACAAATAAATTAATCAATGCGATTAATTGGAGTTATGAAATGACGAATAGCCAGTCAGAAAATCAAGGTGAAAATACGACGCATAATAAAACGCTACTCGGTAATATTAGACGTTGGTTTTTGGCAGGTATATTACTTTCTGCACCTGTTTTTTTAACAACTTATATCACTTGGATAGCTATAGATTTGATTGATACTCAAGTTGTTAATTTACTGCCAAAAGAGCTTGTTGTTTTTATCACAAGCTGGGTTCCAGGATTTGGAATTGTGCCTGGCTATGGGATTATAATTGGATTTGTGTTTCTCACATTCATTGGTGCGCTAACAACTGGTTTCTTGGGGCGATGGATTGTTCATCTAGGGGAGCGTGTGATGAATAGCATGCCAGTTGTGAGAACAATTTATGGCAGCTCAAAACAGATTTTGGAGACTGTGGTTGCTACCCAATCTGATGCGTTTCGCGATGCGGTAATTCTAGAGTATCCGCGAAAAGGAACCTATGTTATCGGCTTTGTAACAGGTGTGGCAAAGGGCGAGATAAAGGAAAAAATTGAAGCCGATTTGGTCAATGTATTTGTTCCAACAACGCCTAATCCAACCTCTGGTTTTCTTCTTCTGTGCCCAAAAGATGAGTTAACTTATTTAGATATGGCAGTTGAGGACGCAATAAAATTGGTTGTTTCTGCTGGTATTGTAACCCCTGATAATAAAGCTAAAAAAACCCAGAAAAAGATCGCTAATTCAGGCAAGAAGTAAACTTAAGAAACGCGTTTGTCGCTTCTATTTATCCAGAATATAAATAGCGTATTGCTTTGTCTTGCTCAAACAAACCGATAAGAATACGGCAGGCTTTGCCTTTTTCAGATGTTAGTAATGGGTCTTCATGTACCAACATCAAAGATTGTTTTCGGGCAATTTCAAGCAAATCGGCATGCGCAGAAAGATTGGCAAGTTTGAATTCAGGTACACCAGATTGGCGTTGTCCTAAAACCTCTCCTGGTCCTCTAAGCCGCAAATCTTCCTCTGCAATTAAAAAGCCGTCATTGGTTTGCCTCATAATATCAAGGCGAGATTTAGCAGTATAAGAAAGAGGCGTTTGATAAAGCAACAAGCATGAAGATTGAATATCACTTCTGCCAACACGCCCGCGCAGTTGATGCAGCTGTGCTAATCCAAATCTTTCTGCATTCTCAATAATTATAATGCCAGCCTCTGGTATATCTACGCCTACCTCAACAACAGTAGTTGCAACTAAAAGCTGACTTTCACCTGACTGAAAGGCCTGCATTGCGATATCTCGCTCCGTAGATTTCATTTTGCCATGTGCTAGGACAGGATTTGCTTCTGGAAGCAGCTGCGCTAACATTCTATGCCTGTCTTCTGCAGCTTCAGCATCTAATTTGTCACTCTCTTCAACCAACGGGCAAATCCAATAGGCTCGACTTCCATTCGCAATTGCTTTGGATAGCCTTTCTATCACATCATCCATCTTTTCCATTTGCAGGGATGCTGTTTTTATATCTCTTCTACCGGCAGGTTTTTCATCAAGTTGCGATATTTTCAGATCGCCATAAGCGGTCATTGCTAATGTTCGGGGAATTGGCGTTGCTGTCATAATTAGGATATCGCACCCACCGCCCTTTTGACCAAGGATAAGACGCTGTTTTACACCAAAGCGATGTTGCTCATCGACCACCGCAAGTCCTAAATCTGCAAACTCTGCATTCTCCGTTAATAGAGCATGTGTTCCGATCACAAATGAAATCGTGCCAGACTTAAGACCTTCGTGAACCACTTGTTTTTGCTTTTGGGTCATACTGCCGATTAACAAAACAGGCTCTATATCAAAATCTTTTAAAAGTTCTGTTATATTCTTGAAATGCTGTTTGCTTAATATCTCTGTTGGTGCAAGAAGGGCAGCTTGTTTGCCTGATGTAATTGCTCGCAATAACGCTATTAAAGCGACAAGTGTTTTACCAGAGCCAACATCCCCTTGGAGCAGTCTGAGCATTCGGACAGGGGCGCTTTGGTCGTCTGTGATTTCATTTAATACCCGTATTTGCGCCGATGTCATTGAATAGGGAAGAGAGGCTACAAATTTTTCAATGAAGTGCTCATCCCCTGTTACCGGCTCTGAGACATCCGCATTTGATTGCCGACTTCTTATCAAACAAAGCGCTAATTGATTAGCCAGTAATTCATCAAAGGCTAGTCGTCTTCGGTGAGGCGTATCCAATTCTAAATCAGCTTGTGTATTTGGGGAATGGCTTTGTATCAATGCGGATTTAAAATCTGGCCAATTTTGGTGTTGTTTTAAATGTTTATCAATCCATTCAGGAAGTTCTGGCATTTTTTGAATGATAGTTTGCGATGTTTTTCGAAGTAGGCTTTGGCGCAGGCCAGCTGATAATGGATAAATAGGTTCTATTGCAGGGATAGATGAGCGCTGTTCTGGTGCAACAACATAATCTGGGTGGGTGATTTGTTTCTTTTGATTGAAAAAATCAACGCGTCCACTAATTATAACGGTTTTTCCAACCGCATATAAAGATTTTAGATAATCCGCCTTAGCCCTGAAATAAATAAGTTCAATTCTCCCTGTATCGTTCTCACCCACTATGCGGGCTGGACGGGATTGCCTTCCCATGGGAATATCTAAAGATCTAATAGTGATAGATACGGTTACAATTTGCCCGTCCGTGATAGCGTTTATATCTGGTGATGCGCTTCGGTCAATTAATGAGACAGGAAAGTAAAACGCTAAATCAATAACAAAACTACCTATTCTCTTTGCCATTATATCAGCTGTTCTTGGCCCTATGCCTTGCAAGCTCATTAACTGTGCAAAGCAAGGGAACAAAATTTCAGGTCTATTAAAATTAAGGTTTGCCATATGCCTGTTCAAATTTGTAATTATAGGGTAATGATCTCACAAAAATTGTAACCTGTCCAATGCGCACTATCTTATTACGGATAGAACTATATTTTAACAGTTTGAAGAGTTTATATTTATGGAAACAAGAGAAAATAGAATACGCAGATTAATCTATCAGTCCAGCTACACAGGCACCAGAGAGACAGACTTGCTATTAGGACAATTTGCAAATCGCTATCTGAATAACCTTGAAGATCAACAGCTAGATGATTACGAGGCCCTTTTAGCACAAGGCGATCAGAATATTCTTGCATGGGTGAGAGGGGATTTAAAAATCCCAGCTAATCTGAACGGAACCGTTTTTTCACTTGTAAAAGATTTTAATACAACACTCTGACAGAAACATAACTATCCCATGCAAAAGCAAATTTTTGGATGTGTAGAGGGTGCACAAACCCTCTATCTTGCAACACACGCTACTATAGGCAAACCAGTTATTTACCTATCTCGTGATGACCTTGAATTAAAACAAGTATCACAGGGCTTATCACTGTTTGCACCAGATATAGACGTGGTTTGCTTGCCAGCATGGGACTGTTTGCCATATGACAGGCTGTCTCCACATGGCGATATTACAGGTGAGCGTATTTCTACATTAAGTAAACTCGCCTCAACTGAAATTTTAAATACAAAAAATGTGATACTTCTTACAATAAATAGTTTTCTGCAAAAAATTCCCCCAAAATCCTTTTTCTTGAATGCAAGTTTAAAACTCTCCAAAGGGGCTGATTATAATTTAAATGAGATTGCGTCTTTTCTGCAAGATTGCGGATTTAACAGAACGAATACCGTTCGTGAATATGGCGAATTTGCAATAAGAGGTGATATTGTTGATATTTTTTCTGATCCCTCAACCCATCCATACCGCCTTGATTTTTTCGGTGCGGAACTTGAGAAAATAAGATTTTTTGATTCATCTTCTCAATTGGGATTGACGGAAGTAGAACAGCTTATTTTAAATCCAGTAGCGGAATATCGCTTATCAGATGAATATATCACCCGTTTTAGAAAAAATTATATCAGTTTATTTGGCGCATCCGCAGCAAGAGACCAATTATACGAGGAAATCACAGCAGGCATAACCCCTGTTGGAATAGAACATTGGATGAGCTTATTACATCCTGAACTTGTTACTATAACAGATTGGCTACCTGATGCGTCTGTTGTAATTCCGTATGATTTTTCGGTTTATTCAGAGAAAAGAAGCGCCTTAATTGAGGAGTTTTATCAGTCAAGACTGTCAGCCATCGGACAAGATTCATTCCATTACAGGCCAGTACCACCAGAGCAGATGTACGTATCACAGAATGAAATTGACGTATTATTTAATACAAAAATGCCAACGATATTATCGCCATTCTCTGCCCCAGAAAAAACACCTCAAAATTATGAGGCATTAAGTTTAGACGGAAAAACAGGACCCGTTTTTAGCGCAACACAGGAAAACCGATTTAGCCCCTCACAATCTGCCGCAAAAATGATAGAAGATACCCTAACAAATCGCTCTATAATTTTGGTAGCTTCCAGCAAAGGCGCTATGTTAAAATTAACAGAGTTAGTATCCCCTCATTTATCGCATCCAATAACGCCGCTCGAGCCTGGCACAAAGCTAGTAGCAGGGCAGATTTATTCTGCTGTATGGTCCATCGCAAATGGATTTATGTTCCCAGATATTTGGATTTTAACAGAACAGGATGTATTTGGAAGCCGGCAGAACAGGCCTGCTGGTAGGCGCAAGCGCTCAGATGAATTCCTGCGAGAAGTATCCGCATTACAGACAGACGATCTTGTAGTGCATATAGAGCATGGAATAGGTCGATATGATGGTCTTGAAACAGTGCAAAGCGGCGGCGGTGAGCATGATTGTTTGCGTTTAATTTATGCGGGCGGTGATAGATTATTCATCCCCGTTGAGAATATTGATTTACTCTCAAGATATGGACAGCAGGCAAGCGATGCGGCTTTAGATAGGTTAGGCGGCGTTGCTTGGCAGGCTAAAAAAGCCAGAATTAAAGGCAGGATAAAGGAGATGGCAGACGAGCTCATTAAAATTGCTGCCAGCAGACAAGTAAGCAAAGCTGAAAAACTAAATGTGCCAACAGGCATTTTTGATGAATTTTGTGCACGCTTTCAATTTTCTGAAACAGATGACCAGCTGGATGCTATTTCTGATGTGATCGATGATCTTGCCTCTGGAAAACCAACCGATAGACTGATTTGCGGTGATGTTGGATTTGGTAAAACCGAGGTTGCATTGCGGGCTGCGTTTGTTGCTTGTATGAGCGGGTATCAGGTAGCGCTTGTTACGCCTACCACCCTTCTTGCAAGACAACATGGCAAGCTATTTAAAGAGCGCTTTAAAGGCTTTCCAATCCAAATTGGTATTCTCTCAAGAATGACACCTGCAAAAAATGCGGCCATTATCAAGCAAGATATTGCTGATGGAACCTGTCAGATGGTAATCGGAACACATGCATTACTGTCAAAATCAATGGCGTTTAATAATCTTGGCCTTTTAATTGTAGATGAAGAACAACATTTTGGAGTTGCTCAGAAAGAACAACTCAAAAAAATGCGTGGTGACATGCATGTTCTCACCCTATCGGCAACACCCATACCGCGAACCTTGCAGATGGCATTATCGGGGGTAAGAGAAATGTCACTTATCGCAACACCGCCGGTAGACCGTCTTGCAGTTAGAACGTTTGTGGGGCCATGGGACTCTATCATCCTTAGAGAAGCAATTTTGCGTGAAAAACAGCGGGGCGGACAGATATTTGTGGTATGTCCTCGTATAAAAGATATGCAGAAAATGTTTGATCGCATCACAAAGCTGGTTCCTGAAGCCTCTATTCTTTCAGCACATGGACAGATGAACCCGCTAGAATTAGATAAGGTCATGACAGATTTTGCAGATGCCAAAGCAGATGTATTATTATCCACTCATATTGTGGAGTCTGGAATTGATATTTCCACAGCAAATACAATGATTATTCACCGTGCTGACATGTTTGGCTTGTCCCAGCTATATCAGTTACGCGGCAGAGTAGGGCGCGGCAAGCAACGAGCATATGCCTATCTTACAACTGACCCACAAATAACACTCACCAATCAGGCTAAACGCAGGCTCGAAGTAATGCAAACCCTTGACAAGCTTGGGGCAGGGTTCTCACTAGCCTCCTATGATATGGATATTCGCGGTGCTGGAAACCTACTTGGGGATGAGCAGTCAGGCCATGTAAAGGAAGTGGGTGTTGAATTATATCAAGATATGCTTCGCCAAGCTGTTGCTTTATCAAAGTCTGGTACGAGCGAAAATAAAGAGGAGAGTGACGTAAGCGAAGATAACTGGTCACCCCTTATTAGTATTGGAACTGACGTTTTGATACCAGATAGCTATATTAAAGATTTAACGGTTCGGCTTTCACTCTATCGTAAAATTGCATCTGTCTATGATTTAGCATCTCTCCAAGATATAAAAATGGAATTAACAGATAGATTTGGCCCTATCCCAGATAAGGTTAAAAACCTCTTGCAAATTGTTGAATTAAAACAGATATCTAAAAATATTAATATCGCTAAAATAGATGCAGGTAATAAAGGGTTCTCCGTTCAGTTTAGACATAATTCATTTGCTAATCCAGAGCGACTAATTGCCTGGATAGCCTCGCAAAAAGACAGGGTACAATTGCGAGCAGATCATAAGCTGGTAATTAAACAGGATTTAACCGATGTAACGAAGCGTGCTGATTATCTGAAGGGTAAGTTATTGCAGGTACAAGCCCTATTAGACTAGCTCGTAACCGCCGTATCGATTGCGGTAAGCAATATATGTTCTGGATGTGCTCCGGCAAGTGAAATCTGGCTGTTAAAGACAAAAAACGGAACGCCATCAATTCCTAAATGGTTTGCTTGGGTTAAGTCTGATGCCAATATTTTTTTTGCTTCTGTGATTTTTTTAAGTTCAGAAATTTGGGACAGGTTTGAGCTTTCTAGTATTTCTTCTTGGATATCGGAATTGCTTATATCTTTACCATCTAGGAAATAGGCTTGATAAAACAACTCGCTTAACCTGTAGCCGTCGCTTCCAGCTGCAATAATTAATTCGTGAACAGAGCGAGAATCTGGTGTTCTCTCGATTGCATCAAAATCAAATTCAATGCCCGATAATTTTCCAGCTTGTTCTATTCTGCTATAAACAGATGATGCAGCATGTCCAAACTTGGTTAATAAATATTGTCTTCTATCAATGCCATATTGCGGTATTGAGGGGTTTAATAAAAACCCTTTCCATTCAATAGTAACCTCTATGTCAGGGCGCTCAGATAATGCCTTTTCAAGGCGCTTTTTACCAATATAGCACCATGGGCATATAATATCCGCGAATATTTCTATCTTAAGTTTGGGGTTCATATCGCGGCCTGAGGTGTTTTTCTCTTACCTATTTAACCTATGTTAGTTTTAATGCTAAAACAATGGCACATAACACTACTATGTCAGTATTTACCTTTTTTAGGGGAGAATAAAATTGGCTTTGGATGATGAAAAAGCATTGAGCCTTGTAACCGCAAAAAGGGATGCGTTATTGCAGCAGGCAAAAACCCTCCAAATATCTACCAGTTCGGATAGCGGCGATAATATTGAATGGGGTGTTGCACCTTATATAAGAAGAAATAACGTGTTTTATATATATGTAAGCGAACTTGGAGGGCATGTTCGCTTTATGCTAGATAAACGACCTGTGTTATTTAGTATTATTGAGGATGAAAAAGCAGCCACGAATATATGGGCACGTGTTCGATTGAAATTTACCGCAGAAGTGAGTGAGATAAAAAGAGGCGGGGCAGAATTTAATATGCTCTGTGATGAGATTGCAAGTCACCATGGGCCTGTCATGACCGTCATACGAGAATTTTCCGATTTCCATTTATTTGCTATTAATCCAAACAAGGGGGTGATTGTAACCGGATTTGGATCGGCCTTTAACGTCACAGGTAATGATTTTAGGCTTGAGAGCAGACTTTCATCTAATGGCTGAAACACAACCCATTTTATATTCTTTTCGAAGATGCCCTTTTGCAATGAGAGCACGGCTAATATTAAAAAAATGTAATGTGACGGTTAGGTTGCGTGAAATTGAATTGAAAGATAAACCAAAGGAATTGCTTCAGGCGTCTCCAAAAGCAACCGTCCCAGTGCTTGTTTTACCAGATCAAATTCTTGAGCAATCTATGGATATTATCCTCTGGGCAGTTTCGGTAAGCGACCCCCATAATATTTTGGTTTCATGGAATGCGGATAAAGCTGCGAGTGCGCAATTCTTAGAATCGTTAGATGATGATTTCAAACATCATTTGGACAGATATAAATATGCGGCTCGTTTTGAGCCCAAAGACAAGAATTTTCATCGTGATTTGGCAATGTTATGGATAGAAGATATAGAAGTTAAGCTCTCAGAAATGCCTTACTTATCTGGCAAAACGATTGGAATCTTTGATTATATGTGCCTGCCTTTTATCCGCCAGTTTAGAATAGCAGACCCTGACTGGTTTGATTCTCAGAATTTGCCAAATATACATAAAAGCCTATCTCAGTTTTTGGAATCTGATCTGTTTAAGCAAGTAATGCAAAAGATGCCAATCTGGAAAAAAACAGGCATAGAGATAGAATTCTAGGGCGCATCACATTATCAAAGT
>ERZ802821.118-NODE-118-length-40337-cov-18.2411_pt1 | contig 40337 bp, 39 predicted proteins | sample MGYA00345648_ERZ802821 | MGnify/ENA primary metagenome ERZ802821 (study PRJEB30503, sample SAMEA104212357) | marine metagenome | biome: Westerlies Biome; feature: [SRF] surface water layer (ENVO:00010504) within the epipelagic zone...; material: water... | reverse complement strand
GCTCGACTTGCTTACATCGTCATGAATCTCGCTGTCAATACCAGTCGACCCCATGTATTCAAAGAACGTTCCGCCAAAAGCGGATGCAAATTTAAGAAATTTGATTTACAGCTTTGCGCAATGTTGCTAATCTTTCTAATAATCCTTCTAAAAGATGAAGCGGAAGCATATTAGCACCATCGCTTTTTGCTGTACTTGGGTCAAAGTGAGTTTCCATAAATAGTCCATCTACACCTGCTGCGATTCCAGCCTTTGCCATGGTTTCAATAAGCTCTGGTCGTCCGCCCGTGACTCCGTTTGCCTGATTGGGTTGCTGGAGTGAATGCGTAACATCTAAAATAGTTGGGGCAAACGACTTCATTACAGGAATGCCTCTAAAATCAACTACCATATCCTGATAGCCAAACATAGTACCACGATCTGTAATCCAAGTGTTATTATTCCCAGACGCAGTTACTTTGGTAACGGCATGTTGCATACTTTCAGGACTCATAAACTGTCCTTTTTTAAGGTTTACATATTTCCCCGTATTGGCAGCAGCAACTACTAAATCTGTTTGACGTACTAAGAAGGCTGGAATTTGCAGTACATCTACATATTCCGCAGCCATTGTTGCATCTGAAACCTCGTGAATATCTGTAACTGTTGGCACATCAAAGGTTTCACCTACTTTTCTGAGTATTTGTAAGGCTTTTTCATTGCCTATTCCAGTGAAGCTATCCAACCTACTCCGATTTGCTTTTTTAAAACTTCCCTTAAAAACAAAAGGTAATTGAAGCCTGTTTGTTACTTCTACAAGGTGTTCTGCAATACGCAATGCCATGTCTTCTCCTTCAATGGCACAGGGTCCAGCTAACAAGAAAAATTGATTGGATTCGGTCTGGCGTTTTACAAACTGTTTCATGTGGTAAAAATACGGATTAAGCCAACGCAAAGCACATCATATTCCTGTATGAAAAAAATGTACCTTTGGCGCGCAAAATAGACTATGAAAAATATACGCAATATTGCTATCATCGCACACGTTGATCATGGCAAAACAACCTTGGTTGATAAAATTCTTCACCATTGCCAGCTTTTTAGAGACAATGAAAATAAGGGCGAACTTATTCTTGACAACAACGACCTGGAGCGTGAGCGCGGTATTACCATTTTGTCTAAAAATGTTTCTGTACAATACAAGGACACTAAAATTAATATCATAGATACCCCTGGTCACGCCGATTTTGGGGGTGAAGTAGAGCGGGTACTTAACATGGCAGATGGTGTTTTGTTACTCGTTGATGCCTTTGAAGGCCCTATGCCACAAACGCGTTTTGTATTGCAAAAGGCAATCAACTTAAAGTTAAAGCCCATTGTGGTTGTCAATAAGGTGGATAAAGAAAATTGCACTCCAGAGGAAGTGTACGAATCGGTATTTGATTTGATGTTTGAATTGGGTGCTGAAGAATGGCAATTAGATTTTCCTGTGTTATATGGATCGGCAAAAAACAATTGGATGTCAGACGATTGGCAAAAACAAACCGATTCAGTTGAGCCGCTTCTTGATGCTGTTGTGGAGCATATTCCCGCGCCAAACGTAAGCGAGGGAACCACGCAACTGCTGATTACTTCATTGGATTATTCGTCGTTTACTGGTCGAATTGCCATTGGTCGTTTGCACCGAGGAGTGCTTAAGGCATCAGACACGGTTTCTTTGGTGAAGCGAGATGCCTTGATAGTAAAGTCTAAGATTAAAGAACTTTTGGTGTTTGATGGATTAGGCAGGAAAAAAGTGGATGAGGTCAAAGCAGGAGACCTCTGCGCTGTTGTTGGTTTAGAAAATTTTGAAATTGGCGATACTATTGCAGATATAGAAACACCTGAAGCATTGCCTACCATTGCTATTGATGAGCCTACAATGAGTATGTTGTTTACTATCAATGACTCGCCGTTTTTTGGCAAAGAAGGAAAATTTGTGACCTCACGTCATATTAAAGACAGACTTGAGCGTGAGCTGGAGCGAAACTTAGCCATGCGTTTGAAACCTACTGATTCAGCTGATAAGTTTATGGTGTTTGGTCGCGGTGTTTTACACTTGTCGGTGCTCATAGAAACCATGCGTCGCGAAGGGTATGAACTGCAAATAGGACAACCTCAAGTAATTATTAAAGAAATTGATGGAAGAAAATGTGAGCCCGTTGAGGAATTAACTATCGATTTACCCGAAGGAGTTTCTGGTAAAGCGGTCGAAATGGTCACTATGCGAAAAGGTGAGATGACTGCTATGGAGCCCAAAGGCGGGCGTATGATGTGTTCGTTCAAAATACCTTCGCGTGGCATCATTGGTTTACGGAATCAGCTGCTTACAGCTACAGCTGGTGAAGCCATTATTAATCATAGATTTATTGATTTTGAGCCTTACAAAGGAGATATTCCTGGACGCATAAATGGGTCATTAATATCTATGGAAAAGGGATCAGCAATTCCATATTCGTTAGACAAACTTCAAGACAGAGGGAAATTTTTTATTCCACCAGGGGATGAAATTTACACTGGACAAGTAATTGGTGAAAATTCGCGTGCAGACGATTTGGTTGTCAACGTAACAAAAACTAAAAAACTATCGAATGTTCGCGCTTCTGGTTCTGATGAAAAGGTGAAATTGGCTCCTCCAATTACCTTTAGTCTGGAGGAGGCGTTGGAATATATCCAAAAAGACGAGTATGTTGAAGTCACACCTAGCTCTTTACGCTTACGGAAAATTTATCTCGATGAAAACGAGCGCAAACGTCGTGGTAAGCAAATAGGGTAATTTATTTGCTAAGTTTGCGTTTTACTCATAGATGAAAACCCTTCGTATTCAGCGGTATACTGCAAAGCACAAAAAAATATGGGATGATTTTCTTGCTGTAGATCCAAGGTATTCCTTTCTTTTTTATCGTGATTTTATGGAGCACCATAAAGATAGATTTGAAGACTATTCTTTGATGATTTTTCACGATGCTACGCTGATTGGACTTTTTCCTGCTGCCCTAACAAATCAAAATCAAATTCAATCACATAGCGGTCTTTCATATGGTGGATTGCTCTATGATTCAAATACATTTGAGAGAGATTTTGTAAGTGAGATGTATCAAGCCATCATAGCGTTTTTAAACAAAAAGGGCATTACTAAGGTCAACATCAAACTGCCTCCTTCTTTTTATAACACGGGTATAGCTGAACAAACGGATGTGATAAAGCAGCTTAAGGGGGAGATGGAAAAATCGTTTTTGTCAATGGCTGTTGATATGACCCGTGCATTAAAAATTCACAAGTCTAAACTAAAGCGATACAAAAACCGCAAACTAAAAATGGAATTTTCTATTCATAATAATAATGATTTCAAGGACTTTTGGACAAACGTATTGATTCCTTGTTTGCACGAAAAACATCAAGCGTCTCCTGTTCATAGCTGTTCCGAAATCGAAAGTCTTCACGAATATTTTCCTAACACTATTGTGCAGTGGAATTTATATTACGAAGACATTATTATTGCCGGTATTACACTTTTTATAAAAAATAACATCGTTCGTTCTCAGTACGGCGCAACCCGATTGGGGTATGAACGTCTTGCCCCTCTAGATTATTTGTATATTTATTTGATGGAGTTATACAGCGAAAAAGGATTTCAGTTTTTTGACATGGGCTCAATCCCTCCATCGAATGATTTGACGTACCCACAAGGGCTTGTTAATTATAAGAAGGAGCTGGGATGTGATATATATGCTCAAGACCAATTTGTAATGAGCCATGAGAACTAACATACCATTTTTTAATATCGTCGCTGAAAATGCACCCTATGCAGAAAAGTTTGCTCAAGAGCTTCAGTTGTTTATGCAAAGCGGTCAATATATTCTGGGCGATGCGGTTAAAGATTTTGAAAAAGAATACGCCACTTTTTGTGGCACAACGCATTGTGTTGGAACAAGTAATGGTCTGGATGCATTACGTCTCATTTTTGAAGGATATAAAAGCCTTGGGATTCTTCATCAGGGCGATGAGGTTTTAGTTCCTGCCCACACATACATTGCTACTACCTTAGCTGTGATTCAAGCAGGACTAGTTCCTGTCTTTGTAGAGCCAGAAGATTCCTCCTTCCTGATGGATGTTGCTGTAGCACAACATCAATTGACTGAAAAAACAAAAGCGTGCTTGGTAGTTCATCTCTATGGCGAGTTGGTAAACACAAAAACATTCCAGTCGTTTGCGAAAAGAAATAACCTCTTGCTAATTGAAGATGCAGCGCAAGCGCACGGCGCGACAGCTTCTAATGGCCAGAAAGCCGGTGCCTTAGGCGATGCAGCTGCTTTTAGTTTTTACCCAACAAAAAACATTGGCGCTTTGGGCGATGCAGGCGCTGTAACTACACATGATGATGATTTGGTAAAAGCCATGCGCGCCATTCAAAATTATGGATCTTCAAAAAAGTACCAGAACGATGTACTTGGCTTTAATATGCGATTAGACGCATTACAAGCTCGTTTTTTGCTACATAAAATCCCTGAATACCCTTCGGCTATACAACGCCGACAAGAGATTGCCATACGCTATGTTTCTGAAATAGAAAATCCAAAAATAATCTTACCCGTTCATCCAAAAAATGACTCTCATGTGTTTCATTTGTTTGTGGCTCGTGTCGAGATGAGAGATGATTTTATTCAGCACTTAACAAAAAATGGCGTTGGTAGTTTGATTCATTACCCCACTCCACCTCACAAGCAAACTGCTTTAAAGCAATACAATCATCTGTCGCTTGCCGTTACAGAACACTACCATGAAACCGTTGTGAGCATTCCGCTATACCCAAGCTTGTATGATAAAGACGTGCAGTATATCATTGATGTCCTTAATAGATACTAGTGGGAATTTTAAAAAAGTATAAAAAAAATCTGTTGTTTCGTGTTATTGGTTACACAGGAACTGCAGGTGTAGTTCGGCTGCTAGTAGGGCTTGTTTCGCAAAAAGCTATTGCCGTTTTTGTTGGTGCTTCTGGATTAGCGCTAATGGCAAATTTGCGCAATCTCTTGGAAGTGCTCAGCTCTTTTTCATCACTCGGCACTAAGAACGGCTTAATTGCTGAAGCAGCTGCTACAAAAGATGCGTTGTCTTTAAAATCCCTATTAAATTCCATAGTAAGTCTTTTTTTTGGTGCTTCTATTTTGATAGCGCTCTTGCTGTTTTGGCAACAAGAGTGGATAACATCCCAATTGTTTTTTGGAGAATCTTTTGGGTCACTGTTCTTAGCCATTCTTTTTGCGGTCCCATTTATGGGGCTTATGGTGCTTATTGAGTCCATTTTAACAGGGAAAAAATCGTTTAAAGCTGTTTCAAATTTACAATTAATTACAGCTAGCATAACAGCAGTTTTTATGATTGTATTGCTATGGTTGTATGGTTTAAAAGGCGGAATATGTGCCATTCTCTTACGGCCTATTATTGGAGCTTTGTTGTATTTTTTTTATTTCAAATCATCGATTTATAAATCAATAATTCCAAATGCATTTGAGTTTAACATATCAAAGGTAAAGGCATTATTCCCTTACATGGCTATGACCGTCGTTTCTGTGGGGTTCGTACACGCTATTGAGCTTGGACTGCGAACCTTAATTAGTATCAAAATAGATGTTGCGTCTGCTGGCTTTTGGACTGCAATGAACGCCATATCTTCCAACTATTTCATTTTTATAACTGCCGTATTTAGCTTGTATGTGTTGCCGCGATATTCAGAGCAGAACAGCGAGTTTCAATTACTCGATGAATCAAAGGATATTCTTAAAACACTACTGCCGATAGTAACTTTTGGAATGATTATGATCTATTTGTTCAGAGAGCCGCTCACAAAACTTCTTTTTACGGTTGATTTTATAGGTATCACTTCGCTTTTTAAATGGCAGCTGACTGCAGATTGGTTTCGCGTAATTTTCTTGGTTTTTGCCTATTATCTAGTCGCAAAAAAAAGATTAGTAGACTTTTTTATTGTTGAAATATTTTCATTTTCCACGCTTATATGTGTAAGTATTCTTCTTATAGACGATTATGGAATTGAAGCTATTGTTATTGCAAATGCTATTAGATATGTAGGTTGTCTGATATTGGTTGTATTTTTACTCCGTAACAAACTCAAATAGATGACTATGGAATTCACGTGGATTGATATACCAACCGTTAATGACCCAAGAGGTAACTTGGCTATCCTAGAAAAAGGCGTTATACCTTTCGATTTTAAACGTGTTTTTTATCTTTTTGATGTGCCTAGCGGGAGCAGTCGCGGAGGGCATGCCTTAAAGACCACCAACCAATTACTAATACCTATAAGCGGAAGTTTTGATGTGGTTTTAAAAAATGGTTCTGATACGCAAACCATGGCGTTAAACAGTCCAACTAAAGGACTTTTAATACCAACAATGACGTGGCGTGAAATGCACCATTTTTCTGCAGGGGCCGTTTGTCTAGTGTTAGCTTCTAAAACCTACCAAGAAGAGGATTATATTAGAGATTGGAACACGTTTACTGCTGTTACTGGGCAGCGTTAATCCATGTTTCTACATATTTTTTAGCTACTTCTTTTGCTTTGTGATGTTTCAAAACAAATGCTTTTGCATTTGCTCCAATAGTCTTTGTTTTTTTTGGGCTTTCTATGAGAGAACTTAGTTTATGCACCAAATAGTCAACATCGGGCAATGCGTTGATAGCCACTTCGTCCTCTTTAAGGTTGTAATACGCTAAAAACGCTTGTTCAGCACCTGTGAAAACTACTTTTCCAAAAGCCATGGCTTGTAGTGCATTATAGCCTTGATCGTAACAATAAATTTGATCTAGTAGTATGTCCGCTTTTTTAACTTCAGCCATATAGTCTTTGAAAGGAAGGTTGGTGGTTTTTTTTATGATAACATTCGGGTATTTTTTTTCAATTCGAGTTAAAGCCTCGTCAAAATACTTCAGCCCTTTTTTGGTATAGTTATTTGTGTTTATTCCCAACAAAATGGTTGTTCCTTTTTTTTGATTTGACCCCTCGCTTTCTTTTGAAAGTGCTATTGGATTGGGGATCATGCCAAGGTAATTGGAATTGCCTTGTAGTGGCAAATGATAATCCATGTCAGATGCTATTGTTCCAATAGTTACTTCTTCTATGTATTTGCTAAGTTTTTTAAAAGAGGGAGTTATGTATTTTAGTGAATATGCATAATCGGGTGTTAAACTTTTGTCTTCTAAAAGCGGGGTCAGGTTAGAATATTTTAAGTTTTCACTGTTTAGGCAGTAATGAATAATATTATAATCTTCCCCACAACACAATAAAACCATGTGCTTGTTTTGCTTTTTCAATCTTTTGAGTTGTCTTCTTTCAATCCACGGAACTCCTCCAATTGCATGCTCGTTTACAAGCTGGATAAAATCATAGTCTTTAAGTTTTGGCAATACGGATTGGAACTGCAAGCTTCGTAAATAAAAGCTAAAAGGATACCTGAAAATGAATGTAAAAAGTTTCTTTAATACTCCAGATGAACTTACAATTGCTGGTTTATTAAATAAAATATCAGACTCAAAGCTTTTAAATCCATCTCCTGAAGATATTAAAGTCACCTCATGACCAAGTTCAACTAAACCCTTTTTAAGACTGTTATGTAAATTGCTGTATTCGCCAAGAAGTAGGATTTTCATTAGTATGAAGTTGGATTTAAACCAAAGCGCAACATTATTTTTTTAAGCTTTAATAATGCTAAATAGAGTGGTTGCGGTAAGTAAATAAGCATGAGTTTTATTAAAGTCAACTTCCTTTTATTTATCTTTTTTCGATAAAACTTCATCTTTTTAATTTCATTTTCATTCTTGAATCTTCTACAAAAGCAATATAAATTATGGTTTATAAAACTATCTGTTGAGTCAGATTTCCCTAAAAATTTATCCAGAAGTGGATATTCCTTTTCTGTTATGCTGCTATTGGTAATACTAAACATAACATCTTTTTTTTGAAAATGAAAGGGTTGAAAAGCATAAACTAAATTGAACATATTAAAACAGCGTATGTAAAACTCAATGTCTTCTGCAAATGTTATTCCTTCTGCATATCCTCCGATGGACTTAAAAGCGATTTTTTTTACAACCAAACAGCTTTGCGTAATAATTAAATTTCGTTTGTTTAGTGCAAAAAAATCATCAATAACCCAAGATGTGCCTGCTTTTTTATTTGGCACATTTACCTTTGGGGTAAATAACTTTCCATTTATTACTTCTTTGTAAAATGTTCCAAAAACATGTTCTTTTGGATTCTTTATAATGAGCTCTTTAATCTTTTCTAAAAAGCCTATATCCCAACAATCATCAGCATCTAAAAATGCAATGAATTCGTTTTTGGCATTTGAAATTCCTGTATTTCTTGTTGCTGAAAGCCCACGATTTTTATGGTGCTCAATAATACGAACACGTTTATCGTTAATGCTTTTGACTATTTCTAAGCTGTTATCAGTTGAAGCATCATTAACAACGATGACTTCATAATTTGAAAAAGTTTGGTTAAAAACACTTTTGATTGTTTCAAGCACATACCCCTCTTTATTGTATAACGGTATAACTACAGAAAATCTAATCTCCATCTTTTTTGTGTTTTAAAAAGTAATGAAGCCTATAGAAATCAATAAAAAGAAGAGGTCCGCCAAACCAAACTAGAGTTTTTCTCATTACGGGAATTAAGATTCTAAGAATAAAATAAACAGTTTTTTTCAAATGTAAACGCTTTAAAAAAACATAATAACGCAATAATTTACTGTATTCAAGATTAACTCTCATGTTGTCGTGAATCTGGGTGATAGTTTTTGTCGCCTCCTCTGTTTTTTTTAAAAACTGATAGTTTTTTTCTAGGCCCAAATGAAAAGTATTGTTGTCTAGATGTAAAACTCGTAACTTTTTTGCCCTAAGCATTGCTGAAAGAAAATGGTCCTCTCCGTAAGAAGGATTTGTGTAGGTAGAAAAAATAGATAAAAAAATTTCTTTTTTTATCATCATATTACCAAAAAAGATGTTTTTAAATGGATCTTTATTTCGATTTTCACAAGTGGCTTCTTCTCTAGCTTTTCCATAGCGCAAACGCAAATTAAACATGTTTAGTTTGTTTTCATATCGATGACCACCTATGAATACATCATGAGATTTCGATGATGCCGCACTGTAATAAATGAGCGTGAATTTTTCTGTAGCTGGCAACATATCTGCATCTAAAAAAACGATCCAAGGAGCTTTACTGTTTTTTGCTAATTTCATTCTACTCTCAACGCGTCCCCTATTTGTTTTGTTGCTTAAGTAAATAAACCCGTTTTGTTTACAACAGTCTTCATTTTCTTGGGTAAACTTACATGAACCGTCCTCTAACAAAAGAACATCAATAGCATACTTAATTTCATCAATTTGCTTTCGCAAAGATTTTAACAATCTCGTACAATCTGTATTGTATGTTGGAATACAAATGGATATCAAGAATTTTGATTTTTTAAAATGACTTCAGTAACCTTACCCTCCTCACATTTAAAGGTCTTTCCAGGATATTTTTGAATAATACTAAAATCGTGGGTTGCCATAAGTACGGTGGTTCCTTGTTTGTTTACGTTTCGTAATACTTCCATGATTTCCCACCGCGTAATAGGATCTAGATTACCTGTGGGCTCATCGGCGAGCAGTACTTTAGGATTGTTGAGAAGCGCCCTTGCTATAGATAGCCGTTGTTGCTCGCCACCAGATAAAGTTTGAGGAAAGCGTTTTTCTTTATCCTCTAAGCCTACTAATGCCAACACCTCGTCAATCCTTGCATTACGATCGGCCTTGTTTCTCCAGCCTGTGGCACGAAGCACAAAAGCTAAGTTTTGATGTACATTTCGGTCGGGGAGGAGTTTAAAATCTTGAAAAACAATGCCCAGTTTCCTTCTCAGCTTATGAATATGTCGTTTTTTGAGTTTTGAAAGCGCGGTATCGCAAATGTGAATTTCACCAGCTGTAAGCGGCATTGCGGCGTATAGTGTCCGAATTAAACTACTTTTACCGCTTCCTGTTCTACCTATAAAATACACAAAAGCACCTTCACTTATTTCAAGTAAAACTTGCTTTAACACCACTTTTTTGTGCTGACTAATCGTGGCATTTTCAATTTTGATTGTTGGTGAACTCATATTTGCTATAAAAGTAAGCATGTTTTTAGAAGGAGTTAAACCAATTGTGGATTTAAATAATAGTATTGATTATAATATTAATTCAAATAATCTAATTAAGTTTAAATATCAAATTAAAAAAAGTATTTATAGTTTAAAATAAAAATAAAAATTACAAATTTGCATCAAAATTTAAACCATGTGTGGAATTGTATGTGCTTTAGATATAAAGCAACCCGCTGTTGAGCTTCGCCCGCAGCTTCTTGAAATGTCAAAAAAAATCCGTCACCGCGGTCCAGATTGGAGTGGTATCCATGCCGATGATTTTGCTGTATTTGCGCATGAGCGTCTTGCAATCGTTGACCCAACCTCAGGTCGTCAGCCATTATATAGCGCTGACAAAAAACTGGTCTTGGCTGCCAATGGCGAAATTTACAATCATCGCGAACTACGCGCTACAACTCCAGATTACGAATTCCAAACGGGTTCTGACTGTGAAGTTATTTTGGCGCTTTACCAAGAAAAAGGGGCCGATTTTATTGATGAATTAAATGGCATTTTTGGTTTTGTGGTTTATGATGCTTCCACAAAAAGCTTTTTAATTGCTCGTGACCACATGGGTATTATTCCATTGTATTATGGATTTGATCAAAACGGAACACGTTATGTTGCATCAGAGTTAAAAGCTTTAGAAGGTGTTTGCCATACCATTGAAGTTTTTCCTCCAGGGCATTATATGACGGAGAAAGACGATTCGCCACAACGTTGGTACACGCGAGACTGGGAAGATTTTGAAAATGTTAAAGATAACGAAACAAGCATTGAAGATTTAGGAAAAGCGTTGGAAGATGCCGTACATCGTCAGCTGATGAGCGACGTGCCTTATGGAGTGCTACTTTCTGGTGGTTTAGATTCGTCCATTACTTCAGCCTTAGCAAAAAAATTTGCCAAAAATCGCATTGAAGCGGATGACAAAAAAGAAGCGTGGTGGCCACAATTACACTCGTTTTCTATTGGTTTAGAAGGCTCTCCCGATTTAGCAGCTGCACAGATTGTAGCAGATAGAATTGGAACAGTGCACCATGAAGTTACGTTTACTGTTCAAGAAGGACTTGACGCCATCAAAGACGTTATTTATCACTTAGAGACCTATGATATAACTACGGTACGCGCATCCACTCCTATGTATTTGCTTGCGCGTGTTATTAAGTCGATGGGAATCAAAATGGTGCTTTCTGGCGAGGGTGCCGATGAGGTGTTTGGTGGATATTTATATTTTCACAAAGCACCAAATCCAGAAGAGTTTCATAAAGAGACCGTTCGTAAGCTTGAGAAGCTGTACCAATACGACTGCTTGCGCGCAAACAAGTCGCTTGCCGCTTGGGGAATCGAAGGGCGTGTGCCATTTTTAGACAAGGAGTTTATGGATGTTGCGATGCGTATCAACCCAAAAGATAAAATGATTACTTCTCAGCGAATGGAAAAATGGGTGTTGCGTAAGGCTTTTGAGAACGAATTACCAGCATCAGTTGCTTGGCGTCAAAAAGAACAGTTCAGTGATGGTGTAGGCTACAGTTGGATTGATTCGCTTAAAGCAGTTGTAGAAGAAGCGGTAAGCGATGCGCAAATGACGCAAGTGACTCATCGTTTTCCTGTACAACCCCCACGGACTAAAGAAGAATATTATTACCGTAGCATTTTTGAGGAGCACTTCCCATCACAAGCTGCGGCAATGACTGTTCCATCTGTTCCATCTATTGCTTGTAGCACACCAACGGCACTGGCCTGGGACGCATCGTTTCAAAACATGAATGAGCCCTCTGGGCGTGCTATTGGAAATGTCCATGTAGATGCCTATGAATAGCCGTTTTTTACCCACATAATGTTGATAACTTGACCTAAAACAGGCCTCGCTTCTACTATAAAAGTGTGGCTTTTAGGTTAAATTTGTAAGAATAGCTTTTTCTTAAATAAATCATATGAGTGATCAACCAAATCAAAATTATTCTGCGGATAGTATACAGGCTTTAGAGGGAATGGAGCATGTGCGCATGCGTCCTTCCATGTATATTGGTGATGTAGGCTTACGTGGATTACACCACCTTGTTTATGAGGTTGTAGACAATTCTATTGACGAGGCACTTGCTGGGCACTGTGATCTTATTTCAGTTCAAATCAACGAAGACAATTCTATTACCGTTGAAGACAATGGCCGTGGAATCCCTGTGGGCATGCACAAAAAAGAAGGTGTTTCTGCTCTAGAAGTCGTTATGACAAAAATTGGTGCAGGTGGTAAGTTTGATAAAGACTCGTACAAAGTTTCGGGCGGATTGCACGGCGTAGGTGTGTCGTGTGTTAATGCGCTCTCTGAAATGCTTAAGGCAACCGTTTATCGAGACGGTAAAACATGGGAACAAGAATATGCACGTGGTAAGGCGCAATACCCTGTAAAAACAGTTGGAGAGGCCTCCAAAACAGGAACAATGGTTACCTTTTTGCCCGACAGAACTATTTTTAAGCAAACTATAGAATACAATTACGAGACACTCGCTAATCGGATGCGCGAATTATCGTTTTTAAATAAAGGAATCAAAATCCAACTCACAGACCACAGACAAAAAGACGAAAAAGGGGATTCTGTAAGTGAATTGTTTCATTCTGATGAAGGATTAAAAGAGTTTATTCGTTTTTTAGATGCTAACCGCGAGCCAATTACAGCTGATGTTATTTCGATGGAAGGAGAAAAAAACGATATTCCCGTTGAAGTAGCCATGATTTACAATACTTCATTTACTGAGAATTTGCATTCGTACGTAAATAATATTAACACACACGAAGGGGGTACGCATCTCTCTGGCTTTAGACGAGGACTGACTACAACTTTGAAAAAGTACGCCGACTCATCGGGGATGCTGGATAAGCTCAAATTTGAAATATCTGGTGATGATTTCCGTGAGGGACTTACTGCCATAGTTTCTGTTAAGGTTGCCGAGCCTCAATTTGAAGGGCAGACCAAAACAAAACTCGGTAACAGAGAAGTGAGTGCAGCAGTTTCTCAGTCAGTTTCTGAAATGCTAGAGAACTACTTGGAAGAGCATCCAAATGATGCCAAATCAATTGTACAAAAAGTAATTTTGGCAGCTCAGGCACGACATGCTGCGCGCAAAGCCCGTGAAATGGTGCAGCGTAAAACCGTTATGAGTGGTGGTGGCTTACCTGGAAAACTTTCTGATTGCTCAGAGCAAGATCCGAAATTATGTGAAGTATTTCTCGTTGAGGGAGACTCTGCAGGTGGTACTGCCAAACAAGGACGTGATCGAAATTTTCAAGCTATTTTACCGTTACGTGGTAAAATCCTTAATGTGGAAAAAGCCATGCAACACAAGGTGTTTGAAAACGAAGAAATTCGAAATATCTACACGGCACTGGGTGTGACTATTGGAACTGAGGAAGATGCCAAAGCTCTAAATTTAGAGAAGCTACGCTATCATAAAGTTGTCATTATGTGTGATGCTGACGTTGATGGAAGCCACATTTCAACCCTAATTCTGACATTCTTTTTCCGCTATATGCGTGAGCTAATTGAAAATGGCTACATCTATATTGCAACTCCGCCACTTTATTTAGTCAAGAAGGGAGCAAAAAAACAATACGCTTGGGATGATGATCAACGCGATCGTCTGATGCAAGATTTTGGGCAAGGGTCTTCAGTGCAACGCTACAAAGGATTAGGAGAGATGAATGCAGAGCAACTCTGGGATACAACTATGAATCCTGAGTTTAGAACCTTGCGTCAGGTTACCATTGATAATGGAGGAGAAGCCGACCGTGTTTTTTCTATGCTAATGGGCGATGAAGTACCACCAAGGCGAGAATTTATTGAAAAGAATGCCATCTACGCAAACATTGATGCATAATTGCTTTTTTAGGTCACGCACCAAAAAAATACTAATTTTACTTAAATTTAATTTCAATTCTTAATCACATACTATGTTATCATTCCCCAATTTTAAACTAGCATCAAAAAAATACTTTTTAATAGCGCTGCCCTTTTTACTGATGTCTGGTATGTGCGAAGACGATGCCATCGAAGTCGAAGTTGCTGATAATTTTGTCAATACATTTCATATAACTGACAAAGGAAGCTTTTCGGAGTTTTTTCAGACGGGTGAAGTTGATTTAGGCGATCTTATAGAAAAACACGGAGATGTACTTAAATCCTCTAACTTGGAAGGTGTTACACTTACTTTAAGGAATTACGACGTAAATAGTATTACCGTTGATGCGAAAATTGAAATTGGTGATATGACTGTTGTTGATAATACGTACACGCTATCAGACAACCAAGCGGTAGACCTTGATCTTGTCAACAGCTTTAACTTGATCCAAGAAATCCAAAGCGGTAAATATACATACAAAGTATCGTTCTCCTCCGAAACGCCTCTAAATGATGATGATTTTTATGTTGATATTACCTCAAATGTAAAGATCACTGTCGTGACTAACTAATGTCTTTTATTAGAATTAATTAAAGTAGTGAATCATGAACAAAGCATTCAAATTATTAGGTCTTCTTTTTGTGGGCCATATTTCTTTTGCCCAATTAGATTTGTCCACAGTATTAGAAGGTGGTGTGGACGATGCTCAGGTGTTTTTAGAGAATTACATAGAACCAGCAACAGCAGGATTCGGTTACGGACTTAATGGTGGATGGTATAATACTGCAAAGACGCACAAAAGATTTGGGGTTGATATTTCCGTCATTTCAAATGCATCGTTAATACCAACCAACAAAGAATTCTTTACTTTCAACAACGCTGACTATACCAATATTAAATTAACTGACAACAGCGTTAGCTCTGCTAGTATTCCAACTCTCTTAGGTCCCTTTGGTGGGGCAGGAGCAGAAAATAACAGACCATTGCTCAACTTTACTTTTAATGAGGGTAATGACGATATCTCTATATCTGCGCCACCTGGTTTAGGACTAAAAGAGGATATTGGATATAACATAATACCAACTGCTACTATTCAAGCTGGTATTGGTCTGTTTAAGCATACAGATGTTAAATTTAGATACATACCAAAAATATCCGCACAAGACGCTGAACTTTCAACATTCGGAATTGGACTTATGCATGATATTAAACATTGGCTGCCATTTATTAATAAATTGCCAATAGACATGTCTGCATTGATTGCATGGACAAACGTGAACTCTAAGGTTAGCTTAAACCCAACTGATGAGCCAACACAAGCAGTCGAGTTTGACACTAATAGTTTAACATTCCAATTGGTAGCTTCTAAAAAATTATCAATCTTAACAATTTATGGCGGAATAGGCACTTCATCTTTTAATTCTGAAGTGAGTTTGTTAGGTAATTATAAAACCGAAAGCAAGACGTACACTGATCCCATTAATCTAAATTTTAAAGGACAAAGTTTAAGATCAAATGTGGGAGTTAGACTAAAACTTTTGATATTTACGTTTAGCGCAGACTACGCGTTTCAAGAATACAACACATTTACCGCAGGTTTTGGCTTTAGTATCAGGTAATTTCATAGCTGGTATTTGTTGATTATAAACGACTGATTTACTCATCCTTATAAATAATAACGACTAATCTTTTAGTATTGGCGTTCAAGCCGTATTTTTGCTGCACCAAAATAACAAATAGATGAAAGTTACTATTGTAGGTGCCGGAAATGTAGGTGCCACTTGCGCAGACGCTATTGCTACACAACGTATCGCTAGCGAGGTTGTATTGCTAGACATTAAAGAAGGTTTTGCTGAGGGTAAAGCCCTTGATATGATGCAAACCGCTACAACACTTGGTTTTAACACCAAAATTGTAGGGACTACGAACGATTATTCCAAAACCGCTAATAGCGACGTAGTGGTTATCACTTCAGGTATTCCACGAAAGCCAGGAATGACTCGTGAGGAACTTATTGGTATTAACGCAGGAATAGTTCAAACTGTTTCAGAAAATATTTTGGCGAATTCGCCAAATGCTATTATTGTTGTCGTATCTAATCCTATGGACACCATGACCTATTTGACATTGAAAAAAACAGGATTGCCAAAAAATCGCATTATTGGAATGGGTGGTGCTTTAGATAGCTCGCGATTTAAGACCTACCTCTCTCTCGCCCTAGACAAACCTGCAAACGATATTCACGGTATGGTTATTGGGGGTCACGGAGATACAACCATGATTCCACTCACAAGACTTGCGTCTTATAACGGAATACCAGTTTCAACTTTATTAGAGGATGATGCGCTAAAGCAATTAGCTGCTGACACCATGGTAGGTGGCGCGACACTCACCAAACTATTAGGTACTTCGGCGTGGTACGCGCCTGGTGCCTCAGTTGCTTATTTGGTGGACAGTATTTTGAACGATCAAAAGCGTATTATCCCATGTTCTGTATACCTTGAAGGCGAATACAACCAAGAAGATATCTGCATTGGTGTACCATGTGTAATCGGCCGTTCGGGCTGGGAGTCTATTGTAGATATAAACCTTAACGATGAAGAACAAGCAACATTTGATAGAAGCGCTGCTGCTGTTCGCACCATGAATGCCGCGTTAGATGGGATTCTTTCGTAATTTTTCAACGCTTTAAATAGGTATTTGTTAATCAGGGCGGATACGTTATATTTGCTCGTCTCATTTACGACACTAAATTCTATATCATGCAGAATAACGGACTTATCAAACTTTTCACCGTTTTATTTGGCCTTGTCAGCCTTTACCAACTTTCATTCACCTTTGTTTCATCAAAGATAGAGTCAGACGCAAAAACATTTGCACAAGCTTCGGTTAACCCAGATGACGCAAATTATTTTGCGCTAGTGGATATTGCCGAACAAAATTACTTAGATTCCATATCTAGCGAAACGGCTTTTGGCTACACGTCATACGGCACTGCAAAAGACCGTGAACTCAACAAAGGGCTTGACCTTAAAGGTGGGATCAACGTTATCTTGCAAGTATCTGTAAAAGATATTTTAAAAGGCCTAGCAGAAAATTCGCGAAATCCATTGTTTAATCGGGCGCTTGAAGATGCAGATGTCTTACAAAAATCTTCAGACGACACCTATGTAGAAAGTTTTTTTGAGGCATTTGACGTTATAAAAGGAGATCAAAAGCTAGCGAGTCCTGATATTTTTGCCAATCGAACATTGAGCGATGACATCAATTTTAACATGAACGATGATGAGGTCCAACCTATCATTCGAAGAAAAATTGATGCTTCAATTGTTTCTGCCTTTGAGGTATTACGCAAGCGTATTGATAAATTTGGTGTGACCCAACCCAATATTCAACGTTTAGGCAATTCGGGTCGTATTTTGGTAGAACTCCCAGGAGCACGTGATGTGGAGCGTGTAAAAAATCTTTTGCAAAGCACGGCGCAATTAGAATTTTGGGAAACCGCTTCAAACCAATCTTATGGTGCATTTTTGGCTCAAGCCAATGAACTACTTAAGACGGTTGTAGCATCTCAAAAAGAAGAAGCTGTTACTGAAGAAACCTCAGATATTGACGATTTGCTTTCGGACGTTTCTGCACAGCAGGATTCTATAAGCACCGTAGTAAACCCTATTTACGATTATGTCAAAGGGGCTGGGTATTCTGGAGGTCCCGTTCTATTACAGGTTGATGCAAAGGACCAACCTATTTTGGAAGAGTACTTAAATCGTTCAGATGTTCGTGCATTACTTCCTGCTGATTTGCGTTTTACCAAATTTTTATGGGGAATTCCCGATGCCCAAACAGCTATTGTTGATTTATACGTGGTCAATGCTAACAGGGCTAACGAACCTCCCTTAAGTGGAAGTGTAATTGTTGATGCGGCTCAAACATATGACCAACTTGGGGCGCCAGCAGTTTCCATGCAAATGAATGGAAAAGGAGCGCGTATTTGGGAAGATATGACAGGTAAAGCGTTCCGCGAGGGTAGCAATATTGCCATTGTATTAGACGATGTGGTGTATTCCGCACCAGGTGTTTCAAAAGGGGCTATTGCTGGTGGGCGTTCAGAAATTTCAGGCCAGTTTTCGCTTAATGAAGCAATTGATTTAGCTAATGTTCTTCGTGCTGGTAAACTTCCTGCAGCTGCCGAAATTATCCAATCTGAAATTGTTGGGCCATCGCTTGGACAAGAAGCTATTGAAAGTGGAATCAATTCATTTGTAATCGCACTTCTTTTGGTGTTGGCTTGGATGATTTTTTATTACGGTCGTGCAGGTTTTTACGCTGATATGGCGCTTACACTTAATATCATTTTGATTTTTGGAATTCTTGCCGGGCTAGGAGCTGTTCTTACACTTCCAGGTATTGCGGGTATTGTACTTACCATTGGTATGTCTGTCGACGCCAACGTGCTTATATTTGAACGTATCCGCGAAGAATTGGCAAAAGGTAAAGGTCAAAAACAAGCTGTTTCAGACGGGTTTAAAAATGCCTTGTCTTCTATATTAGATGCGAATATCACCACAGGACTAACGGCGTTTATCTTATTTATTTTCGGAACAGGACCCATTAAGGGGTTTGCTACCACCTTACTTATAGGTATCGCTACGTCGTTGTGTACTGCTATTTTTGTAACAAGACTTCTTGTGGATGGACGCCTAAGCAAAGGATATTCATTAGAATTTGCTACCAAAGCCACTAAAAATTTATTCCGAAACTTGGCTATTACATTCCTTAAAAAACGCACAATTGCCTACGTAATCTCGGGGGCGTTGATTACTATTGGTGTTTTCTCTCTTTTTACAAAAGGGTTAAATCAAGGAGTTGACTTTGTTGGTGGACGGTCGTACACGGTTCGTTTTGAGCAGGCGGTTAATCCATCTGATGCGCAAGCGCAATTAGCTTCACTTTTGGGGAGCGCCGAAGCCAAAACTTTTGGTGAGGACAATCAGCTTAAAATCACCACTAACTATAAGGTCGACGTGGAGGGTATTGAAGTAGATAACGAAATTCAAGAAGCATTGTACGGGGGCCTATCACCTTATCTGCCTCAAAATTTATCATACGATGATTTTGTTAATGGCGCTGAGGATAAACAAGTAGGTATTATGTCTTCCATAAAAGTAGGGCCTACAATTGCCGATGATATTAAGAAGAATTCTTTCTTGGCGGTATTTGGATCACTCATTGTGGTATTCTTGTATATACTTTTGCGTTTCCGAAAGTGGCAATATTCACTTGGTGCGGTTGCTGCAGTTTTCCACGACGTACTCATTGTATTGGGTGTGTTTTCGGTTACATACACCTTTATGCCGTTTAGCATGGAAATAAATCAGGCATTTATTGCTGCGGTACTTACGGTAATTGGATATTCATTAAACGATACCGTAGTAGTGTTTGACCGTATTCGTGAATTTACACGTCTTCATACGTCTTGGGAAAGTACAAAAACGGTAAATAGTGCCCTTAACAGTACATTAAGTAGAACAATCAATACGTCACTTACCACATTAGTGGTGCTATTAGCGATATTTATTTTCGGTGGAGAAGCAATCCGCGGATTTATGTTTGCGCTTATTGTGGGCGTACTTGTAGGTACGTATTCGTCGCTGTTTATTGCCACACCAGTAATGTTCGATACCTCTAAAAAGAGCAAATAAACCCGACTAAGCGTTAGCTTTGGTTTTATAGGAAATTGCAATTAGGATTAACCCAAGTAAGATAAGCGGGATGCTAAGCCATTGACCTGTTGAAAGATAACCAATGCTTTCACCAAAACCACCTTGACTTTCTTTTACAAATTCGGCTAAAAATCGTACCCCAAACAACAGCGTAAAAAAGGCACCAATCAGAAATCCCTTTTGATTTCGCTTAGTAGTATTTTTATAGATCAAAAAGAGAATAATAAATACAATGAAGTACCCTAATGACTCATAGAGTTGAACAGGGTGTCTTGGTAGGGTCTCTCCATTATTTTTAAAGACAACTCCAAAACTACTTCCAGTATATTTTCCAACAATTTCAGAATTAAAAAAGTTTCCAATTCGAATAAAAATACCACCTAAGGCAACCGTGATAGCAATACGATCTAACAGCCATACCAAAGATGTGTATTTGTATTTTTTGGTATACAGATATAAAGCGGTTAAAATCCCTACTACCGCGCCGTGACTTGCTAATCCCCTAAACCCAACAAACTTCCATCCATTTTCTGTAATTTTTATAGGCAAAATTATTTCCAATAGATTATTTTGAAAATAATCCCAATTGTAGAAAAAGACTTCCCCTAAGCGGGCACCAATTAGTGTTCCTGCCACCATATAGAGTAATAGCGGGTCTAGGTATTCCAATGAAACCCCTTCATTTTTATACATGAATTTCATCAAATAAAGCCCAGATGCGAAAGCAACAACGAACATTAAGCTGTAGTAGTAAATATTAAAACTTCCAAGACTAATAACAACTGGGTCTGGGGCCCACAAAAACTTGAGTGCTAACATGTGATTTTATTTGCGATAAATATACAGTAAAAATAGCCTAGTCGGGTACGGGGTCATGACCTTGACCGCCCCACGGATGGCATTTACATATTCGTTTGATTGCCAACACGGTACCTTTCCAAAGACCATGTTTTTGTAAGGCTTCTATGCTGTATTGAGAGCATGTTGGATGGAACCTACAAGCGGAAGGGAGTAGGGGAGAGATAAGCGTTTGATAAATACGGATTAGAAATAAAAAAGGAAAAATTAACACCTTTTTCATGACGATAGACTGTAAGTTGTACCGTCTTTTCCATCCTTGAGTTGAATGCCTTTTGCCAAAAGCTCGTCACGAATACGATCAGCAGTAGCAAAATCTTTATTCGTCCGCGCTTGTTCACGTAAATCAATTAGTACAGATAAGGCTTTATCCAAATAGCTGTTGTCTTGTTCTTTTGTTGTGAGTGTTAACCCCAGAACGTCAAATATAAACGCGTTAACAGCTTTGCTAAGTTTTTCAATGTCCGTGCCTGTTAGGGTGTCTTCCCCTTGTTTTACACGATGAATAAGTTTGACCGTTTCGAAAAGCTGTGCAATGAGTACAGGGCTGTTAAAATCGTCATTCATAGCAGCGTAATAGCCTTGAATATGATCGTTGATGTTTGCACTACTTTCTTTGCTTTTCGGTAAATCAGCCAGCAATTCAATACTATGAAGTAATCGTTCGTAGCCTTTTTCGGCTGCCTCTAATGCATCGCTGCTCAAATCCAAAACACTTCGGTAATGTGCCTGTAGCATAAAAAAGCGCGCTACATCTGGCGAAAACGCCTTGGAAAGCACTGGGTTTGTCCCGGCAAAGAGTTCGCTTGGCAAAATATTATTTCCTGTAGATTTTGCCATTTTTTTACCGTTTAGCGTAAGCATGTTGGCATGCATCCATGTGGTAACAGGGCTTTTTTGATTTATTGCCTGCGCTTGCGCAATTTCACATTCGTGGTGTGGAAATTTTAAATCCATACCGCCCCCATGAATATCAAATTGCTCGCCCAAATACTTGGTACTCATTGCAGTACATTCCAAATGCCAGCCGGGAAAACCATCTCCCCAGGGCGAGGGCCAACGCATGATATGTTGTGGCTCGGCTTTTTTCCAAAGGGCAAAATCTTGTGGCGAACGTTTGTCGCTTTGTCCTGAAAGTGAGCGTGTATTGTGAATCATATCCTCCAACTTCCGCCCACTAAGAATGCCGTAGTTGTTGGATTCGTTATATTTTTGAACATCAAAATAAACAGAGCCATTGATTTCATAAGCCATTCCAGATGCAAGAATACCTTTTACAATTTCAATTTGCTCGATAATGTGTCCAGTCGCAGTTGGCTCGATGTTTGGCGGAAGTGTATTAAATGCGACTAGTGTTTTATGAAAATCCACCGTATAGCGTTGCACCACTTCCATAGGTTCAATCCGCTCCAATCTAGCTTTTTTGGAGATGCGATCTTCACCTTCATCCGCATCGTGCTCTAAGTGCCCTGCATCAGTAATGTTGCGAACATAACGCACTGAGTAGTCTAAATGCTTTAGGTAACGATAAATCAAATCAAATGAGATAAACGTACGGCAATTGCCCAAGTGAACATTGCTATATACAGTTGGTCCGCAAACATACATGCCTACATGCTTTTCTTCAATGGGTGTAAACGGTTCTTTTTTTCCGCTGAGCGAATTGAAAATATGCAATGATGAGGATGTATCGCTCATAGGTTACAACGAAGTGTCAAGGTTGAGGTACCCCAAGAATTCTTTTCTGACCTCGGCTTTTTTGAAAGCACCGCCAAACTCAGCAGTAACTGTGCTGCTATCTACATCGCGAATGCCTCTTGCATTTACGCAAAGGTGTTTGGCATCAATGACACAGGCCACATCTTGGGTATTTAGTACGTCCTGCAAAGCTTTTACAACCTGAATAGTTAAGCGCTCTTGTACTTGCGGACGCTTGGCAAAATAGTCCACCAAACGATTCATTTTTGAAAGCCCTACCACGGTTCCATTGGATATGTAAGCGACGTGCGCCTTGCCAACGATAGGCAGTAAATGGTGCTCACAAGTAGAGTAGACGGTGATGTTTTTTTCCACCAACATTTCCCCGTACTTGTATTTGTTGTCAAAAGTAGATGCGCTGGGTTTGTTGTCGGGGTGAAGCCCTGCAAAAAGTTCGTTGACAAACATTTTGGCAACGCGTTTAGGAGTGCCTCTTAGACTGTCGTCTGTAAGGTCCATGCCTATGGTTTCTAAAATACGCGTAACATCTTTTTCAATACGCTCAATTTTCTCAGTGTTTGATATTTCAAAAGCATCGTCACGTAGCGGTGTATCGATATTTCCACTTAAATGATCATCGTCGTTGATATCCTCTAAAGTCTCTTTTAATAGTCGATCAAATTTCATAGCATCCTTCATAATAGGCAAAGATACTACATTCGTAAAAATTAACTTTTATTAGAAGCGGACATTATATGTCAAGGACACATTTCCCGATTGTTGTTGCACATTAAAAGAATCGGTAAGTCCAATAGTATAGAGTTGGTGTTGAAAATCTTGATTCAATTTTGTGTACGTAATGTCCAGAGAAGCATTACCGAATCGAATTCCTGTGCCAACAGCAAATCCACTTCTTTCTGTCATAAGCTGGGTGTTTTTATACGGACTTTTTTCAAACCAATACCCTGCGCGAAGAATTATGTCCCCAAGCCGTGTTTCACCACCAGCTCTTAAGAACGAAGCAGCTTCAAGGTTACTCGAGATTTCGTCATTCAAATAATCAAAACTCCCGTTACTATCACTAGTTTTTGTGTTCGTGTAATCCTTTAACCCGTAATCTATACTTAAAAGTCCGCTAGTTCCAAAAACTAATGCCATGCTTGCTTGTGTTATGGATGGTGTTTTGAGGTTGTATGAGGGTAAGATATTAACAACATTTGGATATAAAGAACGCCCCATAGCACCATCTAATTCACTGTTGTATCTTACATCTAATGCCTCCGTGTATTCATCTTCAATTTCATAGTACGTTGGACTTGTGAAGTTTAAGCCTAAACGTAGTATGTCAGAGGCTTTGTATAAAGCGCCAAGCTGAACAGAAACACCAGTTCCAATCGTTCTTAAGTCTTGAATATAATCAACTTGATCTAAAAAGGACTTTTCACCATCTACATATTTGTCAGAAGTAAATTTACGTTGTGCGTAATCAATGCTATAGATATTGATATTTACCCCCAGCGCCAATTTTCCCAAATAGCGACCGCTAAAATTTATGGTGTACTTACGTTGCCCTCCACTAGTTTGCAAATCGTGAATTTGGTCGATACCTAAGCTTTTGTCGTCAACATATCCATAATAGGGTGTTTCATTTTCAGGGTCATAATAATTGATAAGCCCTGTAGCATATGCCATATAGGTGCGTTGTGCATCTGCGCCATAGAACTCACCTAAATCTGCATACTCATAGTCTGTGTTGTTTTCAAAATTATAGGAGCTAAATGGAATATTTCTATCGAGCGTTATCCCTGCAATTTCAAGGAAATAGTCAGCTAAACCACGTTGGGTATTTATTCCTTGTGCATAAAGATTTTTATTAAAGTTATTTACCAATTGGGTATTAAACCCAAAAGCAACTTTATCCCAATTGCTATTTTGATTAACAAAAACCAAGACAAATCCAGCTTGATCTACATCAAAGGAGCTAATTTCCATAGATTTTGTTGAATTAAAGAAAGAATTATCTGTTGTGTGTGTTTGCAAGCCCAACGTCATGCCAGCTTCATTAAATGAAAATACGGTAGAGGATGCTGGGTTGTTACTTATGGCAGATAAATCTCCTCCCAATGCTCCAAATGCCCCAGCTAATGCTTGGTATCGAGCCGAACCGTGTAACCCTTCAGTACTATATTGTACAACTTCATTTAATTCTTGCCCTTGCAATGATATTCCAAGGAGTGTGCAACTAAGCAGCCATATTTTAATATTTTCCTTTTTCATAAATTATCTCCTTCTTGATGAATTACTACTTCTTGAAGAACTACTGCTCCTTGTGGTATTTGTTGTCCGGCTCGGGGTTGAACTTCTATAATTGTTGGTGGATGATGAGGACGAACTTTTATAACTAGAATTGTTACTAGAAGAATTACTGTCTGAGTTGTAGCGACGCGTAGCGGTTCTAGTTGGCGTTTGATTATTGTTGGACACTGCTGAACGTCGTTGGGTAGTCGTACTGCTTCTTTGCGCATTCGTGTTTGTCCTTGTTGTGCTTCGCGCATTTGTCCGGTTGGTCGTTATCGTTGAGTTTGAGTTAACGCTTCGCACAGTTCTACTTGGAGTGTAATTACGCGTTATCGTTCTTGAGCCATTCAACCTCGTATAAATCGGCGCATCTCGATAAACGTTCCTGTTGTAATATCTTCTATCCCAATATGGATTTTGATACCCCCAGTTGTTCCAGTAGTTTCCACGATATCCCCAGCCAAAACGGTATGGGTTATAAAACGGGTGGTGATTAAAACCATATGTAAAATACCATGGGTGGTAATTATGGCCCCAAAATGATGAACGCCCGAATGTGTATGGGGCATCATACCAGCCCCAACCCATGTTCCAACCCAAAGGGCGATTATAAATGATATTGACATTTATGTTTTCAGCTTGATCTCCCCATGAACCATGCGCCTGGTAGTTTCCTGCGCTATTTTGATTTGGTGTTGGACTTTGATACTGCTCTGCTGCTGTAAAGTAGTAGTTATCTTGAACGCCTTGAGAAGCTTTTTCAGCAAAATAATTTTTGTAGTACGTTCCGCTTTGTTGTGGAATAGGAGTCGTATTTACAGCTTGTTGAGGGGCTTGCTGAACAGGTGGATCTCCATAGATTCCGTCTTGATAATAGGATACGGACTGATAGCCACTACAACCCACAAAAAGCGTGATTGAAAACAAAACCAAAATGACGTGTGCTGTATAAATGCGACTGCGTGTGTAAATAGTTCTCATGTCTGTATCGTTTAATTAACTTCAAATTTAAGTAGTTTTGCACTACAACTAACTAAAAACAAAAGTTGTGCCAAACTTATGGGGAAGCATTTAACAAAGCGAAGCGAAGATTACTCAAAATGGTATAATGAACTGGTAGTAAAAGCTGATTTAGCAGAGACATCTGCTGTGCGTGGCTGTATGGTTATAAAACCCTATGGATTTGCTATTTGGGAGCGTATGCAAGCCATTTTGGATAAAAAGTTTAAAGAAACGGGCCATAGTAATGCGTACTTCCCGCTTTTTGTTCCCAAAAGTTTGTTTGAAGCCGAAGAACAAAACGCTGAGGGATTTGCCAAAGAATGTGCTGTGGTCACACATTATCGCTTAGAAAATGATCCGGATAAACCAGGAAAACTTCGTGTAGATCCAAAAGCTAAATTAGAAGAGGAACTTATTGTAAGACCCACAAGTGAAGCCATTATTTGGAATACCTACAGAAACTGGATTCAGTCCTATCGCGATTTACCAATTTTATTAAACCAGTGGGCAAATGTGGTGCGCTGGGAAATGCGTACACGTTTATTTCTACGAACTGCCGAGTTTCTTTGGCAAGAAGGACACACCGCTCATGCTACCGAAGCAGAAGCATTGGAAGAAACCAAACGCATGAATGGTGTATATGCTGATTTTGTAGAACAATACATGGCTATCCCCGTTATACAAGGCGTCAAATCTGCGGCAGAGCGTTTTGCAGGTGCCGTAGAAACCTATTGTATAGAGGCGCTTATGCAAGATGGAAAGGCTTTGCAAGCAGGAACTTCGCACTTCTTGGGGCAGAATTTTGCTAAGGCTTTCGATGTGAAATTTGCCACCAAAGAAGGAGGATTGGAGCATGTTTGGGCAACCTCGTGGGGTGTTTCTACACGTCTTATGGGTGCGCTTATCATGACGCATAGCGATGATAATGGGCTGGTGCTACCCCCCGAATTGGCACCACATCAAGTGGTAATAGTTCCTATTTATAAAGGCGACGAACAACGTACTGTCATTGCTGCTGCCGTTGCACCTATTGTTGAGGCACTTCGCAAGGCAGATATTCGCGTGCATTTTGATAACCGTGATACGCACAAACCTGGATTTAAGTTTAACGAATATGAGTTAAAAGGCGTTCCGTTGCGCATTGGCATTGGACCACGAGACTTGGAAAATGGAACGGTAGAATTAGCACGTCGTGACACACTCTCTAAAAAAAGTGTTGCACAAACTGACTTGGTGAATGAAATCAAATCAACACTAAAAGAAGTTCAAGTTGATTTATTTGAACGGGCCAAAGATTTTAGAGCTGATCATACTACAGAAGTAGATACGTTTGACGCTTTTAAGGAAGTTTTGGAAACCAAAGGTGGCTTTGTTTCTGCGTTTTGGGATGGCACTGAAGCCACTGAGACGTCGATTAAAGAAGCCACCAAAGCCACCATACGGTGTGTTCCACTAGATAGTAAAGCAGAAAGTGGAAGGTGCGTTTTCTCAGGAAAACCAGCCAAACATCGAGCTTTATTTGCAAAAGCATACTAATTAAAATATATGTTGCAAGTTTGTTAGGTATCCTATAAATTTGCACCTCGTAAAACCGGAAGGCCCGTTCGTCTATCGGCTAGGACGCCAGGTTTTCATCCTGGTAAGAGGGGTTCGATTCCCCTACGGGCTACTAAAATTATAATATGGCAAATCATAAATCCGCCTTAAAAAGAATTCGTTCAAACGAAACTAAGCGTCAACGTAACCGTTTTCAGCACAAAACAACCCGTAATGCTATTCGCGATTTTAAAGCATTAGAAAAAAAGAAAGAAGCTGAGAAAAAGCTTCCGCTTGTGGTATCTATGATCGATAAGTTGGCAAAAAACAATATCATTCATAATAACAAGGCAGCGAACCTAAAGTCTAAACTTACCAAACACGTAAGTGCACTTTAAGTTATTATTCTGATAAGAAATAGAAAAAGGCGTCCATTTGGACGCCTTTTTCTATTTTTATATGACATACCTAAATATTAGGCATTCATGGAAATCAAAAACTCTTCGTTGTTAAGTGTTTTTTTGATTCGATCGCTGATAAACTCCATAGCTTCTACAGGGTTCATGTCAGCAAGGTATTTTCGCATAATCCACATACGCTGAATGGTTTTTTCATCCAATAAAATATCATCACGACGTGTGCTTGAAGAAACCAAATCAATGGCTGGGAAAATTCTGCGGTTGGAAATACGACGATCAAGCTGTAATTCCATGTTACCTGTTCCTTTAAATTCTTCAAAAATAACCTCGTCCATTTTAGAGCCGGTTTCGGTTAGTGCCGTAGCAATAATAGACAGCGACCCGCCATTTTCAATATTACGTGCTGCTCCAAAGAAACGCTTTGGTTTGTGCAATGCATTCGCATCTACACCACCACTTAAGATTTTACCTGACGCAGGCTGTACCGTGTTATAAGCACGAGCTAATCGGGTGATGGAATCCAATAGGATTACCACATCGTGACCACACTCTACAAGGCGTTTTGCTTTTTCCAATACAATATTCGCGACTCTTACGTGGCGATCTGCAGGCTCGTCAAAGGTAGAAGCAACTACTTCACCTTTTACATTTCGTTGCATATCAGTAACTTCCTCTGGACGTTCATCGATGAGCAAAATAATTTGATATACTTCGGGGTGATTAGCCGCAATGGCGTTAGCCACGTCTTTAAGCAACATTGTTTTCCCTGTCTTAGGCTGCGATACAATCATACCGCGTTGCCCTTTTCCAATAGGACAAAACAAATCCATTACTCGAGTAGAAATAGTACTTTGCTTGTCGCCGATATTAAACTTTTCTTGCGGGAATAGGGGAGTTAGGTGTTCAAAAGAGACACGGTCACGCACCACATCAGGTGAAAGCCCGTTAATGAGTGACACCTTAATAAGCGGAAAATATTTTTCACCTTCTTTTGGTGGGCGAATATGGCCAAGCACAGTGTCCCCTGTTTTTAGTCCAAATAAACGCACTTGCGAATTAGAAACATATATATCATCGGGTGAAGACAAATAATTGTAATCCGATGAGCGTAGGAAACCATAGCCTTCAGGCATCATTTCCAAAACACCTTCGCTTTCTATAATACCATCGAATTCAAAATCAGGCTGTCGGTAGCGATTGCGATTATCTTTGTTGTGGTTGTCTTTGCCGTTATTGTTGTTTCCGTTACCGTTTTGGGTGCGGTTATCTTTGTTATTACTGTTGTTGTTGTTGTTGTTGCCCTTGTTATTATTTCTTGGGTTACCTGCGTTGTTCCCATTGTTCCCTTTATTACGATTGTTGTTTTGGGCAGGCTTTTCGTCTGTTGGCTTGTTATCGCTCTTTTCAACTTTTTTGCGTGGAGTCCTTGCAGGCTTTTCAGAAATTTTATTCTTATCTACACTTTGCACCGGAGCTTCTTTTACTGCTTCACCTGGCTCGGGTAAAGTTGATTGGTGATCAATGATTCGGTATGTAAGCTCAATTTTTTTGAGCCCCGCAGTCTTTTTGAGGTCTAATTCTTTTGCAATTTCTTGCAATTCAGCAAGCTTTTTTGCTTTTAGTTCTGATAATTCAAACATGTGTGAATGGGTAAAATATAAATTGTAATATAGTGGGCTGAAGTAGTTGCCTGTTAAGCAAACATACAACATTTTTTATTTTTAACACATAATAATTTTCTTTTATGATAAGCATTTCCATTATAGTCCCTTTTTTTAACGAGGAAGCTTATCTAGAAAATTTTACAAATGCTTTAGTCACTCAGACCTACGCATTTACTGAACTTATTTTAGTTGACGATGGTTCGACAGATGCCTCTCTTTCAATCGCCAATGCTTTGGCTGCGACGCATAAATCAATCCGTGTGATTACTACTACAACAACATCAGTTCATCAGCCTGGGCAAAAAGTTGTCCATGCTTTTGATCGAGGTTTTAATGCACTATTACAACCGTGGGACATCATTTGCAAGTTTGACGCTGATATTATTTTTCCTCCTCGATACTTAGAAACTATGGCAAGCTCATTTTCAAATGATGACAACTTAGGCATGTTTTCAGGTGTGCTGACTACTTATTTGAATGGTATTTGGGAATTAGAAAATATTTCTACGCAACATGTACGTGGTCCTGTAAAGTCCTACAGCAAATCTTGTTTTCATGCTATTGGTGGATTACGCCCTGCACTGGGCTGGGATACTTTAGACGAATTATTAGCTCTTTACAAAGGGTTTACCATTAAAATTGACGATACATTGCGTGCTAAACACCTGCGCCCAACAGGTTATAAGTACAGTCACGGCTTGGCTAAAGCTAAAGGAGAAGTGTTTTACAACTTAGGGTATGGACTTCTTTTGGGTATACTCGCATGCATAAAATGGGCGCACCTTCAACGGGGTAGTTTAGTGGAAGTGTTGTTTGGCTTTTTTGGTGTTTGGCTCAAAAGCAAGCCAAAATTGGTCTCTAAAGCGGAAGGAAAATTTATTCGAACGTATCGTTGGTCACGTATCCGAAATCGTTTTATCGGCTAATTCAATAACAATTAAATTTTGCGCTTTGCCTTTGGCAAGTTCAAATTTTATTAAAGTTTGTTTTTTGTGAAACCCGTGCTTGCCCGCCGCACCTGGATTTATATAAATTAGCTCTTTTTTTTTATCGTAGGCAACTTTTAAAATATGTGAGTGCCCACAAATAAAAAGTTGTGGCTTTACGTCAGTTAGTTTTTCAGCTATACCATTAGCATACCTGGTTGGCCTACCGCCTATATGTGTCATAAACACGGAGACTCCTTCAAGTTGAAAGTGTAAGTCTTTGGGGAACTCTTGTCGAATCGAAGCATTATCAATATTCCCATAAACGGCTCTAAGTGGTTTTAACTTCTGCAATGTATCGGTTACCTCCAAGTTACCAATATCGCCAGCGTGCCAAATTTCATCTACTTCTTTAGCGTAGCCCAAAATTCTGGGATCTAAAAAACTATGCGTATCTGAAAGCAACAATATCTTTTTCATCATCTTTGTACAAAATTACACATTGCGTTACTTTTTAGAGCTTTCATATAAAGGAACTTCTTATCACGGGTGGCAACGCCAGCCCAATGCGATATCTGTTCAACAGGTTTTGGAAGAAGCTTTAAGCACATTGCTAGGCAAGGAAACTCAAATTGTAGGGGCAGGGAGAACAGATGCAGGCGTACATGCCAAACAAATGTTTGCGCATTTTGACACAGATATTTCCGAAAATCAAGCCAGCGAACTTGTTTTTAGACTGAATCGATTTTTACCAGAATCCATTGCTATAATAGCTGCTCATCCTGTAGCTTCTGACGCACACGCGCGTTTTGATGCCATTTATCGTAGCTATGAATATCATATTACAAGTCAAAAGAATCCGTTTGCTAACGAACAGGCTTATTTTTTTAATGCGCCTTTGGATATAGAGGCGATGAATACCGCTGCAGCATTCCTTTTGAAGCACACCAATTTTAAATGTTTTTCACGATCCAAGACAGACGTTAAAACTTATGATTGCGATGTTATAGAAGCTTTTTGGGAACAAAAATCGGAACTCATTTTTCATATTTCCGCAAATCGATTCTTGCGCAATATGGTTCGTGCCGTGGTCGGAACGCTATTGGACATCGGTACTAGTAAATTATCACTCTCTGGCTTTCAGTCGGTGCTTGATAGTCAAGACCGTCAACAAGCAGGTAGTTCTGCGCCAGCAAACGGTTTGTTTTTAACCAAAATTTGCTACCCAAAACACTATCTTTGAAATTCATGGAAAAGAAACCCTCAAATAATATTTTGGATGTCAGTTTGTTTAAACGCCTGATGGTGTTTGTCAAGCCCTATCGTAAAACATTTGCTTTTGTACTGTTGGCTGCAGTGTTTTTGTCGGGGTTTTCTACGTTAAGTCCATACCTCCTAAAAATCACTATAGACGATTACATAACGGTAAAAGATTACGAGGGTATGTTAGTGCTTATTGCCTTGATGGGTGCTACCCTCATTATGGAGGTTATTTTTCAATTTATGTTTATTTATTACGCGAACTGGTTGGGCCAGCATGTAATTTTTGATCTACGCAACACACTCTATACACATATGTTGCAATTTAAAATGACATATTATGACAACTCTGCCGTTGGTCGTTTGGTTACACGAGTAGTCAGCGATATTGAAACTATCTCAGGAATTTTCAGTCAAGGCTTATTTATGATAATTTCCGACTTGCTTAAAATGGTTGTGGTTATTGTGGTGATGTGGTCTGTAAGCTGGAAATTAGCACTAATAGTTTTTGCCGTTTTACCCTTGATTTTATACGCTACACGTAAATTTCAAAAAGCCATGAAAGTTGCATTTGATGAAGTACGAACACAAGTGGCTAATTTAAACAGTTTTGTGCAAGAACGAATTTCTGGTATGAGCATTGTGCAGCTATTCGCTCGTGAACAAACCGAATCAAAAGCGTTTAGAGAGATAAACGATAAGCACCGTAAGGCTTGGCTGAAAACGGTGTGGTACAATTCTATCTTTTTTCCCATTGCCGAGCTTTCTACATCAGTAACCATTGGGTTATTGGTTTGGTTTGGTGGACTCAATGTTATTGCAGGTTCGTCAGGGATTACCTTGGGCATTATCTTTCTTTTTATTCAACTATCCCAAATGCTTTTTCGTCCACTTCGCCAAATCGCCGACAAGTTCAATACCTTGCAAATGGGTATGGTTGCTGTGCGTCGCGTTGTTGCTGTTTTAGACACGGATGAAACAATACCTAATCATGGTAAAATAAAAAACACAGAAATTAAAGGCGAGCTTCGCTTTGAGGAACTACATTTTTCATACAAAAAAGACGAGCCCGTACTTCACGGTATTTCATTTGCTATTGCACCGGGAGAGACCGTTGCAGTGGTTGGCGCAACGGGGGCGGGGAAATCTACGCTCATTAACATTTTAAGTAGATTTTACGAAATCGATAGTGGAAAGATTTTATTGGATGGTATAGCTATTGAAGATTATGAACGCTCTTGGCTTCGCAAGCAAATAGGTGTGGTATTGCAGGATGTATTTCTTTTTGCGGATTCTATATTCAACAACATTACGCTTTGGGACACTTCTATTAACGAAGATGACGTAATAGCTGCTGCCAAAAAAATCGGAGTACATCGTTTTATTTCAAGTTTACCAGATGGGTATCACTTTAATGTAAAAGAGCGAGGGGGTATGCTTTCAACGGGTCAGCGCCAACTCATCGCATTTTTGCGTGCCTACATAATTCAACCCAAAATTTTAGTTCTTGATGAGGCAACGTCCTCAATTGATACCCATGCCGAAAAACTCATTCAAAAAGCAACAAAAGAAGTTACCAAAGGGAAAACCTCTCTTGTGATCGCGCATCGCTTGGCTACCGTACAACGCGCCGATAAAATCATAGTATTAGACAATGGGAATATCGTTGAGGTGGGCACACATGATGAGTTATTAAAAATCGATGGAGGATATTATAAAAACCTTTACGAAGTGCAGTTTTTGTCTCCCACGCAAGTGGTCTAGTCCATGTCATTGGTAAGCAGCTCACTAAGCTCCTTGTAAGCACTAAATGGAACGCGCTCACCGTTTCTAAAATAGCTAATAGTCCCTGTTTCTTCTGAAACAACAAGCACAACAGCATCGGTTTTTTCAGTAATCCCTACGGCAGCTCGGTGTCTGAGTCCGTACCTTTTCGGAATAGATTTATTTTCGGAGACGGGGAGTACTACTCGCGTTGCAGTAATGGTATTGTTTTCAATAATCACAGCACCATCATGTAGGGGTGCATTTTTGTGAAAAATACTTTCAATTACTGGCACTGATATTTCCATATTTACAATAACACCAGAAGGCTTTAGAAAGTCTAAGCTACTATTGCGCTCTAATACCAATAATGCTCCTAATTTTTGCTTTTTAAGAGAGGAACAACTTTGAATCAGTGCCTCTATATTAAGTTCGGGCTCAAATGAGTTTTGATTTGCACTAAAAATTTTTAAATATCGATTTAATGCCTTTCTGTTTGCAAAATTAGAAGAGCCAAGCATGAGGAGTAATTTTCTAATTTCCTGTTGAAATACTACAATCAGCGCAAAGACTCCCACGCTCATAAACCCGCCCAAAATATTACTGAGTAGCTCCATTTTTAACGCATCTGTAATTTTCCAAATGAGATAAAGGATAACTATACCAACAAAAATATTGATGGCTGCCGTGCCTCGTACTAGTCGGTATGCATAGTACAAAAGCAGTGCTACAAGTATGATATCCAATAAGTCAAGTAGATTAAAATCTAAAAAATCAAACATCCTATAAAATTACGGATTTATTGAATAAGACGTATCAAGTGCTTTAATTAGATCTACGGCTTGCTTCGCTTCTTTAACATCGTGAACACGCAAAAGATGCGCGCCTTGTCGAAGCGCAACGGTATGTAATACTGTAGTTCCATTTAAAGCCTCTTGTATGTCAATATTTAGTGTTTTATGTATCATTGATTTTCGAGAGACCCCAACGAGCAAAGGGACACCGTCTATTTGCAAGGTATTTAGGTGATTAAGCAAGGCAAAATTATGCTGTGGTGTTTTCCCAAAACCAAATCCTGGATCTACAATAATATCGTTGATGCCAGCTGCGTGCGCCGCTGCAATTTTTTCAGAAAAAAAGGATCGAATGGCAATAAGAACATCGTCATACGTAGGCTTGTTTTGCATGGTCTTTGGGGTACCTTGCATATGCATAGCAATATACGGCACACCAAGTTTTCCTACTGTTTTTAGCATGTTGTCATCTGCATTTCCCGCCGAAATATCGTTTACAAGTTGTGCCCCAGCATCAACTGCCTGGCGCGCCACGTTACTTCGGTAGGTGTCTATGGAAATGTAGATATGTGGAAAATTTTTAGAAATTTTTTCAATTACGGGAAGCACTCGTTTAAGCTCTTCATCAGGTGAAACTTCTTCTACACCCGGCTTTGAACTCGCACCCCCAACATCAATAAAAGTAGCCCCCTCAGAAATCATTTTTTCAGTTTGCAGAAGCGCAGTGTCAATGCGGTTGTGTTTACCACCATCGTAAAATGAATTGGGTGTAACGTTTAAAATCCCCATAATTTTGGGGGATGTAAAATCGATAATGTTACCGTTACAGTTGATGTTCATAAATAGCATTTAAAATTGTTGGTAATAAACCAAATCTTGTTCATTTTTGACTGAAATTTAAAATACAACAAACCAGGTGGCGCATACCAATGCACAATATATGTCAGAAGCTACTAAATGCAAGCAGCTTTTTGAAAAAAAAATGATTGATTATGGCTGTGCATGGCGCATTCTTCGCACTACGTCACTTACTGATCAAATTTTTATTAAGGCACAACGCATAAGAACGCTTCAAGAAGTTACTTCTAAAAAAGTAGATGAGAGTGAGGAATCTGAATTTATAGGGATCGTGAATTACTCCATTATGGCGCTTATTCAGCTTGAATTAGGAGTTGCAGACCAACCCGACTTGTCAAACGAAGAGGTTATGGAACAATACACTAAGCATGCTACCGCTACCAAAGACCTCATGGAGCGTAAAAATCACGACTACGGCGAGGCTTGGCGTGATATGCGAGTAAGCTCGCTAACAGATTTGATTTTACAGAAATTACTTCGTGTAAAACAAATAGAAAACAACAATGGCAAAACTCTTGTAAGCGAGGGGTTGTCGGCAAATTATCAAGATATGATAAATTATGCCTTATTTGCGCTAATCCATTTAAACACTAATTAAAATCAAATTCATGAGAAATCATATTGTAGCCGGTAACTGGAAAATGAACCTTAACGCAGCTGAAAGCCAGAAGCTTATAGAGGACTTAAAATCCAAAAAGCTTTCTAGCGATGTTCGCGTTGCCATAGCCACTCCTGCCGTGTATCTTGCTACAGCAGCAAATCAAACTGCTAACACCAAAATTGGCGTTGCCGCACAGAATATGCACCAAGCCGATTCTGGGGCATTTACTGGTGAAATATCCGCTTCGATGCTAAAGTCAATTGGTGTACATACTACTTTGTTGGGGCATTCTGAGCGCAGAGCCTATTTTCATGAAACAGATGAATTATTAGCAGAGAAAGTAAATACAGCCCTAAAAAATGGCATGGAAATTATCTTTTGCTTTGGCGAAGAACTTGACGAACGCAAATCAGAAAGCCATTTTGATGTGGTTACTACTCAATTGCGAAACGCACTTTTTCATTTAGATGCTTCGCAGTGGAGTCAAATTATTTTAGCATATGAGCCAGTCTGGGCCATTGGTACTGGTGAGACAGCCTCACCAGAGCAAGCACAAGAAATGCACGCACATATAAGAGCTGTTTTGGCAGCGCAATACGATGATGCACTTGCACAAAGTATTTCTATTCTTTATGGAGGGAGTGTAAAACCTGCCAATGCACAAGAAATATTTTCTCAACCTGATGTAGATGGTGGACTTATCGGAGGCGCTTCTTTAAAAGCCGATGATTTTGCTGCGATTGTCAATGCATTTTAAAGTTGAGAGCCTACTCCGCCTATCATTTTACGATTTTCCCCATTGACAAAATAGAAATTGTCTCGGCTTGGTTATCCACTTTTTCTTTTGAGAGCTTCGTACAACACGATAATGGCATATCTGCCTATATTCCAGCAGATCAAGCCCCAGTCAATTTGTTAGAAGATTGTCTTGCTATTCCTTTTACGGGCATAGAGCTTTCAGGAAATGTTGAAACTATGGCGGGGCAAAATTGGAATGCAATTTGGGAAGCACAATTTCACCCTATTAGTGTTGCCCATTGGACGGTGCGTGCCTCTTTCCACAAACCAGCCACTACCCAAAATGAACTTATTATTGACCCTCAAATGTCTTTTGGAACGGGTCATCATGCTACGACACAATTGATGTTCGAACAGCTCATAAAATTAGACTGTAAGCGTGCTTCTGTGCTTGACGTGGGTACTGGAACTGGGGTTTTAGCCATATTGGCAAAAAAGCTAGGCGCAGCTACCGTTTTAGGAATTGATATCGAAGATTGGTGTGTAGAAAACGCTAAAGAAAATGCGTTGAAAAACGATGTTTTAGATATCTCTTTTAGCAATGATGGTGTTGGTTCATTTACATCAAGTTTTGATATACTCCTAGCTAATATTAATCGAAATGTGTTGTGTGAGCATATACCCCAATATGCAACAATGCTATCAAAAGATGGGGTTTTATTGCTTTCTGGGTTCCATTATGATGATATTGTGGTGCTGAGAGATTTAGCGCTAAAACACGGACTTCGTTTAGATGCAAAAGCAGAAAAAGAGGGTTGGGTTTGTTTAAAATTTATAATTTAGTGTTATGATACGTTTTGATCAGACTGAAGAGCAAAATCAGCCGCAACACGATTTGGCGGTTGAGTCATCTCGTTTACATGAAATCATTTTATTTAACGATGAGGTGAACACTTTCGATCATGTGATTAAAACCCTAATAGAGGTTTGTGAGCATACACCAGAACAAGCCGAGCAATGTTCGCTTATTGTTCACTACAAAGGAAAATGTTCGGTTAAACGCGGCTCTTATGATGAGTTAGAACCTAAATGTATTCGTTTACACGCCGCTGGACTAAGTGCCGAAATTGTCTAGTCCATTCATTTTATACGATTTCCTTAACTTCGCTAAAAATTGTTTTATGCGCATCATTAGTATATTGCTGCTTTGTGCGTCCATTTCTTTTGCCCAACCTGCAGCTATGAAAAAATCAATTCACACTTTTACTGTTGAAGACATTAACGGTGATTCCTTTTCCCTCGCCAACTTGAAAGGTAAAAAAGTCATGATCGTAAATACGGCTTCAAAATGTGGGCTTACTCCGCAATACAAAAAACTGGAAGCACTATATCAAAAATATAAAAGTCAAAATTTTATAATTATTGGGTTTCCTGCAAATAATTTTATGTGGCAAGAGCCTGGCAGCAACGAAGATATTAAAGTGTTTTGTGAGAAAAATTATGGAGTTTCATTTCCTATGATGTCAAAAATCAGTGTAAAAGGGAGAAAGCAACATCCTCTATACGCATTTCTCACACAAAAAGATAAAAATGGTATTATGGATAGTTCTGTAAGTTGGAATTTTCAAAAATATCTAATTGATGAAAATGGTGTGTTAGTGGATGTAATCTCACCACGCGTACAACCGGATGATACTAAAGTGTTGAATTGGATAAAAAGTTAATGATGAAAGTTGATATTTTAGCTATAGGCGCGCACCCCGACGATGTTGAACTGTCGTGCGCAGGGACATTGGCTAAAGAAATTGGTGCTGGTAAATCTGTCGCTATACTAGACTTTACCAAAGGGGAGTTAGGAACACGCGGAAATGCAGATATCCGACAAAAGGAAGCTGCAAATGCAGCCGAAATTCTAGGAGTTACAACTCGTATCAATCTTGGTTTCGCTGATGGATTTTTTCAAAATGACCGCAAGCATCAAGATAAAATAGTTTCATACATTCGTCATTTACAGCCGGAAATGGTACTGTGCAACGCTATTAGTGACAGACACCCCGACCACGGAAGGGCAGCTACATTGGTTGCTGAGAGTTGCTTTTTAAGTGGTCTTCAAAAAATGGAAACATTTTATGAAGGTAAAAGTCAGTATGCTTGGCGCCCGAAGCAGTTGTATCATTACATTCAATGGAATAATACTACGCCAGATTTTGTTGTAGATATTGGCACTGAAATGAAAGTGAAATTAGCAGCTGTAAAAGCATACAAATCACAGTTTTATGATTCTGAAAGTACAGCGCCTGAAACGCCCATAAGCACGGAAAACTTTTTGAATAGCATAAAGTATCGCGCTGCGGATTTGGGTCGCCTTATTGGTGTTGATTATGCCGAAGGCTTTACTACAAGTCGTTTGATCGGGGTAAATTCCATTGGCGATTTACTTTAATTCCTTTTTTGAATTTATAAAAACGTAGTACATTTGCAGCCTATAAAATGGTGGTTGTAGCTCAGTTGGTTAGAGCGCTAGATTGTGGTTCTAGAGGTCGCCGGTTCGAGACCGGTCTTCCACCCATCAAAAACCCTTCGAGAAATCGAGGGGTTTTCTTTTTTAAACACTCCTGTACAAGCGAAAACTCTTTTCAGCTAAATAGACTACATAAATATACGAAAAACATCAAAATTGGCAGTTGTCAGACAGTTAATTTTTGTCTTACGTAAAACAAATATTCCCTGTTATAAGTAACCAGGTTTTATAAAATCAACTTAAAACTGGCAGTTAATTCTAAAACACTGTTAAATATTTATTTGTCACTGGCAAGCAGAATCAGAAACTCTTTGAACTCCAGCACAATAAGCTTCGCCCCTATTGTTGTAAGTGAAGCCATCACAACCACAAACAGGTTGGTATTCTTTGGTCGATGCGCAGGGATTAGGAACTTTAGTGTAATCAATACAGCCGGGGAAATATTTATCAATAAATTTTCTATACTCTTCTGAACCAAACGACATACCAGCAATTACATCAATAGTAGATTTAGCGACTTCTAGGGCATCATTTGATGATTGAATATTAAATTTTGAACCATCCATACTGGTTAATCTATTAGAATCACCTTTTAGTTTTATAGTAGTGTAGAAATAATAACGAAGTACATATCCAATGGTTAGTTCTGTTTTACCATAAGGTTTATCAAAAACAGAGGCGTCTGAAATTGTAGTCTCTAAAACTCTAAAGGGAGTACTAAAATTATTGTTTTGTCTTAAAGCTTCTAACTCAAGGATTGGGTCCTGAATATTGACTGTTTGTTCACCTTGACAAGAATAAGAGGCTAAAACAAAGAATAAAATAAGTTTTTTCATACTCAAATATACCAAAATCTCACCAAAACCCAATCCAAATTAGAGGAGCAGTTGGCTTATTTAAAACAGTTAAAATCCTCTATACTTAATAAAGCATTTAAAGGGGAGTTGTAATATCCTAAACCATAGGCATATCTTCTTCTTTAAGTTCTGCTACTTCTAATCCTCTTAAGTAGGTTTAGGATACATTCAAACTTGGGGTAACATATTTGCATTATAAATTCATTATCTTTATGAAAATATTAAAAATGGAAAAAAACGTTTCTAAAATTAGAACCCACGATGCAATAGTTGGACTGTTATATTTAATTAGCGTCGGATTGACACTATACACTACAAATTTAAACTTTTTGTCAATAGCTATAGCTGTTGGGGTTCTTCAAATTATAAGTCCGGCAACCAAATTCTGCCCAGTATATTTTATTCTAAACAAGCTAATGCCTGAAACTGACCCAATTCAGAATGGGAAGTAAGTGCTAAACCATCGGCATATCCTATTCTTTAAGTTCAGCTACTTCAATTCCTATTGATTATATTTAAATATGAAAGAATCTAAAATATCTTTAGCTGCAGGTATAGGATTACTTGCAGGAATTATAATTGGAAATGCTACTGATAATCTTGGTTTATGGATTGCATTAGGTTTATGTATTGGTGCAGGGATAGGTAGTGTATTAGAAAATAATAAATTTAAACCATAGGCATATCTTATTTTAAAATTATTGTAAATTGTATCAAAATAATTT
>ERZ802821.117-NODE-117-length-40524-cov-27.3456_pt1 | contig 40524 bp, 33 predicted proteins | sample MGYA00345648_ERZ802821 | MGnify/ENA primary metagenome ERZ802821 (study PRJEB30503, sample SAMEA104212357) | marine metagenome | biome: Westerlies Biome; feature: [SRF] surface water layer (ENVO:00010504) within the epipelagic zone...; material: water... | reverse complement strand
ATGCCAAAGGGAAGGCCGGTTTCCATTCCCAGAATGTGGCTCGACAGGTCACGGTCCGCCACGTTCGTGAGCACACGCGGCATCAGTTCAATCTTTTCAAACGCCCGTGTGTTCTCGGCATAGAGGCGTTCATCCCCCGATCCGCCATCGATGTAATCAAACATCATCCGGGGCAATCGCGACCGCGCCAGACGGCGCGCATGTTCAACGGTGTAAAGCGTAGATGCCATCGGTGATCCCCCTTCTTCGAGATTAATGGCAAATTAACAAATTAGCCAATTGTGCGACAAAGCGCTGGAATAAAAATTGGATTTTACGTTAGGATATATTCAATACGCGAATCGCTTCATGCATTTCGCGCGATAAGATTGCTATGAACAATCATTATTTTGGGGAAGGAATCATGGAAGATACCTATATCAAACAACAGCAGTCGAAGCTGACATCCGGTTCAATCAACCGGCGCCAGTTCATGACTGCAGTTCTCGCTACCGGCGTCACCGTTCCGACTGCGCTTGGTCTTGCTTCACAGGCCATGGCTGCCACACCAAAGAAGGGCGGCACGTTCCGCTATGGCGTGGGACACGGTTCAACAACTGATACGCTGGACTCCGGCACATCCGAGAACCACTTCACACTGGTCAACACCTACAACATTGCCAACCACTTGACCCACATCGACAGCGATGGCGTGCTGAAAGGCGACCTCGCTGAAAGCTATGAGTCGAGCGACGCCCAGACCTGGGTGTTCAACCTGCGCAAGGGTGTTGAGTTCCACAACGGCAAGACACTGACAGCTGCTGATGTGGTGGCAACAATGGAACACCACGGTGGTGAGGGTTCCAAGTCTGCTGCCAATGGTCTGCTCAGCCCTGTCAAGTCAGTCAAGGCAGATGGCGCGAACACAGTTGTGTTCGAACTTGAAACGCCGAATGCCGACTTCCCGTTCATCATCAGTGACTATCACATCTCAATCCGTCCTGAGGGCGATATGACATCGGGTGTCGGTACTGGTCCATATGTGATTGACGAGTGGGAGCCTGGTGTACATTCCAAGCTGAACCGTAACCCGAACTACTTCAAATCTGACCGTGCGCACTTTGATCGTATCGAAATGACATCGATCATTGATACGACTGCACGCCAGAACGCCATCATGAATGGTGACGTGGATCTTGCAGACAAGGTTGACCTGAAGACGGTTGCACTATTGGGACGTTCACCAAACCTCGAAATCGATGAAACAACGGGTACTGGTCAGTATACCTTCCCGATGCGTCTGGATGTGGCACCGTTCGACAATTATGATCTGCGGATGGCATTGAAGCTGTCTATCAAGCGCCAAGAGCTTGTAGACAAGATTCTACTCGGCCACGGTGCGATTGGTAACGATCATCCGATTTCGCCAACTCAGGCCTACCACGCTGACAACCTTGCTCAGCGGGAGTTTGATCCGGACAAGGCGGCCTTCCATTATAAGAAGTCTGGCCATTCCGGAACGATTCAGCTGTCCGCTGCTGATGCTGCTTTTGCGGGTGCCGTGGATGCAGCTCAGCTGATGGCTGCGTCTGCTGCCCAGGCCGGCATCAACATCGAAGTGATCCGCGAGCCAAATGATGGCTATTGGTCAAATGTCTGGAACAAGAAGGGCTGGTCTGCTTGTTACTGGGGCGGTCGTCCAACACCGGATTGGATGTTCTCGGCTGCGTACACAGCAGATACTGAGTGGAATGATACTGCATGGAAGACAACCGACGCGGCCATCAGGTTCAATGAACTTGTTATTCTGGGCCGGTCCGAGTTGGATGACGCACGTCGCACAGAAATTTATGCTGAGTGTCAGACACTGATCCACGATGATGGCGGCTGCGTGCTGCCGATGTTCTTCAACTACGTTTGGGCACGTGGCAAGAACGTTATGCATGGTGACATGGCTGCCAACTGGGATACAGATGGTGCCAAGTGCTCTGAGCGCTGGTGGTTCGCCTAGGCGTCCGTTGAGAAAAATGGTTCAGGCGGCGGCGTCGCCTGAACTATCTTTTTTGCCACTTGTTTTCGACATAACGCCTCGTTCCGACAGGCGCATTGAAACGAAAAGGAATTGGTAAGGTGCATCCAGTTCTGGTCACGGTGTTGCAGCGTCTGGCTCTAGGCCTCGCGACGCTGGTCGCCGTTTCAATCATTATTTTCATCTCGATCGAGATGCTGCCCGGTGATTTCGGACAGATTGTTCTCGGCCAGGCGGCAACCAAAGACACAGTCGCCGCCTTCAGAGCTGAGCTTGGCCTCGATATGCCAGCTTATCTGCGTTACTTCGATTGGATTGCCGGCGTGTTGCAGGGTGATCTGGGCACATCTTTTTCCGGACGCGCGGCCAGTGGACAGGACAGGTCCCGCGAAGTTGCCGAGCTGATCGGCCCGCGGTTGCAGAACACGCTGTTTCTGGCCGGCATAACCGCGCTGATCTCGGTGCCGCTGGCGCTGATCCTTGGCATCAGCACCGCGCTTTACCGCAACACGATCTATGACCGGTCAATCAATGCGGCAACGCTGACAACGATTTCCTTTCCCGAATTTTTTGTCGCCTATATCCTGATCCTGTTTTTGTCGTCGCTGAACCAGTGGCTGCCTTCGCTTGCCAATGTCGATGCAAGCACGCCGCTTGGTGAACGCCTGACCCGTATTGCGCTGCCTGCGCTGACGCTGACGCTGGTGATCATTGCACATATGATGCGGATGACACGGGCGGCGATCATCAATCTGCTTGCCAGCCCCTATATCCAGATGGCGCGTCTGTCAGGTGCCTCGCGGACCGAGGTTATTGTCAAGCATGCGCTGCCGAATGCCTGGGCACCGATTGCCACCGTTATCGCTTTCAACCTAGCCTATCTGGTTGTTGGTGTGGTGGTGGTTGAGGTGGTCTTCGTCTATCCGGGAATTGGCCAGCTGATGGTCGATGCGGTGACGACGCGTGACATTCCGGTGGTTCAGGGCTGCGCCCTTATTTTCGCCGTGACCTATATCCTTCTCAACCTGATTGCCGACATCATCGGCATCATCACCAACCCGCGATTGTTGCATCCGAAATGAGCGAAGATATCCAGACATATTCGGCCACTGCCGAAAGCGGCAATGTCCATGAGCGCCGGAGCCGGTGGGCCAAGATCAAGCTGGCGGCGCGCAAGTCGCCCTATACCGCGCGTTTCGGCATAACAGTGATCCTTACCTATGTGCTGGTGGCTTTGCTGGCACCGCTGCTAGCTCCTTATGGCGAGGCGCAGGTATTCCCGGCACCGTATGAACCTTGGAGTTCAACGCACTTTTTTGGTACTGACCAGATCGGCCGGGACATTTTCTCTCGCATGATCTATGGCGCGCGGAACACGGTGGGCATCGCGGTGGCGACAACGCTGCTGTCGTTTCTGATTGGGGGCAGCCTCGGTCTTGCAGCGGCGATTGACCGGCGCTGGATCGACCAGATATTCAGCCGCTCGGTCGATGTGCTGATGGCCATTCCCAGCCTGATCTTTGCGCTGGTACTGCTGTCCATTTTCGGATCAACGGTGCTGAACCTGATCATCATCATCGCAGTTCTGGACGCCACCCGTGTCTTTCGCCTGACCCGGTCGGTCGCGGTCAATGTGGTGGTGATGGATTATGTCGAGGCGGCCAAGCTGCGCGGTGAGGGGCTTGGCTGGGTCATGCGGCGCGAGATTCTGCCAAATATCCTGCCGCCGCTGATTGCCGAATTCGGTCTGCGTTTCTGCTTTGTCTTTCTGACAATCGCCGCCCTGTCTTTCCTTGGCGTCGGCATTCAGCCGCCGACAGCGGACTGGGGATCAATGGTGCGCGAGAATGCCAACCTGCTTCAGTTTGCCCAGTACGATCTTCGTGCCGGCCTGACCCCGCTGTTGCCAGCCGCGGCCATTGCCCTTCTGACAGTGGCCGTGAATTTCGTTGTGGACTGGTTCCTTCACAAGACAAGTGGACTTCGCGATGAGCAATAAGGCGCAAAAGGGTGATGTCCTTCTGGATATCAAGGGTCTGGAGATTGAAGGTTTCTCTGACGAGAAGTGGCACGAGATCATCAAGGGCGTTGATCTGACGCTGCGTCGCGGCGAGGTGATGGGTCTGATTGGCGAATCGGGCGCCGGCAAATCAACGCTGGGACTGGCGGCGATGGGCTATACGCAGCCCGGATGCCGGATCACCGGCGGGTCGATCAGTTTTGACGGGATTGATCTTGCCCAGATGTCTGACGAGCAGATGCGCGGTTACTGGGGAAACCGGATGACCTATGTGGCGCAATCGGCCGCGGCCTCATTCAATCCTGCGCACCGCCTGATCGAACAGACCACCAGCTCCACCATCCGGTTCGGTATCAAGGAAAAGGCAGAGGCGCACAAAGATGCGCATGTTCTTTATGCCGCGCTGAACCTGCCTGATCCGACCAATATCGGTGATCGGTATCCGCATCAGGTATCAGGTGGGCAATTGCAGCGTGTGATGACGGCGATGGCGATGTCGCCGCGTCCGGACCTGATCATCTTTGATGAGCCGACGACCGCCCTTGATGTGACAACCCAGGTTGAGGTTCTGTCATCGATGCGCGCCATTGTTGAAGAGTTCAACACGGCCGCCATTTACATCACGCATGATCTGGCCGTGGTGGCGCAGATGGCGGATGTCATCAAGGTGCTGCGCTATGGCGAAGAGGTTGAGGAAGCTGCAACCCGCCAGATGCTGAAATCGCCAAAACAAGATTACACCAAATCCCTGTGGTCGGTCCGCGCCTTGCAGAAGGAAGAACATACCGCAACGGACAGCATCATGTCGTTGCGCGGCATCGATGCCGCCTATGGAACTGCCAAGGTTCTGTTTGATGTCGATATTGATGTGCCAAAGGGCTCAACGGTTGCTGTCGTTGGTGAATCAGGTTCTGGCAAGTCAACAACCGCGCGGGTGATCACCGGTCTGTTGCCGCAATCTGCGGGGTCGGTTGTTTTTGATGGTGACGCGCTGCCGGAACGCCTGGCCGACCGGACCAAGGAACAGAAACGCCGTATCCAGATGATCTATCAGATGGCCGATACCGCGATGAACCCGCGTCAGACAGTGCGTGATATCATTGGTCGGCCGCTGGAATTCTATCTTGGCGTTCGTGGCAAGGCGAATACCGAACGGGTGATCGAGCTGCTGGAAATGATCGAGCTGAATGCCGACTTCCTGGAGCGTCTGCCCGCTGAATTGTCAGGTGGCCAGAAGCAGCGCATCTGCATTGCCCGCGCGCTGGCGGCCAATCCCGAGTTCATTATCTGTGATGAAGTGACGTCTGCCCTTGACCAGATTGTGCAGGAAGGCATTCTGAAGCTGTTGCTGCGTCTGCAGTCTGAACTCGGGCTGACCTATATGTTCATCACGCATGATATTTCCACCGTCAAGGCGATCGCCGATCAGGTGGTGGTGATGAATGAGGGGCGCGTTGTCGAACAGGGTAGCAAGACCGAGGTGTTCCAGCCGCCACATCCCGCCTATACCGAATTGCTGTTGTCATCGGTTCCGGAGATGGACCCCGACTGGCTGACAAATCTGAACGCCGCGCGCAACCGCTAGACCGGTCCGGTTATGGCATTTTGCGGTGATTTGCGGTGATGCATGTGCTGTCAACGTCCGTCACGCGGAACGCTCTCTGACACGTCCTTTTCGAAAATCAGCTTGTCACCTTCATAGGCCTCAAGCCTGGCGGTCAGATGAAAGTCGGTCGCGTCAGATGTCATGGTGGCATAGGTTTCGGTACGCACCGACCAGGTGCCGCGACTGTTCTCGGTCGACCAGTGGGTTTTGGCGGTTGCGCTCAACGGGTCATCAGGATGGATGCTGTACCATTCACGTGCCGCAGACCCGTTCACCAGCCCGTGATCGCTGTCACATACACTGCCGAAATCATCGATGATTTCCAGCGTTATGACGCCGGTTTTCATATCAGTTGTCACGGTTCGGCTGTTTGATGCCGGCCTGATGGTTTCGATCTGCCACGGGGCGTCAGCTTCGGCTTGTCCGAACTGGCGTTCATCAGCATCACCTGATAGGCGCGTCGGCAACCCCAGTGATCCGGCCAGCAAGGTCAGGCTGACAGGTGTGGGTGATGGCCATATCAGCGGCCAGTAGGCAGACGATACGGCGATGTTTATCCTGTGGCCGGCTGGCACACGATAGGCGATATGGTCAAGATCAAGCGTGATCTCGGTGGCCTTTCCCGGTGTCAGCGGGTCAGCCGCATGATGGCCGTTACGGTGCGCCAGATTCAGCACACCATAGGTAATCCGTGTGGCGGCCCCGTCGGGGTGGATATGGTTCAGGCGAACAGCGATCTGCGCGGCGGGTGCATCAGCGCAGAGGCGCAGACGCACAGATGGTGCGCCCACAATATCAGTATCTTCTGTCAGTATGGCCGAGGTGAAACAGGCTGATCGCGCATTATCACTTCGCTGGTCCCCCGGCATTTCCGGGCCAAGCCAAATGGCGCAATATTCGCCGCCATCCATGCCGCAATCCTGTGGCGACGCAACGATCATGTTCATGTCGCCATCTGCTGAGGCGGTTGCATTGTCAGCTGGTTGCATGGTGCCGTCACCGCGCAGCTGCCAGTCAGAGACAGTTGGCCCCTGCGGCCAGTCGCGCAGGCCGATCCACCGGCCGGGGCGGGTGTCATACCAGGTTTGCGGACGCACACCATCCATCAGATAGGCGGTGTAATCAGGGTCATCCATCACACCGCGATCAACACCCTTCAGCCAGTGATCCCACCAGCGCAGCGCTTCCTGCAGAAAACCTATTCTGGGTTCGGGTACGGCGAAATGCGGATATTTGTGAACCCATGGGCCGGTCAGCCCGCGGACGGGTGCGCTGATATTTTCAACCAGTGCCGCCACAGCATTCTTGTAGGCATCCCCCCAGCCACCGACGGCCAGCACGGCTGCCGTTATGGCGCTATAATCCTCGCAGACCGAACCATGCTGCCAATAGGCATCACGATTCTGATGGGCAAGCCAGCGCAAGGGCAAGAACGGTTCGGCCCGCAGGCGGTCCAGCCACATCTGCCGCCAGTCATCACCGACAAGGGCCGGGTCAGGCGCGCGTGAGGAATAGGACCACATGGTTGATCCCCAGCCAAAATTCTCGTTCAGCAGGCACCCGCCCTTGTAGTGAATATCATCGGCATAACGATCGACAGTCGAACACAGGGTGATGATGGCCTTCAGCGGCGCCGGGTTCAGCGCGGCGACCTGCAGGCTGTTGAACCCGCCCCAGCTGATCCCCATCATCCCGACGCTGCCGCTGCACCATGGCTGTGATGCCAGCCAGTTGATGGTGTGGACGGCATCATCCAGTTCCTGCTGCGTATATTCATCTTCCATAATGCCATGGCTGTCGCCATTGCCGCGCATATCAACGCGAATGCAGGCATAGCCGCGCTTGGCAAAATAGGGGTGGGTCAGGCTGTCACGTGCGGTTGTGCCATCGCGCTTGCGGTAGGGCAGAAATTCCAGAATGGCAGGGACAGGTGCGGTTTTGGCATCAGCCGGCATCCAGACCCGTGCTGACAGGCGGCAGCCATCACCCATGATGATCGGCATATCCGGGACTTCGGTAATATCTCTCAGATTGGCAATGCTCATATCGGTGGTCCCTGATAAATCAATAGGTGGCAAATTATGGGTGACAGGTCACAGGTGACAGATCACAGGTGAATAGTCACCGCTGGTCATTCGAAAGTCCATGCACCGCTGGCAAGCATGGCGACCGTGTCAATGATGTGTGCAAAGGCTGCGGTCGCGCGGGCGGATGATCCGCGGGCGCGCAGAAACCCGTGCACGAGTCCGCCCGCATCAATCCAATGCGCCTTGCCACCAGCCGCCGTGATGGCGCTGCAATAGGCAGGCCCGTCATCGCGCAGGGGATCACATTCAGCGGTGATAACCACCGTTGGGGGCAGACCGGAAAAGTCACTGTCATCCAGCGGATACACTGCCGGGTCATTGCTGGTCAAAGGGTCCTCCAGACGCAGCTTCAGATAATACTGCATATCTGCACGGGTCAGCATCGGGGCGTTCGCATGCGCAACAAAACTGCCGGATGCGGTATCCCGGCCAAGTGACGGATAGATCAGAATCTGGCCGATGATGCGCCTGCTGAAAGCGGCGTCCTGGCGCAGCGCATGGGCGGTTGCTGCGGCCAGATTGCCGCCAGCGCTGTCACCGCACAGGATGAACGGCCCGCCCGCCGCATCGAGCAGGGCCCGTGTTGCAGCCACACAATCATCAAACATGGCTGGATGGCGGTGTTCAGGGGCAAGGCGATATCCTATTGCGATCACATCAAGGCGGCTGCGCGCGCAGATCTCGGCGCAGACATCATCATGGCTGTCCAGGCTGCCGACAACAAACCCGCCGCCATGGAAATAGATTATGCGCGCGGCGGACGTATCGGCATCAGCGGCCTGTGCGCAAGTATAGTGGCGGGCGGGACGGCCTGCCAGCGGCCTGTCTTTCACCGTGATACCGGCAGGTCTGCCCTGATGGAAATCGCGGCACATCGCATCATAGGTGGCGCGCTGTTCAGCAATGGTCATCGTCGCTGTGTCGCCGGAATAAAACGATTCGGTGCGTTCAATAAAGGCCCGGGTTTCAGCATCGATAATGTGATCATATAGGGAGTCGGTCATCACTGGGCCTGTTCATTATTCCTCCGCCAGACAGCATGCCGCAGCCACCACTCAATGCAAGTGGACATTATCGGCAGATATGTTTTGGCAGATCATCCCTGCCCGATCATGCATACCGCTTCATTCTGGTGATGTTTATGGCGCGGCATGTTCCTTTACCGCTGCCACCAGAGACCGCACCCTGCTATGATCAGCTGCCGACCAAGACATCGTTACAGAAGGGCCAACCCGGCAAAAATACATGACGCTTGTTGCTGTTGATATTGGCGGGACGAACATCCGCCTTGCTGTTGTGCGTGACGATGGTGGGCTGGCCGAACATCGCAGCATGCTATGTGCTGACTTTCCGTCTTTTGAGGCAGCCATCACGGCCTATGCTGATGCGACAGCGATCAAGGTCAGTGCGGCCAGCGTTGCCGTTGCCGGCCCGGTGCAGGATGACCTTGTTGATGTGACCAACAACCACTGGTCATTTTCAAAGACCGGGCTTGCCGGGGCGTTGCAGCTTCAACAGCTGCTGATCATCAATGACTTCACCGCGCAGGCACTTGCTCAATCTGATCCGTCAGCGAATGGCAACATGCTGTTGCTTGACGGCACATCAGCCGATCATGCGCCACTCTTGGTAATTGGTCCCGGCACCGGGCTTGGTGTGTCGGCGCTGGTACCGGCGGGCGGTGAATATCTGCCGCTGGAAGGTGAGGGCGGTCATGTCGGGATGTCACCGCAAAGTGACGCAGAGCTTGCACTGTTTGCAACCCTGCGCAGTGAAGTGGCGCATGTATCGGCCGAACATTTCATCAGTGGCAGCGGGCTGCAGACCATCTACCGGCTGCAGACTGGTGGCAAGATTCTGAGCGCACCAGACATTGGCAAGGCGGCGGTGGCGGATGCCGGGCCTGAACGCGATGCGGCCAATATGATGCTTGGCCTTCTTGGCAGTGTTGTTGCCGATGCGGTGTTGACGATGGGATGCTGGCGCGGCGTGGTCATTGCTGGAGGTATCGTGGCGCATATTCAGCCGCTGGTTGCTGACAGCCCGTTTGCCGCGCGTTTTCGTCATAACGGGACCATGGCCCCGTTGCTGCAGGCGGTGCCGGTCTGGCTGTCCTTTGATCCGCATGCGGGTTTGCGCGGGGCCGCTGCAGGTTTTTCAAACAGCCATATGGCCGCGCGGATGATCAGCCCTGATCAGTCTTGACCAGTTCCACGCCGTCCTGATCGGGCTGGGGTGACGGTACAAAACGGGGCATTGTCATCACCAGACAGCCCAGAATCATGGCGGCACCTGCAAGGGTAATGATGGTGGCATCAAGCCCGGCAAAATGGGCAATGACGCCCAGCAGCGCCGGTCCGGTAATCAGCCCGACATAGGCAAACCCGACAACAATCGAAATATCACGCAACCTGTCACCGCCTGCAGCACTGCCGGCTTGTGAGATGATGATCGGAAAGGCGTTGCCGATTGCCAGCCCGAAAATCACATAGGCGGCCATCAGGACAGCGACCTGGCCCAGCAGAACAGCGGCGAACAGCATGAAGCCGGCCAGCATCATCGGGACCGCCATGATCAGATGAACCGGAAACCGGTTGGCCAGCCAGTCACCGGCAAAACGAACGGCGGCAATCGCAATGCTGAAAAGAACGACAGTCTGTCCGGCTTCGCTGACCGACAAGCCCATAACGCGGTTCATATGCAGTGCCGACCAGTCCAGAGCGCCGCCTTCTGACAAGGTTGCCAGCGCAATACACAGTCCCAGAAACAGCACAACTGGCAGCGGCAGGCGCTCCGCGGCAGTGTCAGCTGCCGGGCTGCCACTGTTATCGGCGCCAACATCAATATCAGCGTTAGCCGCAGTACCTGCAATGGTCTGGGTGCCGACCCACTGCCGGCGCATGGCCAACCCACCGCCGACCAGAACCGCAGATCCATAGATCACCCATTTGACCGGCAAATCCAGCGACAACATCAGCGTCAGCAGCGCTGCCCCACTGAGCGAACCGAGCGAAAACAGCGCATGAAAGAACGACATGCCGCGACGCCCTGAATGCTGCTCCCATTCTGATGCCTGACTGTTCAGCCCGGCATCTACAAAACCGGCGGCGAATCCGGTCACAATACCGATCAGGAACAGCATCATCACCGATCCGGTTGTCAGCACCACGGCAAAGCCAAGCACGTAGAAGGCGGAAATGACTCGGATCAGCTGCACCGCATCCTGAAAGATCACAAACCGGTTCACGCAAAAGATGGCAGCACACAGGCTGAGCCCGATCACCAGCAGGAACAGACCAAGGGTCAGTTCTGACAGACCGAGGCTGGCCACGCGTTCCGGGATCATCACCCCCCACATGCCCATAAAGGTGCCAAGACCGAAAAAGCCGGCGCAAATGGATCGCCGTGCCGCGGCCAGATGCGTTGCTGCCATCTAGCCGGACAGACTGGCGGCAGCGCTGGCGTTTGCAGCAATCCTGTCAAAGTCACCAGCGGCAATTATCGCCTGCGGGGCAATCCAGCTGCCACCGACACACGACACATTCGGCAGTGCCAGCCAGTCTGGCGCGGTGGCAAGGGAAATGCCGCCGGTCGGGCAGACCGATACACCCGGCAGCGGGCTTGCCAGCGACTTGATGAAGGACGGGCCACCAGCAGTGGCGGCCGGGAAAAATTTGACGGCACTGAATCCTGCTTCCATCAGCACCATGATTTCGGACACGCTGGCAGCGCCCGGCAGCAGCGGCAGGCCGGTATCAACTGCGCCTTTGATGACGGCATCGGTGGTGCCTGGCGATACCAGAAATCCGGCCCCGGCATCGTGCGCTTGTGCGGCAAGCCTGGCATTTGTCACTGTACCTGCACCAACCAGAATCTCGGGACAGGCTGTTGCAACCGCCTGCATGGCATCCAGCGCCGCCGGCGTCCGCAAGGTAATCTCTATCGTCCGGATGCCGCCTTGCAGCAGCGCCTGAGCCAGCGGTATCGCCTGCGCGCTGTCATCAATGACAATGACCGGCATTACCGGACCCATCTGCAAAATCTCGGTTATCGAGGTCATGACATGTCCTTTCCGGCAAGCAGGCCGCCGCCGCTTTCGGCAGGGGCTGCCCCTTTGCGAAGTGCGGCAAAAAGCGGACGCGCAAAGCCGCGCTGCGGGGCCTGGTTGAGCGGTCCTGCAGCCGCGCGACTGTCTAGATCAGCCGATGTGTCCAGGTGTCCGCTGGCCGCATCAAGCGTTATCACATCGCCGTCCTGCAGTTTGCCAATCGGCCCACCTGCAGCCGCTTCGGGGGTGACATGGATGGCCGCCGGGACCGTGCCCGATGCGCCAGACATGCGCCCGTCAGTGACCAGCGCCACGGCAAACCCCTTGTCCTGAAGGTTCGACAGCATAGGCGTCAGGCTGTGCAGTTCGGGCATGCCCGTTGCCTGCGGGCCTTGACCCCGAACCACAACCACCACATCGCGGTCGAGCTTGCCATCGGCATAGGCCGCCTTGACAGCTGCCTCGTCGGAAAAGACGGCGGCGGGCGCGCTGATCCGGTGGCGCTGTTCGGCAACGGCTGAAATCTTGATAACGGCCTTTCCAAAATTACCGTCCAGCATACGCAGCCCGCCATTCGCCGCATGCGGGTCAGACGCCGGGCGCAGAATATCCGGATCGAGCGATGTGATGGCGGCAGGCTGCCAGTGCAAGCCATCCTTGTTAAGGCGCGGTTCTGCCGCATGGTCCGACAGGCTGTCACCAAAAACGGTGCTGGCGCTGCCATCCAGAAGCCCGGCCCCGATCAGCTCACGGATCACAAAGCCGATACCGCCGGCAGCATGGAAGTGATTCACATCCGCCTTGCCGTTTGGATAGACGCGCGCCAGCAGCGGCGTGATCTCTGACAGATCGGCAAAATCCTGCCAGGTCAGCGAAATCCCCGCCGCCGCCGCCATCGCCGGCAGATGCAGCGTGTGGTTGGTTGAACCGCCAGTGGCATGCAGCCCGATGATGGCGTTCACAAAGCTGCGCGCATCCAGCACCTTGCCAATGGGGCGCGGATTGCTGCCGCGCCGTGCGATGGCCACTGCCTGATGCGTTGCGGCAACGGTCAGCGCGTGTCGCAGGTCATCCTGCGGGTTGATGAAGGCAGCGCCCGGCAGATGCAGGCCCATCACCTCCATCAGCATCTGATTGGAATTGGCGGTGCCGTAAAAAGTGCAGGTGCCAGGGCCGTGATATGCCGCGGCTTCGGACGTCAGCAGATCGGCACGACTGGCCTCGCCGCGGGCAAAGGCCTTGCGCACCGCGGCCTTCTGATCGTTCGAAATGCCACTTGTCATCGGACCGGCCGGCACAAAGATGGTTGGCAGATGACCAAAGGCCAGCGCCCCGATTACCAGCCCCGGCACGATCTTGTCGCAAACACCAAGGCACAGCGCCGCATCATAAACCCCGTGCGACAGGCCGATGGCAGTCGACATCGCGATAACATCGCGGCTCATCAATGAAAGTTCCATGCCCGGGCGGCCCTGGGTAACGCCATCACACATGGCCGGAACGCCGCCAGCCACCTGCGCCGTTGCCCCAACAGTGCGCGCGGCGGCCCGGATGATCTGCGGATAGGTCTCGAACGGCTGATGCGCCGACAGCATGTCGTTATAGGCGGTGATGATGCCGATATTCGGGGCCGGGGCGGCGCTGTCTCCCAGTACCTCGTTCTGGTCCGGGCCAGCCGCAGCAGCAGCATGCGCCAGATTCGAACAAGACAGGCCGCGCCGGTCGCTGTCAGGTGATGTTTCCATCGCCTCGATATCTTCAAGATAGGCGCTGCGTGTATCGTGGCTGCGCCGGTCGATACGTTCGGTCACGCTGGCAACGCGATCGTGAAGGGTGCTCATTGACATGTCCCCGCGGCAGCTGTCGTTATGGCGTCAATCGTCATAAGGGTCGATCCAGTGATGCCCGTCGCGTGTCAGCAGATTATCAGCCGGGCCCATGGTTCCACTACGGTAGAGTTCTGGTCTGCGCCCGGCAAGCTGGTCAATAACAGGATCAATGATATCCCATGCGGCAAGCACTTCATCCCGCCGCATGAACAGAGTCTGGTTGCCGCGCGCGGTATCCATCAGCAGGCGTTCATAGGCATCGGGAAGCCGTTCATTGAACGTATCATCAAAGCTGAGATTGAGTTCAGAGGGAAACAGGCGCATGCCGCCCGGGCCCGGCTGTTTTGAAATCAGCTGCAGACGCAGCCCTTCACTTGGTTGCAGGCGAATGATCAGCCGGTTTGGCTGGCTGTCGATCGCGTCATTGCCGTTGCGGCGAAAGATATCATGCGGGCGCTGCTTGAAGGTGATGACGATTTCCGACGCGCGGTGCGACAGCTTCTTGCCGGTGCGGACAAAGAAGGGCACACCTGCCCAGCGCCAGTTATCAATGGCCAGCTTCATCGCGACATAGGTTTCGGTATCCGAATCCTGACCCAGCTCGCCAGCATATTCCTGATACTGCCCGCAAATGATGTCGGCTGCATCAACAGGCCGCACGGCGCGCAGCACGCGCAGCTTTTCATCACGTACCTGATCGGCATCAAAGAAGGATGGCGGTTCCATTGCCACAAGGCAGACAAGCTGCAGAAGGTGGTTCTGCACCATATCGCGGATCGCGCCATAGGAATTGTAATAGCCGGCGCGATCACCAACCCCAACGGTCTCGGCAACAGTGATCTGCACATGGTCGATATGATTGTTGTTCCATTGCGTTTCGAAGATGACATTGGCAAAGCGCAACGCCATAAGGTTCTGCACGGTCTCCTTGCCGAGGTAATGATCGATCCGGTAGATCTGGCTCTCGTCAAAAATCTCGGCCAGTTCGGCATTGATGGCGCGGCTGGACGCCCCGTCATGACCAAGCGGCTTTTCAACCACAAGACGCGCCTGCGCGGTGACAAGGCCGGAAGATTTCAGCATGCCCGTTGCCGCGCCAAACAGACTGGGCGCGATGGCAAGGTAAAAGATGACGGGCCGTTCAGCATCGCTGCGTTCACCAACAAATTCGGCCAGCGCAGCGCTGCCATCACCCGAGGCCACATCCAGCTTAATCATTGTGATGATCGACAGAAACGCGTTCCAGGCATCTTCACTCGCCCGCCCGCTGGTGAAGGCATCGCCGCAGAACGGGCGCAGCTTGTCAGCATATTCAGTTTGCGATATTTCATGGCGTGATGCTGCGGCAATGCGGTAATCGGCGGTGATCTGACCATCGAGATAACGCCAGAACAATGCTGGCAGAATTTTCCGCAGCGCCAGATCGCCGGTGCCGCCGATGATCACATAATCGCTTGGCACCAGCCCTTTGGTCAGGGATTTCATATCTGCTTCTCTGGCGTCAGCTATGCCGTGGTCAGCCTGTTCACCGGTCATGTTGTCAACCATTGTTGTCAGCCATCTTTGCAGGTCCGTCGATTATGTCTGAAGGATCGCCCCGGCGGTGTCCAGCATCCTGTTTGAAAAGCCCCATTCATTGTCATACCAGGCCAGCACGCGCGTCATGCCGTCCGGCATCACACGTGTCTGGTCGAGATGCAGGATTGACGAGGCCGGATTGTGATTGAAATCACTGGAGACAAGCGGCCGGTCAGTAACTTCGAAGACGCCGTTGTCGGCTGCTTTCCTGGCCGCGACAAACACCGCGTTAAGGGCGTCAGCATCCATCACATCACGCGGCTGAAAGACCAGATCGACGGCCGATACATTGGGGGTTGGCACGCGAATGGCCACACCGTCAAGCTTGCCGGCAAGGTCGGGCAGGACAAGGCCCACAGCCCGCGCTGCACCGGTGGTTGACGGCACCATATTGATGGCGGCAGCACGCGCCCGGTACGGGTCCTTGTGATCACCATCTATCAGGTTCTGATCACCTGTATAGGCATGCACGGTGGTCATGAAGCCCTGCAGGATGCCGCAGCTTTCATGCAGGATCCTCGCAACCGGTGCCAGACAGTTTGTGGTACATGATGCGTTTGAAACGACCGTCATGTCGCCCGTCAGGACGTCTTCATTGACGCCATATACGATGGTGGCATCTGCGCCCCTTGACGGGGCGGACACCAGCACCTTTGCAGCACCGGCAGCGATGTGGCGTCTGGCGGCATCGGCATCGGTGAAAATGCCGGTGCATTCCATGACAAGGTCAACGCCCAGATCGCCCCAGCGGCATTCCTCGGGCGAGCGTTCGCTGAGATAGGTGATGCGCTGCTCATCGATCTGGATGAAACCGTCTCCGGCGGTTACTGTCTGATGCAGTCGGCCATGTGTTGAATCGAGTTCAAGCAGAAGGGCCGATGTTTCGGCGGGCGCCAGGTCATTGATCGCGACAATCTGAAAATCGCTGCGTGGTGATTCCAGAAGCGCGCGCACTACATTTCGGCCGATCCGGCCAAATCCGTTGATGGCAATCTGTTTCATAATACCCCCTCTTGCAAAAAACCCTGCCAACTGCCCGTTTTGTTCACCTTATCTGATTAAGCTGCGACAGGGGTGATGTCAATAAATAAATCAAAATGATTTAAAAACAATTGACTGATGAATCTGCACATGATTTCTGGTGTCCAGCGTTGTGGATGTGCCATGGTCATGACGCACCGGATTACAGTCACCCCAGAGTTGAGGATGATCACGTGTTACAAGTGGCGAGGTATTTTGCCGGGCATGACATTACCCGGGCATGACATTACCCGGGCATGACATTACCCGGGCATGACTTATATCGCCGGCATCACATCGCCGGGCAGGAATTTGAATGAAAGCGCAGTCATCCATTGGCGATCATCGCTTGCCATCATCGCATGGCGGCAATCAGGTCACGGTCGGACAGTATAATGAACGGTTGGTGATTTCGCTTTTGCGCCGCCATGGCCGGCTGACCAAGGCCGAACTGGCGCGCCTGACGGGTCTGTCGGCACAGACAATGACAGTGATCGTCAAGCGGCTGATGGAAAATGATCTGCTGGTGCAGGGCGACAAACAGCGCGGCAAGGTAGGCCAGCCTTCAACACCGTTCGGGCTTAATCCGCGCGGTGCTGTGTCGATCGGCATCAAGATAGGCCGCCGGTCACTGGACATGATGGTGATGGGGTTTGACGGGTCGGTGATTGAACGGCGCGCTGACCGGTTTGCCATTCCTGATGCTGCCTCAACGCTGACGCTGATCCGCGCCGGGCTTCCCGAACTGATTGCCGCGCTGCCGTCTGGACTGCGCACGCGCATCCTTGGTGCAGGCATCGCCATGCCGCGCACATTGGCCGGATGGGAAGACGAGATGAACCTGCCTGCCGGCGCGCTGGCCGGATGGAGTGATATCGATATCGTTGCCGAGATCGAGGCCATGGTGCAGGCGCCGACCTATCTGCTGCATGATGTGTCGGCCGCCTGTCTTGCCGAACTGTGTTTTGGCGTTGGCAAGGATATCCAGAATTTCTTCTATATCTATGTTGGCAGCTTTGTTGGGGGCGGACTGGTTCTGTCGAACCAGCTGCAGACCGGTGCGCATGGTAGCGCGGCCTCTATCGGGTCTTTGCCGACGGGCCTGTCGATGGATGGCGGGGCAACCGGCGAAAAGGCAGCGCAACTGATCGAACGCGCCTCGCTGACCGGATTCGAGGCGATGGCACGTGCTGCCGGACATGATGACCCGCACGCCTTTTATTATGGTGAGCAGGATGCCTCTACCCGTGCGCTTTTTTCGCAATGGGCGGTTGATGCTGCCGACAGTCTGGCCTTTGCGGTGACGGTGACGGCGGCTGTGCTGGATCTTGATGCGGTGGTTATCGCTGGCGGGCTGCCGCATGACCGGGTGGCTGAACTGGTGGCGCTGACGCATGAACGCCTGCCGCGCTACAACACCAAGGGGCTGCATCTGCCGCAAATTCACCAGGCTGCCATCGGCATTGATGCGCGTGCTCTTGGTGGGGCGTTTGCGCCGATCTACACGTATTTTTCGCTGGAACGCAACGCGCTGCTGATCGAGGGGTGATCCTGCGACTGCGCGCCGATTGCCGGATGGCGCAGCGGCTGGCCCGGGTGCGGGCGATATCTTGCCTGTACACAGGATAAGTGTCATCTTCGACGGCGTTAATTCCCTTTGGTCAGCCGACCCTGTTGATCCGGACACACCGCCATGACTCCTGCGCAAATGAACACGCCCGCCCCGCATTCATCCACACGCCATCCATTGGTGACACAGCAGCATATCGATTCCTATCGGGCCCATGGCGCGGTGCTGGTCAAAGGGCTGTTTGCCGATCATGTTGATGATATTGCTGCCGGCATTGCGATGAACATGCAGGCACCGGGTCCCTATGCGGCGGAAAATCTGAAGCCGGGGGAGACCGGCCGGTTTTTCGATGATTATTGCAACTGGCAGCGCATACCGCAGTTTGAACAGGTGATCCGCAATTCTGCCGTGGCGGAGGTCGGTGCCGATCTGATGGGATCACAGACGGTGCAGCTGTTCCATGATCATGTGCTGGTGAAAGAGCCTGGCACGTCAAAGGCCACACCATGGCATCAGGACAGCCCCTATTATTTTGTCGAAGGACAGCAGACGGTCAGTTTCTGGTGCCCGGTCGATCCGGTGGATGAGGCAACGTTGCGCTGTGTTGCCGGATCGCATCGCTGGGCCCGTCCGGTGTTGCCAACACGCTGGCTGTCGGAAGATACCTTTTATGCCGATGAAAGCGAATGGATGCCGGTGCCGGACCCCGATGCCGAGCGCATGGATGTGCTGGAATGGCCGATGGCGCCAGGGGATGCTGTTGCATTCGACTTTCGGGTTCTGCATGGCGCGCGCGGCAATGACAGTGCGATCCGCCGGCGCGCCTTTTCGGTGCGGCTGGTCGGTGATGATGCGCGATACGTCACACGTCCCGGTCGGACCTCGCCACCGTTTCCGGGGCATGGTATGACGGCTGGCGACAGGTTGCGCGCGGACTGGTTTCCGATCCTTCTGGACCGCCGCGATGATAAAAGTAACAAAGGCTCACAAGCAGGTTCAGATGCGTAAACAGGTTGTTATTATCGGGGCTGGTCCATCGGGGTTGCTTCTTGGCAGACTTCTGGATCTGGCAGGCATCGACAACGTCGTTCTGGAACGCCAGACCCAGGACTATGTGCTGGCCCGTATCCGGGCCGGTATTCTGGAACAGACGACGGTCGATCTGATCCACCGTGCCGAAGCCGGGGCCCGGCTGGCAGAGGAAGGCATCAAGCATCATGCGATGCAACTGGCCTTTGATTACAAGGCGGTATCGATTGACCTGTCGCGCCACACCAATGGCAAGGTTGTCACCGCGTATGGCCAGACCGAGGTAACGCGGGATCTGTGTGAAGTGCGCGACAACGCCGGCAGTGCCACCGTCTATGAGGCGGATAATGTCGAGATTCATGACATCGATGGTGATGCACCTTACGTAACCTACCTAAAGGATGGGACAGGCCACCGGATTGACTGCGATCTGATTGCCGGTTGTGACGGCTATCACGGGGTCAGCCGGCGCACGGTTCCTGAATCGGCCATCACTACCTATGAAAAAATCTATCCGTTTGGCTGGCTGGGTCTGTTGTCCGATACACGGCCGGTGGCGCAGGAAGTTGTCTACGCCAATACTGAGCGTGGATTTGCACTTTGTTCCATGCGATCGATGACGCGCTCGCGCTATTACATCCAGTGCGATGTCGATGACAAGGTCGAGAACTGGAGCGATGATGCGTTCTGGGACGAGTTTCGTCGTCGTCTGCCGCCGGAGATGGCCGATGCGCTGGAAACCGGCCCGTCGATTGAAAAGAGCATTGCCCCGTTGCGCAGTTTTGTGGCTGAACCGATGCGTTTTGGCCGGTTAATGCTGGCGGGTGATGCGGCGCATGTTGTGCCGCCCACCGGGGCCAAGGGGCTTAACCTTGCGGCATCGGACATCCATTACATGTATGACGCGATCTTGGGCTTTTTGCAGGATCGCGATGCCGCAGCGCTTGATGAATATTCGCGGCGCGCACTGGCGCGGGTGTGGAAGGCCGAGCGTTTTGCCTGGTGGCTGACCACGCTGACCCACCGCTTCAATGACGACCCGTTCGAACAGCGGATGAAAGAGGCCGAGCTGGCCTATATCACGACATCAGATGCTGGTCGCCAGATGGTTGCTGAAAACTATGTGGGGCTGCCGCTCTAGCCGGATGTCTTGCCAGCGTTGTCAGACGGGTCTTGTTTTGGCCCGTCATCCTCTTCATCCAGCTTTTCCAGCGCGGCACGCTGGCGTGTCGGGTCACGTTCGGGGCGATGCTGGCGGGTAAATACACGTCCGCTCTGCAGCGCATCCTGACCAAGGCGGCCATGAATATCATCAATGGCAGCTTCCAGACTGTCCTGGCGCGCGTCGGTATCACCTGCAAGATCGAGAAGGCTGACCCCGTCAGGTGGCCCCAGCTGTTCGGCACCGATGCCAAGCAGACGGTAGCGCCGCCTGCCGCCAAGTTCGCCCGCCAGAAGCGCCCGCCCGACGGTAAACAGCATATGCGCCTTGTCAGTGCGTGATGACAGGGTCTGGCTGCGTGTCAGAATGCGGTGATCGGGTCGTTTGAGTTTCAGGGTCACGCGCCCGCCGGCCAGATTCTGCGCTTTCAGCCGGGTGGATACTTTCTGGCACAGAACCTCCAGCTCTGCTTCCAGCGCGGCTGCGCTTCCAAGGTCCTTGATGAAGGTCGTTTCGCTGGAGATGCTTTTGACGTCACGCTCTGGCGTGACGGCGCGCGGGTCAATTCCGGCGGCAAGATCGCGAATGGCACCAGCTCGCCGCCCCAGAATGCCGGTCAGCTGGTCGGCCGGTGCGGTGACCAGCTGACCACAGCTTGCAATGCCGGCTGCTTCGAGACGTGCCACCGCCGATTTGCCAAGCCCGAACAGGACAGACACCGGCTGCGGGGCCAGCCAGTCGCGTGCCTCGGCCATGCCGATAATGAAAAAACCGTCCGGTTTGTCACGATCAGAGGCCATTTTGGCCAGCGACTTGGTGCCGCTGAGACCAACCGAAACAGTAATGCCGATCTCGTCCCGGATGCTGTTCTGCAAACGCACCAGCGCCTCGGCCGGGCTGCAGCCATGCAGCTTTTGGGTGCCTGTCAGATCAAGAAAGGCCTCATCAATTGAAACCGGCTGAACAAGCGGGGTCAGGGCCAGCATGCGATTGCGGATGTCACGGCCAATCGCAACATAGTGATCCATGCGCGGGCGAATCACCACGGCATCGGGACAGCGTTTCAGCGCCTGCCATGTCGGCATAGCCGATCGCACACCAAATTTTCGCGCAATATAACAGGCAGCTGCCACCACCCCGCGTTCGCGGCCGCCAACAATCACCGGCCTGTCGCGGATTGACGGATCGTCGCGTTTCTCAACTGAGGCATAGAACGCATCACAATCCACATGGGCAAGCGACAGCTGGAACAATTCCTCATGACTGCGGATATCGGTGCTGTGACATGCCGGACAGCTGTGTGGCGGGGCATCGCCGCCGATAAACCCAGCCTGTCCGCAGGCACGGCACATGACAGGATAGGAATTATGGACAGCATAGGAATTATGGGTCACAGCCAGACCGCCAATTGGTGGATGAGGCTCCCATGTTATGCCAGCCCGGCCTGTTGCCTCAAGCGGTGGCTGCCGGTTGCCAGTCACATTGACGCGATTCGCATGAAGATATCCCGTGACGTGCTGCCTAAAGCGCAGGATCATCCAGCATGGCGGCTGCCTCGCGTACCCGTGCTGCATTGTCCGGGGCGATGCTGCCATCTGCCATGAACATGGAATTTTCAAAGCCTACGCGCAGTTTGCCGCCGCGCGCCACCGCATGCCGGATGCAGGCGGCCTCTTCAGTGCGGAAGGCGCAGATGGCCCAGTCACCATCAATGCCCTCATCAGCCATCACGGCAAGGCATTCATCGATTACAGCCGGATCGGAAATCGCACCGGTGTAGTGGCCGATGACAAACAGACACCAGACACCTGATCGCGGCAGATCTGCTGCCTGCAGCAACTGCCCCAGCAGACGCAGCTGGTCTGGCGCATAGCAGATATGCTGGGTCAGGATACCTTGCTCTGCAAGCCAGCTGTAAAATGCACAATCCTCGGCTGTTGGCGCGCCAGATGGCATCATTTCGGGAACACCGATCGACACACCGGGTGGCCGCGTGTCACGGGTCACGTTGCGCATATCCTGCGGGCCATAGCGACCGACAGTTTCGGTGGTGATCTGCAGATGCAGGTCGGGGACAGCCAGCGCCAACTCGCCCAGCGCCTCACGATACAGCCCGGCATCAAGGATATGTGCCTTGTCATCACCGCGCACATGGAAATGCATGGCACGCGCGCCGGCACTGGCGCATTCCTGCGCTGTTGTCACAATCTGCGGGATCGTTACCGGCACCGCTGGATGATCATCATCGGTCAGGCGCGCACCGTTCGGTGCAACCATCAGGCGGGGAAGCGGTGTTGCGGGCATGTTTATCAGCTCCTGTAAGGCAATGCGGCCATAAGACAGTTTTCACACACCGGGATTACAGCACATCACCGATGAAGCTTTCACCTGCAAATTGTTTGGTCCGGTCTGGTCTGGCCCGGTCTGGTCTGGCCCGGTCTGGTCTGTCAGATGAAGCAGTGCCCTTGCCAAATGAAAATCGTGGGTCACAAACGGCGAGGAAAGCAAACGCCTTCAAAGCAGCCATTCACAAAACTGTAATAATTGTGACACCAATCTGTAACGCGTCAGGCGCAGTTGTTCGTGACCAACAACCCTCATGCAGGAGAGGCACTATGCGTTTAACCTTTGCCCTTGTCGGTGCGATCGCCCTTACAGGTGTGACAACCGCTGCCAGCGCTCGCGATTATCTGAGCATTGCTGGTTCATCCACGGTGCTGCCATTTGCTACAATCGTAGCTGAGCAGCTTGGCAACAACCCCAGCTTCAAGACACCGGTTGTCGAATCCGGCGGCTCATCTGTCGGCAAGAAGGGTGTTTGCGAAGGTATCGGCACCGAATTTATCGATATCGGTAACGCATCCTCACGGATGAAGACTGGCGAACTGGAATATTGCGCAGGTAACGGCGTCGACCTGACCGAAATCAAGGTCGGCTATGACGGCATTGTTGTTGCAAGTTCAAAGGCAGCTGCGCCGCTTAACATCTCCAAAGCTGATCTTGGTATGGCGCTTACAGCCAAAGTATCGGTTTGTTCCAGTGGTGCGCAGAACTACAATTGCACACAGATGATCGACAATCCCTTCATGAAGTGGAGCGACATCAACCCGAGCTATCCTGACGTTGAAATCCGTGTTTATGGTCCGCCAACAACATCCGGTACACGTGGCTCATTCGTCGAGATGGTCAACGAAAAAGGCTATTGCAAAAAAGACGAGCTGATGAAGGCGGCTCTGGCCGCTGCTGGCGAGAAGGCAAAAGCCTGCCGCGCGATGCGTCAGGACGGTGCATTCATCGAAGCTGGTGAGCAGGACAACCTGATCGTTCAGAAGTTGCAGGAAGACCCGAATGCATTCGGTATCTTCGGTTTCTCCTACCTCGACCAGAACAGCGATACGCTGCAGGGTGCAATCATCGACGGTGGTGCGCCGACATTTGAAGCCATTGCGGAAGGCAGCTACTCGGTATCAAGAGCGCTCTACTTCTACGTCAAGCACGCGCATATGGGCGTTGTGCCGGGCATGGAAGAGTATATGGCAGAGTGGGTAAAGCATTGGGGCGATGACGGCGTATTGTCAGATGCCGGCATGATCCCGATGCCAATGGCCGAGCGTGACCAGTATCTGGCCGCCATGAAGGACCTGCCAAAACTTACTGCTGACATGCTCAAGTAAGACTGGCAAAAACAACGGGAGCCGGTTACAAGACCGGCTCCCCTTTTCTTGTTTCTGGCAGGAGGCACAGGTGAACAGCTTTTCCGTTGCGCTCGCAGTCCTCCTGATCGGATTTGTCTATTTCATTCTTGGTACACGCAGTGCGACCGCGGCACGACAAAGCGGCTCACGCCTGCATTCCCTTCCTCATCATTACGGGCTCTATGCCGGCATGATGGCAAGCCTGCCGGCGTTATTTGCGCTGGTCGTGCTGGCAATCGGCGATGACATTGTCTTCAACACGCTTGCCCTTGATTTCGTGCCCGATGCTGTAAAGGCCGCAGACAATTACAAGGAAGTGATCGTCCTTGCGCAGATTGCCAATGTGGTTGCCGGAATCAATTTTGGTGAACAGCCGCAATGGGTCAATGATGCTGCTGCGGCATGGCTTGGCTGGGCTGATACCTCGCGTCTGATAAAGACCATGGTTGCGATCGGGCTGGCTGCTGGTGGCGGGTTCCTTGCGACGCGGCAGCTGGCGCCCGATTTCAGATCACGCAACGCTGTTGAACGCATTATCATGTTCATCCTGGGGGCGAGTTCGGTTATCGCCATTCTGACGACCATCGGAATCGTATTTTCAGTGGTGTTCGAATCAATGCGTTTCTTCGCCCTGGTGCCGGTCAGCGAGTTCCTGTTCGGTCTGACCTGGAACCCGCAGTTCGAAGGGGCCGAGCGCGCCGGATCAGGGCAGATGGGTCTGGCCACCTATGGGTCTGTGCCCCTGTTTGCAGGCACCTTCCTGATTTCCATTGTTGCGCTCAGCGTGGCAGTGCCTGTCGGTTTGTTCAGCGCCATCTATCTGTCCGAATATGCGTCGCCGCGGGTGCGCGCTGTCGTCAAGCCGCTGATGGAACTGCTGGCTGGTGTACCGACAGTTGTTTACGGCTTTTTTGCTGCGCTGACCGTGGCCCCGTTCCTGCGATCAGCCGGTATGAATCTCGGCCTCGATGTGGCGTCCGAATCAGCACTTGCCGCCGGGCTGGTGATGGGCATCATGATCATCCCGTTTGTATCCTCGCTGTCGGATGATGTCATCAATGCCGTGCCGCAGGCCTTGCGCGATGCCGCCTACGGGCTTGGCAGCACGCAGTCAGAGACGATTCGCATGGTGGTATTGCCGGCGGCACTGCCAGGTATTGTGGCGGCGATTCTGCTGGCAGTGTCACGCGCGGTTGGCGAGACGATGATTGTTGTGATGGCAGCCGGGCTGGCGGCCAACCTGTCGCTGAACCCGCTGGATGCGGTGACCACCGTGACCGCGCAGATCGTCACCATCCTTGTTGGCGACCAGGAATTTGAATCGGCAAAGACATTGTCGGCCTTTGCGCTGGCGCTGACGCTGATTGTGATCACGCTGGGCTTGAACTTCATCGCCCTGCAAGTGGTCAAGAAATACAGGGAAGCCTATGACTGATCGGCAGGACATGACTACGCCCGGAGCCAAATCAGACGGGATGATGTCGCCGGATGTGGCCGCCAGACGCGTTGCTGCCAGCATTGCCGGGCGCCGCCAGCGTGAACGCCGCTTCAAAAGCTATGGGCTGATCGCCATCGGCATTGCACTGGCATTTCTGGTCATTCTGTTTGCCTCGATCTTCTCGAAGGGTATTCCGGGCTTCTTCCAGCATTATGTGACGCTGGAAGTAACGCTGGACCGGGCGAAGCTGGACCCGGCTGGCGATCTGTCTCTGCAGTCGCTGTATGACGGTGATGCGCGGGGCGCGATCCGTGCCGCGCTGTATGAGGCGACAGGCGCATCGGGCCGGTCTGGTCGCAAGGCGGCGGGCAAGATCATCTCGCAAGGGGCCGAACAGCGGCTGCGCAAAGCTGTCATCGATGATCCCTCGATCCTTGGCACGACGCAAAGTATGGTCTTTGCGGTGGATGATGATGTCGATTCCTTCCTGCGTGGCTTTATTTCGCGTGACACACCCGAGGCTGACCGCCGGATCAATGACAAGATGATCGGCTATATCGACCAGCTGGTGGCCGATAACCGCATCGAATATGCCTTCAGCGATTATCTGATTTTTGGAAGCGCCTCACGTAATGCCGAGATGGCGGGCATCTTCGGGGCCTTTGTCGGATCGATGCTGACACTGTCTGTCTGTCTTGTGCTGGCCTTTCCACTGGGCGTGGCAACGGCGGTATATCTCGAGGAATTTGCGCCGAAAAATCGTCTGACCGAGATCATCGAGATCAACATCAACAATCTGGCAGCTGTGCCGTCGGTGGTGTTCGGTATTCTGGGTCTGGCGATCTTTATCGGCATTTTCGGCATGCCGCGTTCAATCCCGCTGATCGGGGGTGTGGTGCTGGCGCTGATGACCTTGCCAACGATTATCATTTCGTCACGGGCGGCGATACGGGCCGTGCCGCCAAGCATTCGGGATGCGGCGCTCGGGGTCGGAGCCTCGCGGATGCAGACGATGCTGCATCATGTTGTGCCGCTGGCAATGCCCGGCATGTTGACCGGCACCATCATCGGCATGGCACAGGCGCTTGGCGAGACAGCGCCGCTGTTGATGATCGGCATGGTTGCCTTTATTGTCGATGTTCCCGGCAGTGTGACCGATCCGGGGACGGTATTGCCGGTGCAGATTTTTATGTGGGCCGACTTTGCCGAAAGGATGTTCGTGCAGAAGACAAGCGCCGCGATTATCGTGTTGCTGGCATTCCTGATTTCGATGAACGCAGCGGCCATCTTTATACGCAAGAAACTGGAGCGTCGCTGGTAGTCTGTCGGCAGCCGGCCGGGGGATCACCCGAGGGGAATTGAACAAGAGATGGGAACTGAGGCAATGAACGAAGTAGCGACTCCGGCAGGTTTGGAATCAGGCGCATTGCCGATGGATACCGTCGGTAATGTCTATGTTGAAAGCCCGCGCATCACGGCCCGCAATGTTGATGTCTATTACGGAGACAAGAAAGCCATTGACGGGGTAACGCTGGATATTGCCGAAAAGCAGGTCATTTCTTTCATCGGTCCGTCCGGTTGCGGTAAATCAACGTTTCTGCGTGCGCTCAACCGGATGAATGACACCATCGACATCTGCCGCATGGAAGGCGAGATCAAGCTGGATGGCGAGGATATCTACGCCCCGCATATCGATGTTGTGCCGTTGCGCGCGCGCGTCGGCATGGTGTTTCAGAAGCCCAACCCCTTTCCAAAATCGATCTATGACAATGTGGCCTATGGCCCGCGTATCCACGGCCTTGCGACCAACCGCGCCGAGCTCGATGACATTGTCACACAATCACTGGAACGCGCGGGCCTGTGGGATGAGGTCAAGGACCGGCTGACGCAGCCGGGCACCGGGCTTTCGGGCGGCCAGCAGCAGCGTTTGTGCATCGCGCGCACGATTGCTGTCAGCCCCGAAGTGATCCTGATGGATGAGCCTTGCTCGGCGCTTGACCCGATTGCGACGGCGAAGATCGAGGAATTGATCCACGAGCTGAGCAACCAGTTCACCATCGTCATCGTGACCCATTCGATGCAGCAGGCGGCGCGCGTCTCAAACCGCACGGCCTATTTCCACCTTGGCAAGCTTGTCGAGGTGGGCGAGACCGGCGAGATTTTCAGCAATCCGTCGCATGAAATGACACGAAATTATATTACCGGGCGCTTTGGATGATTATTGGTGCTAAACTGGCGCCTGCCTGACGAGACCATACTGACGAGACCATACTGACGAAACCACATAGGGACCTGTTGATGCAGGACATGCAACATACCAGCAGTGCATTCGCCCAGGATCTTGCCGATCTGCAGATGAATGTCGTTCGCCTTGGCATGCTGGCCAGCCGGCAGCTGAACGCGTGTCTGCGCGCCATGTCCGATTTTCAGGCAGGCCAGGTTGACCGGCTGATCGAACAGGATGTCGAGCTGGATAATCTGCAGAATGTGATTGACGAACGGGTGTTGAGCATCATCACCATGCGGGCACCGCGTGCCGATGATCTGCGGCTGGTGGTTACAGCTGCGCGGGTGGCAAGCGATCTTGAACGCGTTGGCGATTATGCGCGCAATATAGCCAAGCGCACATCAGCTGTGATGGATGGTGCTGGCGACGCAAAAATGCCATGGGACGCGCTGATCGAGATTGGCACGCTGGTCGCATCGATGATTGATGATGTGCTGGATGCCTATCAGCAGGGTGATCTCGAGGCGGCGCAGGCAATTCGCAATTCCGATATCCATGTCGACAAGCTGAACACCGGTTTCATGAAGTCGGTGATCAAGATGATGGAAGATGACAAGGTATCGGCGCTTGACGGCACGCACCTGATCTTCATGTCAAAGAATCTGGAGCGGATTGGCGACTACACCACGAGCATTGCCGAGCAGATTCATTTCATTGAGACAGGGACACAGCCCGATGGTGATCGTCCCAAGGCGGATGGCACCAGCGTGCTGAGCAGCCTCTAGCTGTCGTCCGTTTCACCTGGCCCTTCAGACAATTCTTTTGGCCCTCCAGATATCTCGCTCGGCACGCTCTTTTATGTGGCCAGCATTGTTGCCTCTTGCTGTCTTCTGGTCACCGGCGCTAGTCTTTTCACTAGCGCTCGTCTTTTCTGGTATTCAGCATAGACGGGATGCACCGATAATCCGGCTGTTGATCAGATAAAGGGAGGGACAAGATGAGTGATGGCGATACAGCAATGCGGGTGCGCGCGGACCAGCTGGTCCTTCGCGACTGCGATGACAATGGTATTCTGCGCCTGACACTGAACGATCCGAAGACGCGCAATTCCCTGTCCGAAGCGATGATGGAAGCGCTGGCCAGCGCGCTTGCCGATGCGCGTGATGACGCCGATGTGCGGGTGATTGTGATCGCCGCCAATGGCCCGGTCTTCTGTGCTGGCCATAATCTGAAGGAAATGACCGCCGCCCGCACCGACCCGCAGAATGAAGGTGACCGTGGCCGTGCCTATTTCACCCGCGTTCTGGGACAGTGTTCACGGCTGATGGCGTCGCTGCCAGCGCATCCAAAGCCCATAATTGCCGAGGTTGCGGCCACAGCAACAGCCGCCGGCTGCCAGCTTGCCGCGAGTTGTGATCTGGCTGTTGCCTCGCATGAGGCCAGCTTTGCCACGCCCGGGGTCCATATCGGCCTGTTTTGTTCAACGCCGATGGTGGCCTTGTCGCGCAAGGTCGCCCCGAAACATGCGATGGAAATGCTGCTGACCGGCGATCCGTGCCCGGCGGATCGCGCTGCCGAGATCGGGCTGGTCAATTATGCTGTTCCGGCTGATCAGCTGACCGACACAGTGATGGAGATGGCGCGCAAGATTGCGGCAAAGTCCACCGCCACTGTCGGCTTTGGCAAGCCTGCCTTCTATCGTCAGCTGGAACGCCCGCTTGTCGAGGCCTATGAATTCGCCGCCGAGGTGATGGTCTCCAACATGCTGGCGCGCGACGCCGAAGAGGGTATCTCGGCCTTTATCGAAAAGCGTCACCCGAACTGGACCGACAGCTAGGCCCGGATAGCCATCATGTCGGGGTGATCTGGTGGCTGGTCAGCGGCTGATCTGCACTGGCTCGCCATGTGGTGTGTCCAGATAGGCCTTGCGCCAGCTGGCCACGACCGAGGCAATTTCCGCATCAGCGGTGATGTCTTTGTCCTGCAATAGCCGCTCCAGCGCGGTCAGCCATGCCGCGTAGTAATCATCACTGCCATCAAGCTGCCCGGCGTTCTGGTCGTCGGCCAAGGTGCGGGCCAGCATTGCCGCCCAGTCCTGCCAGCTGAATAATCCAGCCTCATGAAGCCCGATGACAAGGGCAAAGGCGGCGGCGTGCCACGGTGCCGCAAAGGGATGGTCTGCATCCGGGCGGCGGCCAGCGCTGTCAGATGTGCGGGTCAGGCTGCGCTTCGTCGTATCCGTGGACATTGGCAAGTGCCTATGCCGGTGTCAGATAGCTGTCCCACAGATCAAGGCATACCTCGTCCGCAGGTGATTCGGCATGCTGCCACAGGTCACCGGCGGCAAAGCTGACACTGTAGAGATGTTCCGGCGCTTCGCCGCCAAAATGGGCATTGCTGTCTGGCAGTACATGTCCGCCATGATGCAGAACCACCGTACCGGTCTTGCCGGCAGCATAGGCTGGCAGCCTTGTATGACCGCCCGAAATTGCCTGATTGCCGGCGATCGGGTGCGTTGTCACCCGGGCACCAATCGCAAAACGGGGGGCGGTATCAACGGGCCGTGACGAGGGGCCGCCACTGCGCAGCACCGGCACCACTTTTTCAGCGGCAAGCCGTCTGTTCCTCAGGCTGTCGTCGGCTGGACCAAGGGCGCGGCCAGCAGCAATCTCGTCGGCGCTGACAATGCCCTGTGCGACAAGGATGTTGGCCAGACCGCCAAGCCATTTTTCGTAATAGCCGAAGCGGGCGTAATCGGCGGGTGGCAGGCATTCGCGCACATGACGCGAGGCATCGATATTCCAGCGGCCAAGCGCCCCGGCGGCCAGTGTAAGCGCCAGCGCCCGGCCATGCCATTCCTGCGGGAATACGGGCTCTTCAGGTGCGTCGGGCTTTACCGCGCCATCGCCATAACGCCCACCCATGTCATGAATGCGCGTCATCAGCTTTCGCCCGCCATTGTTATCAGCCCGGTTGTTATCAGCCCGGTTCCGATCATCGAATCACGGGTGACCAGCGCAGCCAGTTCTGTCTCGCTCATACCATCGGTACCATCAGGGCGCATCGGCAGCACCAGATAGCGAATCTCGGCAGTTGAATCCCAGACCCTTATGCGCGTATCCGCTGGCAGGCTGACTCCGAATTCGGCCAGCACGGCCCGCGGTTCGCGCACGGCGCGGCTGCGATAGGCATCAGATTTGTACCATGCCGGCGGAATGCCCAGCAGTGGCCACGGGTAACAGCTGCACAAGGTGCAGACCACCATGTTGTGGGTTTCGGGTGTGTTCTCGACAACGACCACATGTTCACCCTGCCGGCCACCATGGCCAAGGCTGTCGATCAGCGTATCGGCATCCCGCAGAAGGTCTTTGCGAAAATCCGGATCAACCCAGGCGCGAGCAATCAGCCCGGCCCCGATATGCGGGCCGATTTCATGTTCATAATAATCGATGATGGCATCAAGTGCGGCCGGATCAACCAGCCCCTTGTCAACAAGGATCGTTTCCAGCGCCTTGACGCGCAATGCTGGCTCGGACGGCAAAAGCGCGTGCGGGTGGCTGGCATCTGTTTCATCATGGTGATCATGTGGCATGCGAATATCATGGCGCTGTCAGCAGGCGCTGTCCAGACCCCTGCGGCCAGCCGGCACAGGTGATGTTTGCCCAGCATGTACGAGTGAATTTTGCCATTGCCTTTTGACCTGATAGCTGCCGAAAATACGGACATCCAATGAATGCCCGGAATATTTGTGTTGAGACGATCAGATATATAAGAGGAAACAGATGTCCCTGCCGCCCGCGTTTCAGACCAGCCTGTCCCTTCCTGTTGTTGCCGCGCCGATGTTTCTGGCATCTGGCCCGGATCTTGTTCTTGCCTGTTGCCGCGCTGGTATCGTGGGTACCTTTCCGGCGAAAAACCAGCGCACGCTTGAAGGGCTGGAGGACTGGCTGATCACCATTCGTGACGGGCTGGCCGCGATCGAGGATGAGACAGGCCAACCGGCACCGCCGTTCGGGGTCAACCTGATCGTCCATCGCACCAACCGGATCGTTGAGGAAGAGCTGGCGCTGTGTGTCAAATACAAGGTGCCGCTGGTGATCACTTCGCTTGGCGCGGTGCCTGAATTGATTGACCAGGTGCATGGCTATGGCGGCGTTGTCTTTCATGATGTGATCAATCTGCGACATGCGAAAAAGGCCGCGTCTGCCGGGGTGGACGGGCTGATTGCGGTGGCGGCCGGGGCAGGTGGCCACACCGGTCAGGCCAGCCCCTTCGGACTGATCAACGAAATTCGCCAGTTCTTTGACGGCACAGTATTGCTGTCGGGGTCGATCTCGACGGGCGCCGATGTGGCTGCGGCGCAGACGATGGGCGCCGATCTGGCCTATCTTGGCACGCGGTTTATCAACACGCAGGAATGCCAGTCGCCGGATGACTACAAGCAGATGATTATCGACAGCCGGTTTGATGATATCGTGGCAACGCCGGCGGTATCCGGCGTGAATGCCAATTTCCTGACCGCCAGCCTTGACAATGCCGGTGTCGATCTGGACGCGCCCAACGAACATGGTCTGGTTGATATCGACAAGGAACTGGCCGAGGCGCTGACAAGCAGTTCCAACGAGTTCAAGGCGTGGCGTGATATCTGGTCGGCCGGCCATGGTGTTGGCAGTATTTCCGACATCCCGCCAGTCGCCGATCTGGTCAACCGGCTGCATGGCGAATATGTGACCGCCTGTTCAGCCCAGCAGGACAGGCTGGCAGCGCTGCGGCCGATGGGAGTCACGGTGTGACGGCGCCCTTTACCTTTAATACCGCGCCATCGATCCGGTTTGGTGACGGCTTGCTGGCCGATCTTGGCAGCATGGTCATGGCCACCGGACAGAAGCGCGTGCTGGTGGTCACCGATCCCGGCATGATGGCCACTGATATTGTGGCACAGGCGCTTGCCAGCCTTGCTGCCGCCGGCATCAAAAGCAGCGTGTATAGCGAGGTTGAGGCCGACCCGCCCGAAGCGGTTGTCCATGCCGCCTGTGATGCGGCACGCGCGGCAGATGCGGGTCTTGTCATCGGGCTTGGCGGTGGATCATCCATGGATGCTGCCAAGCTGGTGGCGCTGTTGGTGCCGGGGCATCAGCAGCTGCCAGATGCCTATGGTGTGGGCAATGCCGTTGGTCCGCGCCTGCCGCTGATACTGGTGCCGACAACAGCTGGCACCGGATCGGAAGTGACGCCAATCTCGATCATCACCACCGGCAAAAGCGAAAAGATGGGGGTGGTATCGCCGGTAATCCTGCCTGACATCGCCCTTCTTGATCCGGGGCTGACAATGTCGGTGCCGCCGCATGTGACCGCTGCCACCGGCATTGATGCCATGGTGCATGCAATTGAGGCCTATGCGTCGGCATCGGCCAACAACAACCCGGTCTCGCGGCAGCTGGCGGTGCAGGCACTTGGCCTGCTGGGCGGCGCGGTTGAACGGGCTGTGCATGACGGCAGTGACCGGCAGGCGCGCGCGGACATGCTGCTGGGGGCGATGCTGGCTGGTCAGGCCTTTGCCAATTCGCCAGTTGCGGCGGTGCATGCGTTGGCCTATCCGATCGGCGGGCATTTCAAGATTCCGCACGGGCTGTCCAACGCGCTGGTGCTGGCCCATGTGCTGCGCTTCAACGCGGTTGTGGCACCGGCACCCTATGCCGAGATGGCGCCATATGTGTTTCCTGCGCTTGGCCAGATGGGGCCGCAGGAAGCGGCTGCTGCCTTTGCCGAAGAGATGGCGGCGCTGGCCAAACGATGCGGGCTGGAGGCCAGATTACGCGATGTTGGTATTCCGCAGGATGCGCTGGACTTGCTGGCGCGTGATGCGATGAACCAGACACGTCTGCTGGTCAATAATCCGCGCCTCGTCGAAGAGAGCGATGCCCGCGCGATCTATCAGGCAGCGTGGTAGCGGACATGGCGCGCCCGTCACCACCATCGCGTTCGGCCTATCCGGTCTTTACCAGACTGGCCACCCGCTGGGATGACAATGATATCTATGGTCACCTGAACAACACCGTGCATTACAAGCTGTTCGACACGGCGGTGAATGGCTGGCTGCTTGACGCCGGGCTGCTCGACCCGCTGGCCGGAGACACGATCTTTCTGGTTGTCGAGACTGGCTGCAGCTATTTTTCCGAGCTGACTTATCCGCAGGCCGTTGATGTGGGTATGCGGGTGGCACGGCTTGGCAGTACGTCGGTGCAATATGACATCGGGCTGTTTGCTGCAGACACACAAACGGTTGCCGCGGCGCAGGGCCGGTTCGTGCATGTGAATGTTGACCGGGTGACCCGCATGCCGGCACCACTCAGCGATACGGCCCGCGTGACTTTTGAAACATTGATTCAGGATACGTGACTCAGGACGCGTGATTCAGGATGCCTGATTTCAGATCAGAGTGCTGATCAGGATTTTGCCGATTTCATTGCCGTTTTCAGGGCAGGTGACAGCAACACAGACTTGGTCTCGTGAAAGGCCTCGTGATTGGCCTCCACAACGTCAAGATCATACTGGTAATTGACCATCAAACCACCTGACTGGGCCAGGCCCTTGGGGCTTTTGTCAGCCCCGTAATTGATCTGTTCCAGAATGGCCCCATTGCCCAGATGAAAGCGCGCTACTGGATCATTTGGCCAGCCATCCGGCCTGTCGGATCGGGTGAAATAGCGCAGCGCTGCAGCGGTGAAGGCCGACTCCAGCGAATCAGCATCGGCAGGCCAGTCAGGCTTGTCATCAGCGGCAAACTGTTCGGCAAGATCAGGTGTCTCGCGGCGCAGCCAGCGCATCAGGCCGGGCACTGGTGACAGCGTGACAAATGTTGTCAGCGCGGGATGTTCAAGGCGCAGTTCCTGCGCCACACGCTTGATCAGGAAATTACCAAAGGAAATGCCGGCCAGCCCAGCCTGACAGTTTGAAATCGAATAGAACACGGCGGTGCTGGCATCATCAGGTGACAGGGCCTGACGTTCGATCTGCAACACATCTTCAATGCTGGCCGGCGTGTGGTCGGTCAGCGCCACCTCGACAAAGATCAGCGGTTCTTCGGGCATGCGTGGGTGGAAGAAGGCAAAACAGCGCCGGTCTTCAGGGGCAAGGCGTGCCCGCAACGCATCCCATGACGTGATTTCATGGACCGCCTCATAGGCGATGATCTTTTCCAGAATGTTTGCCGGCGTCGACCAATCGATCGGTTGCAATACCAGAAAACCGGGATTGAACCACATCCGCAAAAGCGCACCCAGCCCGGCATCAATCCGTGCGGCATCACTATGCGCAGGATCACTGTCCTTGTTGACAATGACCTGCAGCCGTTCGCGCAGCCGTACCAGCCGTACCGTACCGTTCTCGGCGCCATTCAGGCGGCGGAACAACTCCTGCCAGCGTGGCTCGGCAAAGGTGGCAATCTGCGCCAGACTGCCCGCATCGGGTTCAGAACCGTAATGCCTTGCTGCATTGGCAAGCGCGGTAGCATCTATGTCATATGTAGCGGCGATATGCCGGATGAGCGCCGATAACCCGTCCGCATCCAGCGCCTCTACCTGGCCAAGAAACCGTTCGGCATAAATCAATGAGGACACTGCCCCGGGCGCAGACATTACAGCTGCGAGTGCGCTTTCGATGTCTTGCGCGCCATCGACCGGCGCACGTCCTCCGCGCCCGGTGATTCGCAGCGGCGAACTGACCAGCGCCGTCAACATTGATTGAAGAAAACGCATTTATGGCTCCCTGCAGGCACGCAGCCCTGACATGAAAACAAGCAGGCGTCGCCGGGGCTGACCACCGAACCTGAGAAGATTATGCCACAACTTTTGTGCGTTCGGATCGCAAAATGCGACAAATTAGCCATCTTTTTTTTAAAGTGGCACTGGATTTCGTGACTAAATCACGCAATGATTTCGAAATACATCTGGGCGTTTATCGCATTGGATCAAGAAAATTTGGCCCCGCCGCTAAATCGGAATCAATCCGAAGGCAGGGGCGGGGAGGAAAAGAATGGTGTCGTCGCCAGACCGGCCACTGGATACAATTCCGCGCCTTGTCGCACATCACGCCCAAAACAGGCCTGATTCTGCAGCCTTTCGTGAAAAAGAATTCGGCATCTGGCAAAGCTGGAGCTGGCGCCAGACCGCATCCGAGATCGATGCACTGGCCCTGGGCTTTCTGGATATCGGCGTCAATGCCGGTGATCACATCGCCATCATCGGGCGCAATCGGCCCTATCTTTACTGGGCGATGGTTGCAGCACAGTCTGTTGGCGCGATACCGGTGCCGCTGTATCAGGATGCTGTTGCCGAAGAGATGGCCTATGTCATCGAGCATTGTTCGGCGCGTTTCATCGTTGCGCAAGACCAGGAACAGGTCGACAAGATCATTGATGTCAAGGAAGAACTGTCCGGCGTCGAGCAGATCATCTTTCTTGACCCGCGCGGCATGCGCAAATACGAACGCGCGCTGCTGACTGAATATAGTGTGTTGCAGGCGCAGGGCCGCGAGAACGAAGCAAAGCTGCGCCCGGAACTGGACAAGAGGCTTGCCGCGCAGTCGGGTGCAGACACGTGCGCCATGCTGTATACGTCAGGCACGACCGGTCGCCCGAAAGGCGTGGTGCTGTCGAACGACAATATCATCATGACATCCAAGGCATCCTGCTCGTTTGACGGGTTGCGCGCAGATGATTCGGTGCTGGCCTATCTGCCAATGGCGTGGGTTGGCGATTTCATCTTCTCGGTCGGTCAGGCAAGCTGGTCGGGCTTTTGTGTTGCCTGCCCGGAAAGCAGCGACACCATGCAGCATGATCTGCGCGAGATTGGCCCGACCTATTTCTTTGCACCGCCGCGCTATTTTGAGGGCGTGCTGACCTCGGTGATGATCCGGATGGAAGATGCTGGTGATTTGAAGCGGGTCATGTTCAAGCATTTCATGGAATTTGCCCGCACGGTGGGGCCGGACATTCTTGACGGCAAGCCGGTTGGTCTGGGCAAGCGGCTGAAATATGCGCTTGGCAACCTGCTGGTTTATGGCCCGTTGAAAAACAGCCTTGGCCTGTCACGCGTGCGCGTCGGCTATACGGCTGGCGAGGCAATCGGCCCGGAGATTTTTGATTTCTACAGATCGCTGGGGATCAATCTGAAACAGCTGTATGGCCAGACCGAAGCCAGTGTCTTTATCACACAGCAGCCTGATGGTCAGGTGCGCTCGGACACCGTTGGTGTGGCATCGCCCGGGGTGGAGCTGAAGATCGCTGACAATGGTGAAGTGTTCTATCGCTCGCCTGGCACTTTCGTTGAATATTACAAGAACCCGGAAAGCACCAAGTCTACGAAGGACACTGAAGGTTGGGTTGCCACAGGCGATGCCGGGTTCATCGAAAAAGATACCGACCATTTGCGGATCATCGACCGCGCCAAGGATGTTGGCAAGATGAAGGACGGGTCGCTGTTCGCCCCGAAATATGTAGAGAACAAGCTGAAATTCTTCCCGAATATTCTTGAGACAGTAGTATTTGGTGATGGGCGTGACAGCTGCATGGCGATGATCAATATCGATCTTCAGGCAGTTGGCAACTGGGCCGAGCGCAACAACATCGCCTATTCATCTTATCAGGAACTGGCAGCGCATGTGGATGTCTATGCCACGATCCAGCAGCATGTCGAGGATGTGAATGCCAGCCTGGCTGCTGATGAAATGCTGGCAGGCTGTCAGGTCAGCCGGTTTCTTGTGCTGCACAAGGAACTCGATGCCGATGATGGCGAACTAACCCGTACCCGCAAGGTGCGCCGCAGCGTCATTGAGGACAAATACAAAGACCTGATTGATGCGCTGTATGGCGGCAAGACCGAAATTTATACCGAAACCGAGGTCACATACGAAGATGGCAGCAAGGGGTCCATTGCGGCCACGCTGGAAATCCGTGACGTAAGGCGCGTGGCGCGCGAGGAGAAAGCGGCATGACGGTATCTCAGGACGCCGCAGTGCAGGAAACGATCACCCCTGATGGCCGCACCATCGGTGGTGTGCTGATGGAGATGCGCAATATCACGCTGCGTTTTGGTGGCGTGGTGGCGATCGAGGATATCAGTTTTGATATTCGCCAGGGTGAAATCCGCGCCATCATCGGCCCGAACGGTGCCGGTAAATCATCCATGCTGAATGTGATCAATGGGTTCTATCATCCGCAGGATGGTGAGGTCTGGTACAAGGGTGCCATCCGCGGCCCGATGCGCCCGCATCAGATTGCGGCGCAGGGCATCGCCCGCACCTTTCAAAACATCGCCCTGTTTCACGGCATGTCGACGCTGGACAATATTATGACAGGCCGGCTGACACATATGAAAACAGGCATGTTGTCGCAATCGGTGTGGTTTGGCCGTGCGCAGCGGGAAGAAACCGAAAACCGCGCATTTGCCGAGCGGATCATCGATTTTCTGGAAATCCAGTCGATCCGCAAAACGCCTGTGGGCCGTCTGCCCTATGGTCTGCAAAAGCGGGTTGAGCTGGGCCGCGCACTGGCTGCCGAGCCATCCTTGCTGCTGCTTGATGAGCCGATGGCGGGAATGAATGTCGAGGAAAAGGAAGACATGTCGCGCTTCATCCTCGATGTGAATGATGAATTTGGTACGACGATCGCGCTGATCGAACATGACATGGGTGTGGTGATGGACCTTGCCGACCGTGTTGTGGTGATGGATTACGGACGCAAAATCGGTGACGGCAGTCCAGAAGAAGTGCGCAATAACAAGGCTGTGATCGACGCCTATCTGGGCGTGTCCAGTGACTAACGCACACCGAGCACACTGTGGGGGATAGTTACGGTGGTTGAGTTTCTTTATGGCATCGAAGTTGTCATCAACGGCCTGATGGCCGGGGTGATGTACTCGCTTGTCGCGCTGGGCTTTGTTCTGATTTTCAAAGCGTCGGGGATTTTCAATTATGCGCAGGGGGTGATGGCGCTGTTCGCAGCGATGACCCTTGTCGGTGTTCAGGAAGGCCAAGTGCCTTTTGCGCACCTGATCAATTCCGTCTTTGGGACGCAGTATCACCATTTTGGCTGGCACATTAATGCCTTGGTTGCCATAGCCATTGCGGCCCTAATGATGTTGTTGTTCGCTTATTTGGTTGAAAGATACATTCTCAAGCATCTGGTTAATCAGGAACCGATCATCCTGTTTATGGCAACCATCGGGCTTGCCTATTTCATGGAAGGGTTCGGCGATCTGATGTGGGGCTCGAATATCAAGACGCTGGATGTCGGCATTCCGCAGGGCGGCAATTTCTGGATTGAGGAAAAGACGGCCTTCCTTGGCGGCGAAGATTTCTATGGCTTCTATCTCGACACGCTGGATATCTATGCAACTGTTATCGCGTTTATCTTGGTGTCAACGCTTGTGCTTTTTTCACAATACACCAAAACAGGCCGCGCCTTGCGGGCGGTGGCCGATGACCATCAGGCGGCGCTGTCCGTTGGCATTTCGCTGCGACGGATCTGGGTTATTGTCTGGAGCATCGCCGGCATTGTTGCGCTGGTGGCAGGCATCATGTGGGGGTCCAAATCTGGGGTTCAGTTCTCGCTGTCGTTGATCGCACTGAAGGCATTGCCGGTCTTGATGCTTGGTGGCTTTACATCGATTCCTGGTGCGATTATAGGCGGCCTTCTTATTGGTATCGGCGAAAAACTATTCGAATTTATGATCGGCGCGCCGTTCCTAGGCGGAGCTACAGAAAACTGGTTTGCCTACATGCTGGCACTTGTCTTTCTGGTCTTCAGGCCGCAAGGGCTGTTCGGCGAAAAGATTATCGAGAGGGTCTAGAACAATGCTGTATCGCGAATCTGGTGATTTCAAAGTGAGCTATCCGGCTGATCAACAGACCTTTCCAATTAGATTTGACAGGCTAGCGTTTTGGATCACGCTTGCTGTGGCCTTTTTCGTGGTACCATTTTTCATTAATGATTATTGGGCGAATGCGGTCCTTATTCCATTTCTGATATATGGTGTGGCTGCAATCGGCCTCAACATTCTGACAGGGTATTGCGGTCAGGTTTCTCTCGGTTCTGGTGGCTTTATGGCTGTGGGTGCATACACCTGCTACAAGATGATGACGGCGTTTCCAGACCTAAATTTAGCGTTTTGTATTCTTGCTGGTGGGGTCACCACGGCGATTGTTGGCATCATGTTTGGTTTGCCAAGCCTTCGGATTAAGGGGTTCTATCTAGCCGTGGTAACCTTGGCTGCGCAGTTCTTTCTTGTGTGGATGTTTAACAAGGTGCCGTGGTTTTATAATTATTCCGCCTCGGGTATGATCACATCTCCTGAGCGCACAATGTTTGGTCATGCGATTTCTGGTGCGAACGCCACACCTGCGGCAACCTATCTTTTTTGTCTTACCTTTCTGGTATTGCTAGGTTTTTTGGGACGCAACCTGACACGCGGTTCAGTGGGGCGTAAGTGGATGGCGATACGCGACATGGACATCGCGGCAGAAATCATCGGGGTGAACCCATTGATGGCCAAGATTACAGCATTTGGTGTTAGCTCCTTTTATGTCGGAGTGGCCGGCGCGATGATTTTCTCTGTCTATCTTGGTGCGGTTGAGGTCACAGAAGCCTTTGGTATCCAAAAATCATTCCTGCTGCTGTTCATGATCATTATAGGCGGTTTGGGATCCATATTTGGGTCGCTAGTTGGCGCGGCATTCATGGTTATGATGCCAGTGCTGCTGAAGAACATCATGGTCAATTCTTTTGGTTGGGCCACTGATATTGCTGCGCACTTCGAATTCATCATCATTGGTGGGTTGATTGTGTTCTTCTTGATAGTGGAACCGCACGGCCTCGCCCAGCTATGGCGAATTATTAAGGAAAAAATGAGATTATGGCCGTTCCCGCACTAGTAACCGACAACAGGGAATTGCCATTCTAGTCGTCTGAAAAAATGGATGGGCGACATCAATAACGAACCAAATGGAGGAGTTAGAATGAACATCAAACGTATGATGATGGCCACAGCGGTGGCTGTGTCGGTGGCAACACCGGCGCTGGCAGAACTGGTCATCCCCTCGCTGGTTTACAGAACGGGTGCTTACGGTCCGAACGGTATTCCTTATGCAGATGGTTATGCCGACTATTTTGCGCTTTTGAACGAGCGTGATGGTGGTATCGGCGGCGAGA
>ERZ802821.105-NODE-105-length-42025-cov-12.0445_pt1 | contig 42025 bp, 35 predicted proteins | sample MGYA00345648_ERZ802821 | MGnify/ENA primary metagenome ERZ802821 (study PRJEB30503, sample SAMEA104212357) | marine metagenome | biome: Westerlies Biome; feature: [SRF] surface water layer (ENVO:00010504) within the epipelagic zone...; material: water... | reverse complement strand
GTGGGCAGGATTGGGCTGGATTTGAAAATACGAATACCAACCTCAATCCGTTCTCGTTCCCTTATGGTGGAACAGTTACCTTTAACGCTAATCTTGGCGGTGGCCTGACTACTGCTGATGTCAACTTCACGTTTGAAGCTAACAAGTATCCTGATCATGAGCCCAACTTCACGGTGGGTGCCACTGTTACGGGAGAGGCTGAGATGGAGTACACAGTTGACGTGCCAGCTCAGGGTGATCAGACGTTCAACTCCTTCCTAATGAAATTGGGTGCTCGTACAGCTGAAGGTGAGTATGTCACTGTTAAAAATGTTCTAGTGACGGCCAAAACAAACCCCTACGCTGCTTGGAGTGCGTTTGATGGTGCTACAAAGGATGGTGACAACTACTCCTGGATAGGTGGGCAGGATTGGGCTGGCTTTGAAAACACAAATGCCAACCTTAACCCGATGTCATTCCCCAATGGCGGAACGATAACGCTCAAAGCTAAGTTAGGCGGCGGATTGGCTGCTGCCGATCTTAACTTTACCTTTGAGGCCAACAAGTATCCTAATCATGAGCCTAACTTTACGGTAACTACTGCAGTAACCAGTGACACAGAGGCGGAGTACTCTATCGATGTTCCAGCTCAGGGTGATCAGACATTCAATTCATTCTTGATGAAGTTGGGTGCCAGGACGGCTGGAGGTGAGTACGTGACGGTAAAAGACGTGCTCGTTACTGCTAACTCTGCCGATCCGGTCGATCCAGTGGATCCAGTGGATCCAGTGGAAACCATTATCAAGGTTGAGGCTGAGTCTTACACTAACTCTCCAGATGTCGCAAAGGAGAACGACGGTACTACGGTCGGTTACTATGATGCCGGTGAGGTATTAGAGTACACCATGACTGTGGAGACGGCTGGTAACTACGTGGCCAAGTACCATGTGGCGAGCCCTGACGGTAAGGATCCCGGTTTGAACGTAACCATTGCAGGGACGTTGGCCGATGTGGTTACTGTTCCAGCTACCGGTGGTTGGGGTACATTCCAGACAGTAACGGGACGGACTATTGCGCTTGCTGCCGGTGAGCAGACACTAGCGGTTGAGTCAGTTGCAGGTGGTGTGAACGTTGATTGGTGGAGCTTTACCCTTACAGATGCAGCTGCCAGTGAGCCCCCTCCATCAGAGAGTCTACTTGGTACCGGAATGGACAACGTCCTAAATGTGGATGAGGTGATTAACTTTAACTCGAGCGTCGCTGACTACGGGCTGGCTGACTTTGGTGGTAACACGAGTACCTTGGTTGCCGATCCTACGGATGCAACCAACACAGTAGTCTCCGTTATTAAAGGTGGAGAGACTTGGGCTGGTACTACAGTTGCTAGCGGGAAAGTTGTCTACCCACTTACTGCCACAGCGACAGGCATCACAGCGCGCGTATGGTCTCCAGAGGCGGGCATAACTGTTCGAATGAAGCTCGAGGAGTCAGGTGACAATACTCATACGGTTGAGACCGATGCGGTGACAACAAAAGCTGGTGAGTGGGAAACATTACTCTTTGACTTCAGCAATCATGCAGCGGACACACCGGCATTAAATCCAGCTTATGTATTTGATACGTTGTCTCTATTCTTTAACTTCGGATCTGCAGGTTCTGCTGAGACCTACTACTTCGATGATATTACCTTCGTAGGTGCTGTGCCACTATCTGTTAGTGCATCCAGCTTGACAGGGACGTGGAAGTTGGCTCCAGTAGCGGGTGCTTTGGCAGTTGGCCCTAACTCGAGTGATCTGAGCTGGTGGTCGAATGATGAGGCTACTGTTACTGCTCGAGCTTGCCTATTTGATGACACCTTTGTGTTTGCTGAAGGCGGTGGGTTCTCTCAGGATATGGGAACTGAGACGTGGCTCGAGGGCTGGCAGGGCAGTGATCCGGAAGCTTGTGGCACTCCCGTCGCGCCTCATGACGGTAGCGCAACTGACCATACGTTTGCCGTTGTAGATGGCAATGGACTAGCCGCGTCGACTGTTACGGTGTCCGGTCTTGGAGCACACTTAGGTTTGGCCAAGGTTTACAATGGTGGAGAACTACAAGCAGGGCAAGATGTTGCTGAAACTGCAGGTACCTCAGTCAGTTATAACATTGCTGAGCTCTCCGCAGACGGTAAGAGTATGACTGTACAGATTCAGTACAGTGGCGCTCAGACGTGGCAGTTCAAATTTGCCAAGCAGGACGAAGTAGCTCCAACACCTGATCCAACCACTGGAAGCGTTTCTATAACTAAGGTTATTGAAACTGACTCTCCGAGTTCAAATGGATTTGTGAAGACAGTTGAACTCTACGTTAGTGGAACTGTTGATTTTGCAAATGGTGATGTGGTTATGAACTATCAGCAGAATGGAGATCCATTTGCTGATCGGCAAATTGATATAACTGCTTTAGGAACTCAGACGGATAGTTACGTTTATCTTGTAAGAGATCTAGCAGCTATGCAGGCTGAATTCCCAAGTGCAAACCTTACCTCTGCAAGCGCTATAGAGGTCTCATCCTCAACCAATGGTGATGATGCCTATCAGGTAGTGATTGATGGGGTAGTATCCAGCCAGTTTGGTGTTACTAGTGAGGATGGGACTGGCACGGCTTGGGAGCACTTAGATAGCTTCGCTGAGCGTATAACCGGGACTACTGATGATAAATCCTTCAATCAGGAGCACTGGACAGTCCAGGCAGTTAACTATCTAGATGACTACGGTACATATAATGGTGCTGCAGCTCTTGAGACGGTAATAACACTTGGTAATTGGATTGATACATCAACGACCGCTATTACTATTCCTGAGGATAAGAAAGCGCAGGGCGTGGATAAAGTGATTGATACCGATGACGATGTGATGGTTAAGGGAAGCTATGTCTCTGGTAGCTTGACCTTTGTTCGTCCACCCGTTGGCGCGGAGGCGGCAGCGGCAGATTGGTGTCCTGACGGCGGTAATGCCTGCGCTGCTCGAGATACATGGCGTCTGGGTAATAATCTCTACTTCCGAAGAATGGACCATGGGAAGGCTATTGAGTGGTGTGAGAGTCAGAACGGTCGATTGGCAACGCGCCAGGAGATTACAGATCACCTGATTCCAATTATCCCTGAATCAGAGGGCGGTAGTGGTGTTTGGGAGACCCAGTTGTACTGGCCAGAGCAGGCTAGTAAGTACTGGACTGCCGATAAAACTGACGATGGCACTAAAGCTTTCGTATTTACCACCAGAAACTACGGAACTGGCGCTGCTGTTTACCATCTGACCAATCAAGAAACTATTACAGATAAGTGGATATGGCCCATGTGTGTAGGCGGCTAATAATTAGTTCATTGCTGTATTGAGTAAAAATAATAAAAAAGCCAAGCCAAGCTTGGCTTTTTTATTGGTTGTTTATAGCGAGAATAAACTTCTCTGTCTTCAAGGGCTCGTATATTCTTCTTGTAACAATTTCGGCATCGTATGCTTCAACGCACTGATCACATAGCGCCCAAAACGGTGGTCTGCCGGGATCGGCGATATAAACATTCTTTACACCCGCGCATTTGGCTCGATCAATAAAATCAATTAGAGGCTCAACCAGTTCGTCCCAGAAACAGATATCAGATGAGATAATCTGATCGTAATAGCTCAGGTCTTCTTTTGTATAATTCTGGAATGGCTTGGTTTCGAACTTAACATTACATTGGTTGATTGATGAGTGAAGTCTTAAAAAAGCCTCAACATTTGGATCGATATCACTTGCAGTCACCTTCGCATCGAAAATTTTAGCCAGATAAATACTGGTAAGCCCCCACCCACAGCCTACATCTAAAATTTTAGAGCCTTTGTCTGGTGGATAGGTGGATAAATAATCCATAAGAACAAAATTAGATCGCCAAATTTTATTTCCATGAGCGCTGTGCCCTGACTGACTGCGCTTTATTTTTCTTGCGGCTGGATGACCTGTTCTTAGCCCTTTGATACCAAGGTACTCGATCAAAAAGTTCTCTTGTTCTTTAAATTTATTTTTATCCTCGTTAATTGTCACCACTAGATGGCGTCCTTTGTATTAAAATGTTAATTCAATAAGTATATTATTTAAACATTATTGAGGGTAGATGGCTCTTAGCCGGCTGGTTTGTGGTACTTTAATCGATCAGTTTTTTATCTATCTCAGCACTTTAGGAAAGGTATGAGCGAAACGAATTTTTATCCATTAGCCGCGAGCTTTTATCGCAACACGGACGCCCAATTTTGGTTGCTTCAAGTTTCAGGTTGGTTTGGCTTATCGCTGATTAGCTTCTTTAGTTTAACACTATGGTTTGACCAGCAGGGGGAGCTTACCTATATCCTGCATACTCTCGTGCAGTCGGCCCTAGGGATTATTGTTTCATGGCCGCTGCGGTTAATCTCTCGTCATGTTTGGGATATGAGATTCTGGCGAAGATTTAGCTTGTTGTTTAGTGCTATTTTTGTATGCTCAGGTGTTTGGGCCTTTCTTCGACTTTCAACGTTCATGGCAATGACGGGCGAACAGAATTTGTGGCCAGATTTTGGAGGGTGGCTGTTTGGATCGATTATCATCTTTGTGTCGTGGGCCGCATTTTATCACGGAATTAAGTATTATCAGCTGCTGCAAACAGAGCACTCATCATTGCTAACTATTGCCGCTGCTAACAAAGAGGAGCAGTTAAAAAGAGCGAAAGCGGAGACTATAGCTCACGAAGCTCAACTTAAAATGCTGAGATATCAGTTAAACCCGCACTTCTTATTCAACACATTAAATGCTGTGTCCTCCCTCGTACAAGATCAAAAGGTATCGCGAGCTAACGGAATGATTGTTCAGCTTAGTAACTTTTTACGCCATTCTCTTTATAGTGATCCGGTGCGCCGAGTGACTTTGCAAGAGGAGCTTGATGCAGTTCACCTCTATTTAAATATCGAACAGGAGAGGTTCAGGGATCGCCTAGAACTTCATTTCGATATTGCTGAGGAAGCTAAAAAAATAAAGGTCCCAAGTTTGATCCTTCAGCCCTTAGTCGAGAATGCAATTAAATATGCTGTTGCGCCGGTCGAGGAGGGTGGGAAAATCAGCATAGTCGCTGTTCGAGATAATGATTACTTGATACTAGAATTATCTGATACAGGTCCTGGAATAACTAATTGGAGTGGTAAAGAGGCGCCACAGTTGGGAGTTGGATTACGGAATACTATAGATCGATTGCATGCCTTCTATGGGGAGGAATACGAGTTTAAGATTGAAAATAAATCTGATCGAGGTACGCTTGTTCAAATGAAAATTCCACTTGAAAAGAAAGAAGTAACTGGACCTGAGAGTGGGTTAGTTGATGGATAAGTTACGCGCTATTATTGTTGATGATGAGCCATTAGCCTTAAATTTTTTGCGTGGGATTCTCTCTAAATTTCCTAATATAGATATTGTTGCTGAATGTAAAAATGGGCGAGAAGCAGTTGCCGCTGTATCTAAACTCAGTCCTGATCTCCTTTTTTTAGATATTCAGATGCCAGGTATGAATGGATTTGAGGTGGTCAAAAAGATACAGTCAGATGGAATGCCGTTAGTGATTTTTGTTACTGCATATGACCAGTTTGCAACCGATGCCTTCGATGTTCACGCAGTAGATTATTTACTTAAACCGGTGGATCATGACCGCGTTGGACGAGCAATTGATCGTGCGTCAGCACGAATAACTGCTAACATTGATGGTGACTTTAAGAGTCCATTGATTGGTGCAATAGATTCAATATCAGAGAGATTAGCAGGAAAAAAATTACTTGATTCAGGGTCGGACGATCGAGAGCAGCAGGGGGTCAGGAGGAAACTTTTAGTTCGAGATTCTGGCGTTGTTAAAATCATTCCATTCGATGATATTGATTGGGTTGATGCTGCGGGTGATTATATGTGTGTTCATGCTGCAGGTGACACGCACATTATAAGAATCACTCTAGGTGAGTTAATGGATCGGTTGGAAGACAAGCTTTTTATAAGAATTCATCGCTCCACTATCGTCAATATTGAGAGAGTTGTGAGTATAACAGCCCTCCCAAAAGGTGGCAGTTTATTGGAACTCTCTGAGGGAACTACACTAAAGGTAAGTAGGAATTATCGAGAGTCTGTTCGAAACCTATTTCAATAGGTGTTCAGATCAAAACCTTATTCATGATCCCTCTCACCGCATGGTTTTAGCTGACTGTCGCAAGACTACTTCCACTATTTTAAGAGCCGTGGAATCATAATAGTAATTGTTACTGCTTAGATTATGAGGGGTGGGCCCTTAAATCTTTTTAGCGGTTTGGAAGTCCAGTAAAAGGATAGCTTAAAATGTATAGATTTAACCGTGAATTAATGCTCGATATTCGGAAATTTAAAATTTCACGATTATTGATGCTACTTACTTTATGTCTCGTCGGAGGTATTGTTAATGCCTCTGAGAAGATAGAAGAGGATCCGGTTGAGCTGCGTATTCAAGAGATTATGAAAGATCTGACACTTGAGCAGAAAGTTGGGCAGATGGTGCAGGGCGAGATTAAATGGGTGAAGCCTAGTGATGTCACGAAATATCACCTTGGATCTATCCTCAATGGGGGAGGTTCTTTTCCCAACAAAAACAAGAATTCTACAATGCAGGACTGGCTGTCTCTAGCGGATGATTATTACTTAGCCTCACAGGACACGTCTGGCGGTGGCGCGGGAATTCCAATTGTTTGGGGTACTGACGCAGTGCACGGCCATAACAATGTCGTTGGTGCAACTTTATTCCCTCATAACATAGGTTTGGGGGCTGCCAATGATTCTGATCTTATGAAAAAGATTGGAGAGATCACTGCGCGTGAAGTTGCGGTCACTGGAATAGATTGGGTATTTGCTCCAACAGTCGCGGTGGCAAAGGACAATCGCTGGGGTCGGACCTATGAGGCCTATAGCAGCCAATCTCCAATTATCAAAAGCTATGCGGGCGAAATCGTTGCTGGCTTACAGGGGCCTTTAGCTGAGCTTAGCACAAATGAATCAAAGGTGATTGCTACAGCGAAGCATTTTATTGGTGATGGTGGCACCCTTAGAGGTGTTGATCAGGGCGACACCATTATGTCGTTGCAGGAGCTTCTTGATGAACATGGGCAGGGATACTACGAAGCTCTCGATGCCGAGGTTCAAACTGTTATGGCTACCTTTAACAGTTGGAACGGCGTCAAAATCCACGGTCATAAGTTCCTTCTCACCGATGTTTTGAAGAACCAGATGGGCTTTGATGGGTTTGTTGTCAGTGATTGGAATGGAATAGGGCAGGTTGAGGGTTGCACGAATAATAGCTGCGCTCAGGCCATTAATGCTGGAATCGATATGGTTATGGTTCCTGAGCAGTGGAAGGGATTTTTGAGGAATACTCTTAAACAAGTCAAGGCAGGTGAAATTTCAATGGCCAGAATTGATGATGCCGTAGAGCGAATTTTAAGAGTTAAAATTCGAGCTGGCTTGTTTGAAAAAGGTCTCCCATCCTCAAGAGAGGTAGCTGGGAATGCTGATCTCATAGGCGCACCTGCACATCGTGAAGTGGCTAGGGACGCAGTCAGAAAATCTCTTGTTCTACTAAAGAATGATGATGTACTGCCGTTAAGGGCTGGACAACATGTGCTAGTAGCGGGCGATGGCGCCGACAATATTGGAAAACAAAATGGCGGCTGGACCATAACGTGGCAAGGGACTGAAAACAAGAATAGTGAGTTTCCTGGTGCAACAAGTATTTATAATGGATTGGCAAACGCTATGAATAGTATCGGAGGGTCAACCGAGCTAAGCGTGTCTGGTAACTGGAGTAAAAAGCCTGACGTTGCTGTAGTAGTGTTTGGAGAGGAGCCTTATGCGGAGGGTCAAGGAGATGTCCATACGCTTGCATATAGAAATGGAAGAATAGAAGATTTAGAACTTATGCAGAAGCTACAATCGCAAGATATCCCGGTTGTGAGTGTTTTCATTACTGGTAGACCGCTCTGGGTTAACGCTGAAATAAATAGTTCTGATGCGTTTGTGGTTGCGTGGCTGCCAGGAACCGAGGGCGGGGGTGTCGCTGATGTTTTGGTCGCTGACTCTGATAATAGTCCCAGATATGATTTTACAGGGAGACTATCGTTTGACTGGCCAAACAAAGATATGAATAGTCAAAATGAGGCGCTGCCTGTATTCGACAATCTGCTTCAGCTAGGGCAGGGCCTTAGTTATGGTGATGAAACTATCCTATCAGATTCATTGAGTGAGGTTTCTGCCGCAGCCCCCTCATCTGAGGCCAACATTATATTTAGTGGTAGCTCTCAAGAGCCATGGTTAGCTTACGTTGGGGATGCCAGTGATTGGCATAGACAAATATCTGGTACTCAAGGCTCTAGTCCGCAAGGAGGCCTCAGCGTTGTCACGGTTGATGGGCTTGTTCAAGAGGATTCGCGAAAATTAACTTGGACTGGCGGCCATGAAAGTCAGTTTTATTGGCAGGCTGCATCTCCTGCAGATCTTACTGATCTTAAATCCAAAAATGGTGCTCTAATGATGGAGTTTAAAGTTGATCAACATCCGATGGGCGTTGTCACTCAGCGTATGGATTGTGGTTGGCCTTGCTCGGGCGCGATTGATATGACTGAATTCTTCAAATCAGTGCCTGAAGGTCAATTGTCTCGTATTGGGATCAGCTTGCAGTGTTTTGATAAGCTTGGTGTTGATTTGAGTAAGGTCACGTCTCCAATGGTTCTAGTGAGTGAGGAACCGTTTGTTTTAACAATAAGAGATGTTCGAATAGTTCCAGATGCCTCACAGGAATCTATGATTAGTTGCTCTTAAATTTAGCTGAGGAATAATGACTCAAAAGTGCATTACGGGGATATATATTGCCAAGATTTCTGGTGGACCAATGACTGGACATCAGAGCGTATCACTTAAAGCGGGAAAGGGTATAGAGGGTGATAGGTACTTCTCCTCAAGCGGGAGAAGTCTCTCCAGCTATAGAGGAATACCTGATTTCGAAGTTACCTTAGTAGAGTCAGAAGTTATCCATACTTTTAACAAGGAATATGGTTTCTCTTTTCATGAGAGTGCTTTTCGCCGAAATTTGATTACCACAGGTGTACGTTTAAATGAGTTAGAGGGTGCATCATTCAAGGTGAATGGAATTGAGTTATTTGGGGTCCGCCTGTGTGAGCCATGTGCTAGTCTTCAGCGTCGTCTAGCCGTCAAAATATTACCCGAATTGAATGGTAAAGGTGGACTGAGAGCCAGAGTTTTGGGCTCAGGCATTGTCTCAGTGAACGATCTGGTTACTGATTAGCATTGTTTAGGTTAAAGAATTCTATTGCGGTAGATGAAGTGGCCACTTCCAGCACTTCTGAGCTCTCCTCTCTGTGATGTGCAATTTCATCAATTACGTATTTTAGGAACGAAGGCTCATTACACTTATTTTTAGGTGGATTAGGCATAGTCCTTGGAATCAAATATGGCGCGTCTGTCTCGATCATGAGTCGATCTAAAGGGATATTTTTAACTAGATTCTGCAGATCTAAACCTCTGCGCTCGTCACAAATCCATCCAGTAATTCCGATATATAGATCAAGGTCAAGATAACTGAAAAGAGTTTTTTTATCCCCAGTAAAGCAATGTATTACTGATTTGGGGAGTTGATTAACATGGGATCTTATGATGTCTAATTGTCGTTTTGCAGCATCTCTTTCATGAAGGAACAGCGGCAGATCATGCTTAAGCGCAATTTCAATATGACTTTCAAATGCCCGCTCTTGCTTTGTCGGATCTGAGAATTGGCGATTAAAGTCTAATCCAGTCTCTCCGACCGCAACCACGGGTTTCTCTTTGCAGAGTTGATCTAACTTATTGGCTGAGTCAGCGTTAAACTTGTCTGCATCATGAGGATGGACGCCCGCAGTGGCATATAAAGAATCAGGAAACTGATCTTTGTATTGTTTACATATTGATATGACGGATTCGCTGTCGCTAATTGATGTACCTGTAAGAATCATTTTTTCCACGCCTGCACTCTTAGCGCGCAGAAGGACATCCTCAATGGATTTTTGAAACCTAGAGTTGGATAGATTTACTCCGATATCAATAAGCATGTGAGAGTCTCTCTTGAGTAAAGTTAGAATAAATCATTGTTTACTGGGGGATAAATTGCAGAACTATTTAATCTGTGATCCTTACAGCAAGCACATCACACTTGGCACCATGCAGAACTGAATTACTGGTAGATCCAAAAAGCAGAGATAGCCCATGGCGGCCATGACTTCCGACAATAATAAGATCCATATTTTGATCTTCTGCCATCGCATGCATTTCTTGAGCAGGGTGCCCTAAGACGACGTGCTGATTCCGCTCTTCAACACCTATTTCGGCCCCCAGGATCTTAAGCCTTTCCGCCGCTTGGCTCTGGAGTTGAGTTTGCACATCCGACAGATCTACTGGAATATCACCGCCGTAGGTGAACGCTAAAGGCTCCAAAATATGGCAGATGGATATTCTAGTGTCTGAGTTTGAAAAGAGATATTTGACTCGGTCTATCACCTGTTCTGATTCGGGTGAAAGGTCTAGGCCAACCAAAATATGTTGGTAAGCGGACATAGTGGTATACCATTATCATTTAGTAGGAGTAGTATTAAATATCTTAGAACAATAAATCAACAATTTTGTTGTAAGCCCAGAAGGGAATTAGTAAATGCATTGGTTAGTGATATGTGTTGTGGTGGCTGTCGTCTTGTCACCTTTGATGTGGTTCAAGCAGTCGCCGCGGCAGGCGAGAATCGCCGAGCTGAGGAAAACTGCATTTGAATATAAAATAATTGTGTCTTTGCACCGGCGACCAGATGCTAGGGATAATGAAAGGGCAATCGATTGCGTCTGTTATAAACTGCCTTGCAAGGATCTTGAAGTATCTGGCAATTGGGTTTTACACCGCTATAGTCAAAGGGGCTGGGAATCGAAATGGACTCAGTGGAAATGGATTTTAGGAGAAGCAGATCAGAATTTGGATGACCTGCTCTCTCAAGTCATTGACAGGTTGCCAGCTAGTGTTAGCGCAATTAAAAAAGATTCTGATGGTTTTGGTGTGATTTGGGATGAAAGTACAGGCGTTCCTGATTTAGTCGAGATTTTCAATGGTTTGAGGATGTTAAAACAGCATTATGAAAAATAATTGTTGACCAAAGCGCACTTGAGCAAGTATATATGCGACCTTCTCAATTTTTTTCATCTAACGTTAATTAACAGGTACCAGAGACATTGGTGCGATAATAAGGGAAATTATCCGTTATGGGTAAATCGCTAGTCATTGTTGAATCACCGGCCAAAGCCAAGACAATTAACCGCTACCTTGGGGATGATTTTGTCGTTAAGTCCAGTGTGGGTCATATTAGAGACCTTCCCACAGGTGCGAATAGAACTCCGAGTGACCCAAAAGATCGTGCTAAGCAAGCTGCAATCACGAGGAAGATGACTCCAGAAGAGAAAGTTATTCATCGGGAAAAAAAGGCGAAGGCTCAATTAATCAGCAGCATGGGTATCGATCCTGAAAATAATTGGTCTGCTCAATATGCTACCTTGCCAGGAAAAGAGAAAGTAGTTGCAGAGCTAAAAAAGCTTGCAAAAAATGCTGATTCAATTTACCTCGCAACTGATATGGATAGAGAAGGAGAGGCCATTGCATGGCACTTAACTCAGGTAATAGGCGGAGATAGTAGTCGTTATAAGCGAGTTGTTTTTAACGAGATTACTAAAAAAGCGATACGAAGCGCCTTCGAGGCTCCTGGAGAATTAAACACTCACCGTGTAGATGCTCAACAGGCAAGAAGATTTCTTGATCGGGTTGTTGGATTCATGGTGTCTCCTCTTCTTTGGGAGAAAGTTGGCAGGGGTCTGTCAGCGGGTCGAGTGCAGTCCGTAGCACTCAAAATGATTGTTGAAAGAGAGAGAGAGATTAGGGCATTCGTTCCGGAAGAGTATTGGACGATTCAAGCTGATCTTGAAGAGAAAGACAATCACAGCGAAGATATTAGGATACGTTTTGATGTAAGACGTGACAAGGGAAAGTCCTTCCGACCAACCAGCAAGGTAGATGCGGATGCAGCCCTGTCGATTTTGCGTAATTCAGAATTTAGGGTACTGAAGCGAGAAGATAAGCCAACAAAATCCAAGCCATCAGCACCCTTTATTACATCCACCCTGCAGCAGGCTGCAAGTACTCGTCTTGGTTTCGGGGTTAAAAAAACTATGACTATGGCTCAACGCCTTTATGAAGGTGGGTATATAACCTACATGCGGACTGACTCTACCAACTTGAGTCAGGATGCGATTACCTCATGCCGGGAATATATCCAAATGAGGCATGGCTCAAAATATTTACCCGAATCTCCATTAATTTACAGCAGCAAGTCCGGCGCCCAGGACGCCCATGAAGCGATTCGGCCCTCAAATATTGATATTTCTCCGGGTAGTCTTAATGATATGGAAACGGACGCTGTTAGACTTTATCAGCTTATTTGGCAGCAGTTTGTTGCATGTCAAATGACTAATGCGGAGTTTACATCGACTACCATCACAGTTGCTGCAGGCGACTATGAGCTCACTACCAAGGGGCGTGTTACTCGGTTCGATGGTTATCTGGCTGTGATGCCTCTCAATCGAAAATCAGAAGATGATATTGAATTACCCGAATTAAATAAGGATGATTTAATGTCAATGTTGGCGTTGATTCCGCAGCAGCACTTTACAAAACCAATCGCTAGGTTCTCAGAGGCGGCCCTCGTCAAAGAATTGGAAAAGAGAGGTATTGGTAGGCCCTCCACTTATGCATCTATTATTTCCACTATTCAGGATCGTGGATATGTGAAGATTGAAAACAAACGTATTTTTGCTGAAAAGATTGGGGATATTGTTACTGACCGATTATCTGAAAGTTTCACCGATCTCATGGACTATGGGTTCACTGCGACAATGGAAAGCCATTTGGATGATGTTGCAGCTGGGGGACTGAATTGGAAGGATCTGTTAAATCGCTTCTATAAAGAATTTAGTCATCAGGTTCATACTGCAAAAGAGCCAGATCAGGGTATGAGGCCCAATAAACCCTCTCTAACAGATCTTCCATGTAAGTTGTGCGGTAGACCGATGATGATTCGTACGGCGGGCACGGGTGTGTTTATGAGTTGCTCTGGATATTCTCTGCCGCCAAAAGAACGATGTAAGAATACGATTAACCTTACAGAGGGTGATGAGGCGATTAATATCGAAGAGGATGATGAGGCTGAGTCTAAATCTCTAATGCAAAAACATAGATGCAAATTGTGTAATACATCAATGGACAGTTATCTTATTGATGAGGGTCGCAAACTACATGTATGTGGCAACAATCCCGATTGCATAGGCCATGAAATAGAAGTAGGTCAGTTCGTCATAAAGGGCTATGAGGGTCCTGTGATAGAGTGTGACAAATGTGGCTCAGATATGCAGTTGAAGACTGGTCGATTCGGAAAGTATTTTGGTTGTACGGGAGAAAATGCCTCTGGTGAACCATGCAAGAATACAAGAAAACTTTTGAGAAATGGTGAAGCCGCACCTCCAAAAGTTGATCCAATTCAGATGCCTGAGCTACGATGTATCAAGGTTGAAGATCATTATGTCCTTCGCGATGGTGCCTCAGGATTGTTTTTGGCTGCGAGTCAATTCCCAAGACATAGGGAAACTAGAGCACCTACGGTTAATGAACTGATTCCCTATAAAAGTAAAATTGATGAAAAGTACCAGTTTTTGTTGGCAGCGCCGACAAATGACCCAAAAGGTAATGAATCAGTTGTCCGGTTTAGCCGTAAAACGAAAGAGCAATATGTTCGCAGTGAGAGAGACGGAAAGCCAACGGGTTGGAGCGCATTTTATAATGATGGCAAGTGGGTTCCAGAGGGAAAAGCTTCAAAATAGTAATACGTAGATCCCGAAAACTACCTTGACGTAATTTTTGTCACTTCATTTTGCGGTTCGTTTGAGTTGGATTGATTATTACGTAACGATTAGTTTTGATGGGTGTTACAATGATTGCAGGAAAAAGGAAATAGTTATGGCTTTTACTGAATACGAACTAGTTGTGCTCGACAACGGCGAAGTCGCTTTACAAAGAGCGGGCTCTAATGAACCTCTAGTTCGAATTAATTTCTCTCCCGCTGTATTGGAATATCTTGGAGGCAAACACGTACAGGTCGCCAAGAGTATGGTGGATGCGGGTATTAAAACCGTCTTTGAAGCCAATGATGATCAATCATCGCTGAGCGTTGGAGAAGACGATAAACGCCAGACTCTGCACTAGTTTATATTGTCACCCGAACTACACCTACGGCAAGACCCTCGATAGCGAATTCTTGTGCTCTCAGGTCCACTAGGATTGGAGAGTACTCGTGATTTTCGGGCAAGAGCTGAATTTCATGGCGATTCTTCATGCGTTTTAGTCGCTTTACGGTTACCTCTCCATCCACTCTTGCAACGACTATTTGCTGATTATCCGCCGTTGGCTGCTGATGAACTGCTAGAAGATCTCCATCCATTATTCCGACGTTCACCATACTTTGCCCCTGAACTCGAAGAAAGTAGTCTGCACTTGGATGGAAAGTGCTTGCTGGAACCTCCTGATAATCTTCAATATTTTGCTCAGCTAAAATAGGTTCTCCCGCTGCGACTCTACCGACGATTGGAATCCCCAAATATTGATCAACAATACGAATTCCTCGAGATGCTCCTGGCACCATTTCAATGACACCTTTGCGTGCAAGAGCGCGCAGATGGTCCTCCGCCGCATTTGGAGACTTAAAACCTAATTTTGAAGCAATTTCGGCTCTTGTGGGCGGAAATCCGGTATCATCTAGACAATCTCGAATTAAATCAAAAATTTGTTGTTGCCTTGTTGTCAAATTGTTCATTCAACTTTCTCCGTTTTAACTGTGATTATATACAGTATTAAAGTATTGGCAAGATATTTACCGTGTATATTTTCCTCCTGCCCGTCTGTTTTGATAATCAGTTACTTCTATTTTTTTGCCGCATCAAGAAAACACGACCTTAATTTTGTAGTTACATCCTCTCTGAGGGGTTAACATAACCCAACAAAGAAAATTTTGGTTTATTTATGAGTACTCCATCTAGTTCCTATCTTGGAAGATTAATGATAGACCTTGTCGGATTATCAATTTCTGCTGAGGAGCGCATATTGTTATCACAATCTCATGTTGGAGGAGTGATTTTATTTTCCAGGAATATTGAGAGTCGGGACCAGGTATGCGGGCTAGTCGTTCAAATCAGGGAATGCTCCTCTGATCTTTTAATTGCTGTCGATCAAGAGGGTGGCAGAGTACAGCGTCTTCGAGATGGATTTACAAGGCTTCCGCCTATGCAGATATTAGGAGACTTAATGGCCGTCTCAACTGATAAGGGAGCGAGTCTGAGTTATGAAACGGGTTGGCTAATGGCATCTGAAGTTCTTGCCTGTGGGATAGATTTCAGTTTTGCACCAGTTCTTGATGTGGATCGAAATACCAGTTCGATAATAGGAGATCGAGCATTTTCTGGTTGCCCCGGTATTGTTGAAAACGCTGCAGAAGCATTTATAGAAGGCATGGCAGAGGCAGGTATGGCTTGCACAGGGAAACATTTTCCAGGTCATGGTGGAATAGTTGCTGATAGCCATCTAGAGGCACCGATTGATAATCGCGATTTGGAGGATCTTTTAAATAAAGATCTCAAACCATTTTTTGCATTAGCAAAAAAGCTAGATGGTGTAATGCCAGCCCATATTACCTTCCCAAAAGTTGATCCTTCCTCAGTTGGCTTTTCCTCGTTCTGGCTCAAGCACATACTTAGAAATAATCTCGGATTTGAAGGCATTATATTTAGTGATGATTTGTCGATGAGAGGAGCTGATGTGGCTGGCGGCTATGCTGATAAAGCGAGATTGGCCTTCAGCGCGGGTTGCGATATGATCCTCGTTTGCAATTGTCCAGAAGGGGCAGTTGAGGTATTGTCCTACATGGAACGAGAAGATTGCTCGAGAAGCAGTAGTCTTGGGATAATGAGAGCTAGGCATTCAGTGAATTGGTCATCTCTAGAGCAATCGGGCCGCAGAAAAAAAGTAATTGAAAGGCTGTCAGAATTGATTGATCTGCTATAAATATACAAATTTTTAATAGGCAACTTATTGGGAAAAATTGATGAATGATCTTCAGTTGTGGTTGGTAAATTTGACGGGAGAGCAGTCCCTCTGGATTATAGAGCTTTTTGTTATTGTTCTTGCTGCATTGAGTCTTGGTTATATCCTCAATAAAGTAATTGATCGGTTAGAAATGAGAACAAAGAAAACTCAAACTGTTTGGGACGATGCATTTATAGAGGCCTGCAGAAAACCACTTGTTTGGCTTGTTTGGATACTTGGTATTAACTTCGCTGCGGCCCTTACATTGGGAAAAATGCCATCCAACTCCTTGACTGCGCTAATAGACCCAATAAATCGATTAGCGCTGATCTTTTTAGGTGCCCTATTTCTTAATAATTTTATAAAGAGAGCTGAACGCAACTTAATAAATCCAGAATTTATCTCTGATCCTGTTGATCCGACAACGGTCAGTGCAGTTGCAAAGTTATTAAGAGCATCTGTGATTATCACTGCCTTGTTAATTGCTATGCAGTTGCTTGGGTATAGCGTATCTGGGCTGCTGGCATTTGGCGGTATTGGTGGCATTGCCGTTGGTTTTGCTGCTAAAGATCTGCTCGCTAATTTCTTTGGGGGTTTGATGATTTATTTAGATCGTCCTTTTTCAGTAGGCGACTGGATTAGGTCTCCAGACAAAGAAATCGAAGGTACTGTAGAAGACGTCGGTTGGCGGTTGACTCGTATTCGTACTTTCGATAAGCGCCCGCTTTACATTCCAAATTCTGTATTTGCGAGTATTTCTGTTGAAAATCCATCAAGAATGACGAATAGGCGAATCTATGAGACCGTTGGAATTCGTTATTGCGATATGGATTCAATGAACAATATCGTCCAGCAAGTAACACAGATGCTGAAAGATCATGATGCTATAGATAATAATCAAACCATGATTGTGAACTTTAATAAGTTTTCTGACAGTTCTTTAGACTTTTTCATCTATACGTTTACGAAAACGACAGACTGGATTGAGTTTCATAGCGTTAAGCAGGATGTTCTCCTGCAAATTGCAGAAATTATTGAAAAGAATGGATCAGAGATAGCCTTCCCAACATCCTCAATTCATTTGGAGTCGGCGCCTGAATCAGTTATTCGTAAGAATTAGCAATAAATGAGCGTTTCATTAATGTATGCCCAATTTCGAGATCCTAGATGGCTAATAATTATTGTCGGTTTGTATTTACTCCCTGGATGCACAGGTGTGCCCGATGGAGTAAAGCCGGTAAAGGGATTTCAATTGGAAAGATATCTTGGTCGGTGGTACGAGATAGCCCGTCTAGATCATTCTTTTGAGCGTGGGATGAGTTCTGTTTCTGCGACGTATTCAATGCGAAAAGATGGGGGGGTGAGGGTTCTAAATAGAGGTTTCAAAAATGATCTTCAGCAGTGGAGTGAAGCAGAGGGAAAAGCGTATTTTGTCGAAGGATCTGATACTGGGCACCTCAAAGTTTCTTTTTTTGGGCCTTTCTATGGGTCATACGTCATATTTGAGCTTGATTCGCAAAATTATGAGTACGCTTTTGTCTCAGGAATGAATGCTGATTATCTTTGGCTACTGTCTCGGACGCCACAGGTTAGCGATGAGTTGCTGGATGTATTTAAGACTACCGCTGAATCATACGGATTTAATATTGAAAATTTGATTATGGTCCAGCAACCTGAGCGATCTGATCTAAAATGAATCGTCGGCTTTAAAATCGTTGTTGCTTGGAAGATTGAGTGGTTCGGGTAGGTAGCTTTTTACTAAAATCATGATCCCAATTTCAGGATGATCAAGATAATAAACTTCACCTTCTTCTATTCGCTTTGAATGGCTGATCGGCCAAATCGATACCGCATCAATTGTTTCTGTAGTTGCTTGCTCATCAATGGATTGGGTTTCAAATTCGTAGGGCTCCAAGACGTAGTCAGAACCAACAAGGTTAACTATTTCAGCCGCTGTAAAGTTATTTTGTGAATCAGTCTTTGGTGCATCAACAATTTCATCATTAGTCACTGGTGTGGCAGAACGAACTCTCCAAGAAACAGAATTCTCTGGGATAGGTGTGAAGTTGGGAAAGGGCGGGAGTTTGAAGGATTTTGATACACGACGCTCTGCTTCATGTGAATCATCATTAACCACATTGATCCTCCAAAGATCAGTTTCGAAATGTAGAAATCTAGATTTATAAAATCTTAAGCTTCCCTCTAATTCGTATCTATTTAGATGTTTTTCTCCTGCACCAATTACTAGCCAGTTTTCATTGATTTTATCATCAGCTATAAATCTCCAAGCTTCATGAAATAGGACATTATATTTTCGGCGGTCGAGCCCCCGAGCACTATCATTTAGCCCTCGGTCGCTGAAAGGAAGAAGTTCATATGGATTTTCGTACTTTGCTATCCATGGTTCGGGTGGGATTAACTGGTCGAAATAGCGTGGAGAGGGTATGATTTTTGCTGAAAAATCCCTACTAGATATTTCAATCAGGCCAATAGCTTCATTATCAGACTGGTTTGCACTCAAATCCACGAATTCAAATAAATCAGATATATTTTCAATTACATTGTTGTCTTCTTGTTTTAGTATTGCGCCTTCAATCCTTAAAGACTGAGCTTCTTCTAGCGCCTGTGGATCAATTAATTCGACAAGATTTTGAGGGAATTTAAATTCAGATTTGTTGGGAGCTTCTTCTTCTGAAGTTGTTCCTGGATGAGAGAACAAAATAACTTCCACTTGATACCAATTTTCTGGAGGAGTAATTGAACTTCCTTGGCTAATATCCTCGGCACTAGTCGCCGCTACAATAAAAGTGATTAGCACTATTACAGATAAAAACCGAAATACATACATCAATAAATTTCCCAAGAATAAAGATTATTTATAATACACCTTGTTCAAGCAGCAGCTCTAATGAAATCTTATTAAGGTTTAGCAAGAAGTTTATCAAAAACATTACTGACGAACATAAAGCGATTTTCAGCATCATTAAGCGGAAGAGTGAAGCTCAACTGGTCATTATTTTGAAGGCGAAAAATATCGGGTTCAGTCTGAACCATTTTAATAATAGTTATTGGTTCTACTGGGGTATTAGGAGTAAATTGTAGCCGACCACCTTTTGGCCCGGCTTCGATTTTTTTGAGGCCAAGTGTGGTTCCTATTTGTTTTATTTCGGCAAGTTTAAACAGAGTCTTGGTAGTTTCAGGCAGCAATCCGAAACGATCAATCATCTCTACCTGAAGTTCATGAAGATCTCTAGATGTCTTGCAATCTGAAATTCGTTTGTAGAGTGTTAAACGCATATTTACATCAGGTAAGTAGTCATCAGGTATTAGAGCTGGAAGATGCATATTCACTTCAATACCACTTTCTAAAGATGTGTCTAGTGTGAGTTTCTTCCCATCTTTCAGTGCAGTGATCGCTCTATCAAGCATTTCCAAATAGAGTGTGAATCCTATTGTTTGAATATGGCCGCTTTGTTCTTCACCCAAAAGTTCTCCAGCACCTCGAATTTCCAAATCATTGGTAGCCAAAGTAAACCCTGAGCCCAACTGATCAGCCGCGGAAATTGCTTGAAGGCGCTTATTTGCATCTGCAGTCACCTTTTTTTCCTTAGGGAGCATCAAGTAGGCATACGCTTGATGGTGAGATCTTCCAACGCGGCCTCGAAGTTGGTGGAGTTGAGCCAACCCAAATTTGTCCGCACGGTCAATTAAAATTGTGTTTGCGCTAGGAATATCGATGCCAGTTTCTATAATAGTTGTGCATACTAAAAAATTAAATCTCTGGTGATAGAAGTCCGACATTACTTGTTCAAGATGCCTCTCCCGCATCTGGCCATGAGCGATATTAACGGTTGCCTCAGGGATGAGATCCGATAGTTCATCTGCCACTCTTTGAATACTCTTTACATCATTGTGAAGATAGTAAACTTGACCACCCCGCAAAATTTCTCTGAGTGCGGCCTCCCTGACAACTCGAGATTCATATTTCCGAACAAATGTCTTCACTGATAGCCTTTTTGCTGGAGGCGTAGCTATTATTGATAAGTCTCTAATGCTGTGCATAGACATATTCAAAGTTCTGGGGATCGGCGTGGCGGTCATCGTCAGGATGTCAATTTCGGTTCGAAATGATTTGATTTTCTCTTTTTGTCGCACACCAAAACGATGTTCTTCATCGATGATCATCAAGCCTAAGTTGCTAAAATTAATTTCAGCGTGCAATAACTTATGTGTACTGATGAGTATGTCCACATTTCCTTGCTCTACCGCGGCGATGACTTGATCTTGTTGTTTGTTCGTTTTAAACCGAGACAACTCCTCTACAACCACAGGCCAATTGGAGAAGCGATCCTGAAAGTTCTGAAGATGTTGATGCGCTAGGAGAGTGGTGGGAACTAGAATAACGACTTGTTTACCGCTACTAACTGCTGTGAAGGCCGCCCGCATAGCAACTTCAGTCTTTCCAAAGCCTACATCACCACAAACTAGTCTATCCATTGGTTGAGGGCTAAGAAGATCGTTTCTGACAGCATCTATAGCCTGCTGTTGGTCAGCTGTTTCCTCAAAAGTGAAGTCGCTACTAAAAGATAAATAGTCTTGCTCATTTGGGAGGCAAGAGAAACCATTCCTCGCAGCCCTCCTTGAATAGATATCGAGTAATTCTACTGCGGTGTCACGCACTTGTTTGGCAGCTTTTTCTTTTGCCTTATCCCATTTGTCACTGCCTAAGTGGTTGAGTGGAGCCGCTGATTGATCACCACCACCAAATCGGCTAATTAAGTGAAGCGAGGATACTGGTACGTACAGCTTCGCGTCGTTCGCGTACGTTAACATCAAAAATTCTTGTGTTGTTTTATCCACTTCTAATGTTACAAGACCCTTATAACGCCCAACACCATGCTCAATATGCACAACTGCCGCATTAACTTTTAGCTCGGCTAGGCTTTTGAAAATATAGTCTGGAGAGTTCGCCGCTGCAGATCTTCGCCTTCTTTGCATGACCTGCTGTCCGAACAAATCACTCTCTGTAATGAGACATAAATTGTTTTCTGGGCAAAATATGCCTTCATCAAGGGGGAAGGTGCAAATATTACAATTGTCTTTCTGTTGCAAAAAATCAGTCCAAGTCTCCACATCCCTAGGGCTAAGATTTATGCTTTTCAAAAGATCTATTAGCACCTCACGACGTCCTGAGGACTCCGCACAGAAAAGAACTTTTAGCCTTTGCTCTCCATCAAAGTCTGAATTTAAGAATGATTCAAGTTTGGAGAGAGGGTTCCCAAGTTTAACATTGACTGTGACATCCGGAACGTGGTGAACCGGGGAGATGCTGTCTTTTGCTTCCCCGACTACGTCAGCCATTTTTACTTTAGTACGTGGTAGGTTTTTCATCTTATGAAAGATTTTATCTACAGTTAAAAAAACAGCGCTGGGCTTAAGCAGAGGCCTTTCAGGATCAACTCCATACTCTGTATATCTGGTATTTATATCATTCCAAAATTGATCGGCGGTAGTCTCTATATCATTTAGTGTAAATAAGAGGATATTCTCGGGAAGATAGTCAAATAAAGTAGCGGTCTTCTCAAAAAATAGACTCGAGTAGTATTCGATTCCTTGAGGCGCAATACTCTCTTTAACATCTCTGTAAACAGGGCAAGGATCGGGATTATTATCAAAGCAATCATGCCATTTGTTGAGAAAAGTGTTGATAGATTGCTTGTCCAATGGAAATTCTCGAGCAGGGAGAACGTCGATTCGTTGAACAGACTCGATTGTCCGTTGAGATTCTGGATCAAAAAGCCTAAGCGATTCGACTTCGGTATCCAAGAGGTCCAGTCGGAATGGTGATTTGGCCCCCATTGGAAATATATCGATAATTGAACCCCTAAAGGCAAATTCGCCATGCTCATAAACCGTATCAACTCGGTTGTATCCAACCTTATTAAGTTGACTTTGGAGATTATCTCGATCTAACTCATCACCAACCTGGTAGTGGAAACTTCTAGAGGAAACAAAATCAACGGGTGCCAGCCGATGCATAATCGTAGTTATCGGGACCAGAAGAATGCCCTGTTTAGTGGTAGGGAGTTTAGCGAGCGTCTTTAAGCGGCCAGAAATAATATCTTGATGTGGTGAGAAAATATCATAAGGAAGTGTTTCCCAGTCTGGGAAAATTAAAATAGGCAGGTCCTGACCTTTGGAAAAAAATTCTATTGCACCCCTTTGATAGCTAGCCTCTTTTGCCGAGTTAGTTATGACAACTGTCAGGCCGTCATGATTAAGAGATGCCTCTGTCAAAGCAAGTGCAAGACCACTTGATGTCAGGTCTCTCCAATGGACTTTTTGATCTGAATTCAAGGCTGGATTTTCCTTAAAAATACGCATTGGGGTCACTGCTCAGCCTATCCAGAATTTGTTGGGTAACAGTTTACGTTTCTACTTCTATTAGTTACAGAAATAATCTTTATAATCGCAGATACGTTGTGTTTTGTTGTCTGTATCAAATTGGTGCGTGATAATCTGGCCTAAGTTTTTAAGTTTTTAATAATAAAATTAATAAATAAAACTACTGAGAAGGAATTTTAGCTGTGGAAGATCAAACACGACCCTTACCCAATGATTTTTTTAAAGACTGGAAAGAAAGAGAGGCTCTTGCGGAAGGGATGATTCCCCTAATAGGAAAATTATATCGTCAAAGAAATATTTCGACCTACATGTATGGCAGCAGCATGGTCAACAAATCCGTTACTGATATTATGCAGGACCATAGGTTTGTGCGACAGGTTGAGCATAATGAAATATCTGAATTCGACACATTTCCAATGTTACAAGCAATATCCAATTTACCTCTGGGGCAAGCTCATATTGATATAGGCAAGATGGTCGTCAAGTATCAAGATGACGAGAAGCCCGGTCGATCAATAGATGACTTTCTTTCGAAAGAACTCAAAGACATAATCGGCTCTGAGACTAAACCTCTCCCGGAGCCTCAAGATATTGTACTTTATGGATTCGGACGAATAGGCCGTTTGGTGGCAAGAATTCTCGTGGATAAGGCTGGTGGTGGAGACGTCCTGCGTCTGAGGGCAATTGTTGTTCGAAAGAGTAAAATTGACCATGATCTTGAGAAGCGGGCAGCTTTATTGCGCAGAGACTCTGTCCATGGTCCATTTAGGGGAACGATCCGTGTAATTGAGGATCAAAATACGTTGGTTGTGAACGGTAATCCGATAAAGATAATTTATGCGAATTCTCCATCAGAGATAGATTATTCAAAATACGGCATAAATAATGCAGTCGTGGTTGATAATACAGGGGTTTGGAAAGACAGCGAAGGACTCAGTTGTCATCTGATGCCTGGAATATCAAAAGTGCTGCTAACTGCACCAGCTGGGGACGATATTCCCAATATTGTTTATGGGATAAATCATCAGGAAATCACTCCTGATAGAAAAATCATTTCGGCAGCATCCTGCACCACCAACGCGATTGTTCCGGTTCTGAAATGTCTGCTTGATGAATATGGGATTAAGAGTGGTCATGTTGAGACTGTCCATGCCTACACTAACGATCAAAACCTGATTGATAACTATCATAAGGGAGGGCGTCGTGGCCGTGGTGCAGCTCTCAATATGGTCCTTACATCTACCGGTGCGGCTAAAGCTGTATCAAAAGCAATACCTGAGCTCAGAGGGAAACTCACTGGAAATGCAATAAGAGTGCCTACGCCGAATGTTTCCATGGCAATTTTAAATTTGCAGTTAGAGCGAGACACTGATACAGAAGAGCTAAACGAATTTTTGAGGCAAAAAGCTTTGCATTCGAGCTTGCAGCAGCAAATAGGGTTTACCGCATCATCTGAGGCAGTTTCGACGGACTTTGTTGGCTCCCGCCAGGCGTGTGTTTTAGATGCACAAGCGACGATTGTAAATAAGAATAACTGCATTCTCTACTGCTGGTATGACAACGAATTTGGCTATAGTTGTCAGGTAGTAAGATGCTTAGAAAAATTTTCTGGCGTAGTTTGGCCTAGCTACCCAAAAACCTTCCAATCCGATAGCGAATAGAAGTCGTAAAGAGGGCTGTCCTAGGAAGGGTCGGAGTATCTGTCTACATGAGATGTTTTAACTCGGCTGTAGCTAAAATTTTTTTGTCATTTTCTCTACTTTTTGTGGCCGATTAGCTAGCATCATAACAGCGAGGCGTCTATAATCTCGCGCATAATCTTGTGCTCCAAACCTTCGTTGATACTGGCTTTAAAGAAATCTGGTTGATCTGGCAATTTCATCATTGTTAGGATCTCGTCTTTTTTCTAATTCCGCGGCTTTCGTATCACGAAAAATTGAGCTTCTACTTTGGTAGTTTAAATATGATTAAAGTTCGTCGCGGTTTGGATCTCCCTATTTCGGGATCCCCTGAACAAAAAATCTTTGATGGGCCAGCTATTGGGCAGGTGGCACTCATTGGATCAGATTACCATGGTCTAAAACCAACAATGGCTGTAAAAGAAGGCGATCGAGTAAAGCTTGGTCAGCTTCTTTTTACCGACAAAAAAAATGAGCTTGCTAAGTTTGTAGCCCCAGCGACAGGGATTATAACGGCTATAAATCGAGGAGAGCGAAGAGTTTTTCAGTCGCTCGTGATTGATGTTGAAGGAGCAGAGCAACATCAAGCCCTGCCTGCATTCGAAGCGTCTACGCTGCAAAATCTGGGACGCGATGCCGTCCGTGATCATTTAGTGAATACGGGTCATTGGATATCACTGCGAACGCGACCCTACTCAAAAATCCCCTCGGTAGATAGTGTTGCGAACTCAATATTTGTTACGGCGATGGATACTAACCCCCTGTCAGCCGATCCGTTGGTGGTGATTAAAAACCGTGAAGATGACTTCGCAAACGGGCTAAAAGTTCTTACGAACTTAACTGATGGGCCAATAAATGTTTGTGCTGCGCCAAATGTCGATATTCCAGCAGATGAAATTAACGGGGTTCGGGAAGTTAACTTTAGTGGGCCTCATCCTGCTGGTTTAGCTGGTACCCATATTCATTTTGTAGATCCAGTTAGTGCTGATAAGACTGTTTGGGTTATAGGTTATCAGGATGTAATCGGAATAGGGTCGCTATTCACAAAGGGTGCAATTGATACCTCCCGAGTTATTGCTCTAGGTGGCCCTCAGGTTAATGAGCCGCGTCTGTTGACGACTCGTTTGGGTGCAAATATTAATCAACTAGTGATAGGAGAGTTGATTAATAATGAAAATAGGGTGATCTCCGGTTCAGTGCTATCTGGCAGGAAATCTTCAGGGGAGTTTGCCTTTTTGGGAAGGTACCATACTCAAGTATCGGTTATCCAAGAAGGGCGAGATCGACAGCCACTCCACTACCTTAGGCTAGGCTTAGATAAGCATTCTGCTCTACCTGCTTTTGCTTCTTCCATAACAAAAAAACTTTTTAATATGACGAGTAGTACCAATGGTAGCGAAAGAGCAATGGTGCCTGTGGGGGGCTATGAAAAGGTAACCGCCCTTGATATTTTGCCTATCCAGTTATTGCGTTCTCTCATAGTCGGAGATACGGAAATGGCTCAAAATTTAGGATGCCTGGAATTGGATGAAGATGATGTTGGGCTCTACACATATGTCTGTGTCGGCAAACACGAGTATGGCGGTATATTACGCGATAACTTGACCACGATAGAAAAGGAGGGTTGATAGGATGTTGCGTAAACTTCTTGATAAATACGAACCACATTTCCATGAAGGAGGGAAGTGGGAAAAAATGTATGCACTTTATGAGGCTATCGATACTGCCTTATTTAAACCGTCCAATGTTACTAAAAACAGTTCACACGTTAGGGATAGCATAGATTTGAAACGTGTAATGATTACGGTACTCATTGCTACTTTCCCTGCAATGTTTTTTGGAATGTGGAACGTTGGTTTTCAAGCCAATACGATTATGGCTGACATGGGCATGATTTCTCAGGAAGGATTACGAGGAATTTTTATCAGCTCTCTTGCGGGTTATGATCCTACGAGCAATTGGGATAACATTATCCATGGTGCAGCGTACTTTTTGCCTATCTATGTAACTACTTTTGTAGTTGGAATCTTCTGGGAGGTTCTGTTTGCCTCTATCCGTGGCCATGAGGTTAATGAAGGCGCTTTCGTAACAACCGTTCTTTTCGCGCTTACCTGTCCTCCAGATTTGCCTTTATGGATGGTGGCTTTTGGAATAAGTTTCGGCATTGTTATTGGTAAAGAGATTTTTGGCGGGACTGGCAAAAATTTCCTGAATCCAGCCCTGACTGGACGGGCATTTCTGTACTTTGCATATCCAGCCTACATGAGTGGAGATGCTGTTTGGACTGCAGTGGATGGATACACTGGTGCCACAATGCTCTCAGTTGCGGCAGATGGAGGAGTTCTTGCATTGGAACAAAGTGTGACTTGGATGCAATCATTTGTAGGAACCATTCATGGGTCGATCGGGGAAACTTCAACTGTAGCTATTTTGATGGGGGGATCACTACTTCTTCTCACTAGAATCGCATCTTGGCGAATCATCATTGGTGTTCTTGTTGGTTCTGCATTGCTATCAACACTCTTCAACTCTGTTAACTCGTCAAATCCAATGTTCGCTCTTCCCTTTTACTGGCATTGGGTGATTGGTGGTTTTGCATTCGGTGCAATTTTTATGGCGACGGATCCTGTTTCAGCGTCTATGACTAACAACGGAAAGTTTTGGTATGGCATGCTCATTGGTGTGATGGTAATACTGATACGAGTTGTGAATCCAGCGTTCCCAGAGGGAATGATGTTAGCAATTTTATTCGCTAATTTATTTGCTCCACTTATTGATCATTTCTTTGTTACCCGAAATATAAAGAGGAGATTGGCGCGTGGCTAGTGAATCTGTCCATAAGACGCTTGGTGTCGCTTTAGTCCTTTGCATTGTTTGTGCAGTCATAGTTTCAAGTGCAGCGGTAATTTTGCGCCCTGCTCAAGAGGAAAATAAGTTGTTGGATCTTAAGACGAACATTTTGGCGTCTGCGGGTCTTTTGCAGTCAGGAAAGGGCGTTGAAGAACAATTTGAACAGATTACTACGCGTATTGTGGACTTAGAAACAGGCCGATTCACCGACGAAGTCGATCCTCTGACTTATGATCAGCGCAAGGCTTCGAGGGACCCAAAGATGTCAGTCGCATTAAAACCTGATGATGACCTTGCAAAGATAAAACGAAAGGCAAAATTTGCAACTGTCTATCTCGTTGAAACCGATCAGGGTATTGATAAGATTATTTTGCCAATAAAAGGATATGGTCTTTGGTCGACACTTTATGGGTTTTTAGCGCTGGAATCTGATTTACAAACCGTCGCTGGGATTGGTTTTTACGAGCATGCTGAAACTCCCGGCTTGGGAGGAGAGATTGATAATCCTACTTGGAAGAAAACTTGGATTGGAAAGCAGGCTTATAATTCTGGGGAAATGGCGATTAGCGTTGTTAAAGGGAAGGTCGATTTAACAAGGCCCGAGAGTGATTACCAAATTGATGGCCTTGCAGGAGCAACATTGACCACCCGCGGAGTCAATAATCTCGTCCAATTTTGGCTTGGAAATGAGGGCTTTCAGCCTCTGATAAATTTTTTGAAATCAGGAGAGTCGTACAATGGATAATGTTAAGAATACTCTTCTAGAACCCGTTGTATCGAATAATCCAATTGCACTTCAGATATTGGGTATTTGCTCAGCTTTGGCGGTAACATCAAGTTTGAAAGTATCATTTGTCATGTGCGTAGCGCTTACAGTTGTGTGTGCCTTCTCTAACTTATTCGTTTCTTTAATAAGACACTCTATTCCTGGGAGTATTCGAATCATCGTTCAAATGATTATTATCGCCTCTCTGGTGATTGTTGTAGATCAGGTACTCAAGGCCGTAGCATATGAGATCAGCAAACAGCTATCAGTTTTCGTGGGTCTTATCATTACGAATTGCATTGTAATGGGTCGAGCCGAGGCTTTTGCAATGAAAAACCCTCCGTTGCCGAGTTTCCTTGATGGTATTGGTAATGGTTTGGGATATAGTGTAATTCTCCTAATCGTTGCTTTTGTGCGTGAGTTATTTGGCTCAGGAACGCTCTGGGGATATGAAATTTTTGCTGCTACAACCAATGGTGGATGGTATGTCCCCAACGGTATGATGTTGATGCCCCCGAGCGCTTTCTTCTTGATAGGACTTCTAATCTGGGCTCTTCGCAGCTGGAAGAAAACACAAGTCGAAAAGCCTGACTTTAAGATTACTGAAAACAGCCAAGCTAGTGAGGTGGCGTAGTGGAATATTATCTCAGCCTGCTGGTTAGATCGATTTTCATAGATAATATAGCACTCAGCATGTTCTTGGGTATGTGTACTTTTATAGCTCTCTCTAAAAAGATTGATGCTGCAATAGGGCTAGGTGTAGCTGTAATCGTTGTGCAGACTGTTACAGTTCCAGTTAATAATCTTTTATTTACGTATTTCTTGGCGGATGGCGCGCTCGACTGGGCTGGATTACCAGAGGTGAATCTTAGTTTTCTAGTGTTTCTATGTTTTATAGGAGTTATTGCAGCCATTGTTCAAATTCTAGAGATGGTGTTAGATAAATACGTTCCTGCACTTTACAACGCGCTCGGTGTTTTTCTACCTTTGATCACTGTAAATTGCGCTATTTTAGGAGGTTCTCTTCTCATGCAGGAGAGAGGATATGATTTTGCTGAAAGCTTAGTTTTTGGTTTTGGATCTGGAATGTCATGGGCTCTAGCGATAGCAGTTTTGGCTGGGATTCGTGAGAAATTAAAGTACAGCGATATTCCTGAAGGCCTTCAAGGTCTTGGAATTGTATTTATCACAGTGGGGCTTGTGAGCCTCGGTTTTATGTCATTTGGTGGTATCGACCTCTGACAATGGAGATGTAAATAGGTATGACTGCTCAATTTGAAATTATTCTCGGTGTAGCTATGTTCACAACTGTGATATTGGCTTTAGTTTTGTTTATTTTATTTGCTCGAAGCAAGCTTGTGTCATCTGGGAATGTAAATATAGAAATAAATGGTGAGAAAACGATAACAGTACCTGCGGGAGATAAATTGCTTCAGACTCTCTCCGGAGCTGGTTTATTTCTGCCATCAGCTTGCGGTGGCGGAGGTAGCTGTGCTCAGTGTAAATGTGTCATTAGCGACGGTGGTGGCTCTATGTTGCCAACTGAGGAGGCTCATTTTACTCGGCGAGAAGCAACTGAAGGCTGGCGTCTCTCGTGCCAAACTCCTGTCAAGCAAGATATGAAAGTGCAGGTTCCTGAAGAAGTGTTTGGGGTGAAGCGATGGGAGTGTGTAGTTGACTCTAATCCTAATGTGGCTACATTCATAAAAGAATTGACCCTTAAACTTCCTGCTGGGGAAGACGTTAATTTTAGAGCTGGAGGGTACGTTCAGCTTGAGTGCCCAGCCCATCACCTGAAATATTCAGATTTTGATATAGATGCTGAATATAGAGGAGACTGGGAACACTTCAACTTTTTCGAACACGAATCGATTGTCACAGAACCGGTAATACGTGCCTACTCTATGGCCAACTATCCCGATGAAAAGGGCGTTGTTAAGTTCAATATTAGAATCGCAACACCTCCTCCTAGATCAACTGGAATAGTCCCTGGTCAGATGTCCTCATATGTTTTCAGCTTAAAGCCGGGTGATAAAATTACAGTTTATGGTCCATTCGGTGAGTTTTTCGCAAAAGATACTGCAAATGAAATGGTCTTCATTGGTGGTGGTGCAGGAATGGCACCAATGCGCTCCCATATCTTTGATCAACTTAAGCGTCTTAAGTCAGATAGAAAAATCAGTTTTTGGTATGGAGCTAGATCTCTGCGAGAATGTTTTTATGATGATGACTACGACATGTTAGCATCGGAAAATGAAAATTTTGATTGGCATTTGGCTTTGTCTGACCCTCAGCCTGAAGATGACTGGAATGGTTTGACCGGGTTTATCCATAATGTGCTATTCGAACAATACCTTAAAGACCATGAGGCTCCTGAGGATTGTGAGTACTACATGTGTGGTCCCCCTATGATGAATGCTGCGGTGGTAAAAATGCTCACCGATCTTGGCGTGGAAAATGACAACATCTTTCTCGATGATTTTGGTGGTTAAGTCTAAAAAGGTTAGGAGGAAGTTATTTCTCCATTTAAGACGACGACTCAACTGTGTCTTGTCTGTATTCTTTTTTATGCTAATTTCGGGTTGTGATTATGGTCCCGAGATAATAGAAATTTCAGGTAAGAAGTTTGGGACTACCTACAGGCTCATCATTGTTGCCGATCAGCCTGCTCCAGCTGATTTGTCCGAAATGATAGAGTCCGAACTTAACAAAATCGATGTTTCGATGTCTACCTATAAGTCTAGTTCTGAGATTAATCAGTTTAACAGGCTTAACACAAATATCCCTTTCAATATTTCTGAGCACTTTGCGTCCGTGATTGAGATCTCTGAGAATATTTGGTTAGAATCTGGAGGAGCATTTGAACCAACTATTGGGCCACTTGTTGATCTTTGGGGGTTTGGTCCAGATGTTAAGAGCGATAAAGTGCCCAGTGAAAGTGATATATCGTCAGCGATTGATGCTGTTGGATTTGATGCCATTTCCATCAAGGTGGCTGTGACTGGAACCACGCTGTCTAAATCTCGGCCTGTGCGTTTGGATCTATCTGCAGTAGCAAAAGGGTATGCCGTGGACGTATTGGCCAATCTTTTAGAATCTTATGCGTTACCGGACTACCTGATTGAAATAGGAGGAGAAACACGCGTCAGCGGTTACAACCCCCAAGGAAAGCCTTGGAGGCTTGCTATTGAAAGCCCAGGAGTCAGGGGTGGAGTTGCGCATATCGTCTCGATGACAGATGGAGCTGTAGCTACATCAGGGGACTACAGAAATTATTTTGAGCTTGATGGCAAGAGATACTCCCATACAATTGACCCCAAAAGTGGATATCCAATTACTCACAATTTGACATCTGTTTCAGTGATTGCTGATTCGTGTGCAGAGGCCGATGCGTGGGCGACGGCGATGATGGTCTTGGGAGACGAAAAAGGGCTTGAGTTGGCAAATGCTTTGGATCTCGCCGTTTATATGGTGCTTAATGAAGGCCAAACCTTGAAATCTTCTAATAGTAAGGCTTTTGAGGCATATAAGGCCCCGAACTCTGAGATTCCATCGGCAAAGGAAATCTAATTTTATGATAGAAGTAATTCTAAGCATTGTTATCTTTGGTCTGCTTATTACCGGCATGGCGGTTGGTGTCTTGTTAGGTAGAAAACCTATTTCTGGATCATGTGGTGGCGTAGGTGCGGCGCTTGGCGAAAAAGATTATAGCTGCGATATTTGTGGTGGTGATATTAAAAAATGTGAAGATAGTAATTCTGAGAGACCCAAGATCTTTAATCCCTAGAACTCTCAGTTTAGAAGCTTTTTGACATGACAGATCTCTTTATGCTGTTATCATTATCGACACCGCCCTAGCAGCTAAGATGGCAGAGGTTAATGCTAGATGTTAGGCGTTTAAGATTATTGAAAAGCCTAATGGCGCACGTCGACTTAGATGGGCGTATCTATGCGTTAAATTTAAACAAAAGTTTCTTTTTAACCGAGTCAGATGTCACTAATGCCTAGTCGTTGTTGTTTGTCTGCTAGCTTTCGGGTTTAATCTAGCCATGATCAAAAACCTTCCTATTTTTATTGGCTTGCGATATCTGCGAAGTAAAAGAAGAGAAAAATTTGTATCTTTTGTTTCTGGATTTTCGCTTTGCGCAATGGCGTTAGGTGTTGCGGCTTTGATTATTGTGCTATCTGTGATGAATGGTTTTGATCAAGAGATTAAGAGCCGGCTACTAAAAGTTGTGCCTCATGTATCAGTTGTTAAATCTGATGGCTTTTCATCAGATCAACTCAAAAATATTAAAGCAACAATTATTAATGACACTGAGGTTTATGACCTCATTCCTTTGGTTGAAAGTTTCATCATGTTGTCCTCAAAAGATCGAAAAATAGGGGTGAATGTACGAGGAGTCAACCCTACTTGGTCTACAACTGCGTTATTAAAAGAAAGCATGCTAAGTGGCTATGTTGAGGAGTTGGCTGCAGGGCAATTTAATATAATTATTGGTAGTCAGATTGCACGAAAAATGGATATATTTATTGGTGATCAAATTCAAATTACCTTACCTAAAGTATCTGTGACTCCAGCCGGAATTTTCCCAAGAATAAAGCGAGTGACAGTCTCTGGCATATTTGAGGTTGGCGCACAGGTCGATGGATCTGTGGTTTTTATGCATCCAAACGATATACAGAAGTTGTTGAGACTTGGAGATAAATTTCAAGGTTTTCAAGTAAGCCTAGCGGATCCATATAAAGCTGAGGCTTGGGTTGAAAATCGAGCGGCGATTGCTTTCCCAGAATATAGATGGCGATCATGGATGTCATCCATGGAAACTTTATTTAAAGCGATGAGCATGGAAAAGGTTGTTGTTAGTATTTTACTGTCAGTAATTATTGCCGTTGCAGCATTTAACATTATAGCGAGCTTGGCACTAATGGTGGGAGATAAGCGGAAGGATATTGCCGTGATAAGAACAATGGGTGCAGACTCTAGACTCGTAACGAAAATTTTTATTGTTCAAGGCCTAGCAGTGAGTGCCTCGGGTATAGCAATCGGAACCTTATTCGGCTCGTTGTTTGCCTACTTTGCAGGAGATATCATTGGAGCCATTGAAAAATTATCAGGAATGTATTTGTTTGATCCTAGTATCTATTTAATCAACGTATTGCCCTCTAAAATATTAATATCCGACATCTTGTCTGTTGTATCGGGCGCCCTGATTGTAAGTTTCTTGGCTACACTTTATCCCGCGTGGCGTGCAGGAAAAATTTTGCCTGCTGAGGCTTTAAGATATGACCAATAATCCAATTCTTACTGCAGATAGTGTTGTGCGTGAGTATAGCCAGGGAGGGACCAGTATCCCCGTGCTTTCTGGAGTTAATCTCTCAGTTGGTCATGGAGAGAAAGTAGCCATAGTTGGCGCGTCGGGATCTGGTAAGACGACGTTACTAAATCTTTTAGGCGGCCTTGATGATCCTGATAAGGGAAGAATCGCTGTCAACGATAAATCATGGACCAATCTCGGAGCCTCTGAGCGAGCAATCTGGAGAAATCAGCATATTGGCTTTGTTTACCAATTCCACCACCTTTTAAACGAGTTTAGCGCTCTAGAGAATGTGGCACTTCCATTGTTAATAGGAGATTGCTCTGTTAATAAATCTAGACAACAAGCCACAAGCCTTTTAGAGCGAGTTGGCTTGGGTCATCGTCTGAATCACACGCCCGCGGAACTTTCTGGTGGAGAGAGACAGCGTGTCGCAGTAGCTCGAGCTCTGGTGAATGAGCCCTCAGTAGTTTTGATGGATGAACCAACGGGTAATTTAGATCCAATAACAGCGAAAACAATGTTGGAGCTTCTCCTTGATTTGAATCAATCCTTGGGGATAGCTTTTGTTTTAGTTACACACGATGACAATATTGCCCAACAAATGGATCGAACGGTTATCCTTGAAATGGGCCAACTTAAATTACGAGAGAGTTTAATTGTTTAAGCCCTTGCCACTCTATCTTGGGCTCCGATATTTTTTGTCAAGTGGCCGGTCTGGTTTGTTGGTGTCTTTTATCTCAGTTCTGGCAGTTACAGGGGTCATGGTGGGTGTTGCTCTGTTGATTATGGTGCTATCTGTAATGAATGGGTTTGATCGAGAGCTAAAAACTACTATTTTGTCAGTTGTTCCTCATATTCAATTGGAACACCAATCCGGGCTTACTGAATGGAAGTCAGAACAAAGTAAAATTTTAGAGATAGAACAAGTCACTCAAGCGGTCCCATATAACTCGGTTGAAGGATTAATCATTCATCGATCAATGTCACGACCAATCCAGGTTCTTGGATTATCCAAAGATTCAATACCCAACGGTTTAAATTCGATAATTAATGAGCATGATCTTGCATTACCTGATGCCAATGGAATACTGCTGTCTCAAGTTATAGCTGATGCGTTAAATGTGCAGTCCAATCAAAACATTTCTATTGTTATTTCAGGAGATAACAATGCTCCTGCTGCAGTCCACTCTTTGAGAGTTGATGGTATTTTTTCTACGCATACAGAATTGGATCAACACGTTGGTCTCACATCGTTGACTGAAGTTGGAAGAATTTTAGGTGACTCGGCTAAAGTTCAGGGATTCCAATTACAAATCAAAGATCAATTTGATGCCAGAGATGTTGGGTTTAGGATTATTAGAGAACTACCCGTGGGGTATGGTTTTCGGGATTGGTTTCAGACTCATGGTAACTTGTATAAAGCTATTCAGTTATCAAGAAATATTGTCGGATTGCTGATCTTCCTAGTGGTGGCTATCGCTGCTTTTAATGTCGTGTCTATGCTAATGATGACTGTTATGAATAAGCGAAAAGATATTGCAGTACTTCAAACTTTAGGCCTTTCTCGTCTGAATATTATTGTGTTATTTTTAACTCAGGGTTCCATGATTGGCTTCGTTGGAACTTTTTTAGGACTTCTACTTGGAGTTTTTGGTAGCTACGGAATTTCCAATTTTGTTGCATTAGTAGAGATGTCTTTGGGGAGCGCAATTCTAAATACTGAAGTTTACCCTATTGATTATATTCCTGTAGATTTGAGATGGGGTGATGTTGCGATAGTTGTTATCACAGCATTAATCCTAAATATAATCGCAACTGTATATCCAGCACTCCGCGCCAGCAGGACTGTTCCTGCTGATGAATTACGTTATGAGTAGAATTATAGTTTCTTAGATTTTTTCCTTAGATTTTTTCGAATTTCCCAATTTTTAATGACTTGCCAACGCCATAGGGAAAGTATAAAAAAGTACCCAATCAGGCCTAGGGCAGTGCCGCATATAAAACTGCCTAAAAATAGTGGAAGCAAAATATCCGATCCTAATTCAGAAAACCATTGCCAACTTAGATCCACAGAAAATCCACTTACTTGAGTGTTTAAGATATAGCTACCTAATTTGTAGGTGAGAAAAAACATTGGGGGGATGGTGAGAGGGTTACTAATCCAAATAATAATCATTGCAAGGGGTAGGTTTGCACCCAGCCAAAAGCACATTGCGATTGCTAACAAGGTCTGGATCGGGAGTGGAATAAATGCACAGAAAATTCCAATAAACACGGCAAGAGATACAGAGTGGCGATTAAGATGTAAAAGGTTTGGATCATGTGACAAAGAGCCAAGCCATCTGAGCGATCGTTGATCTAATAGGCTCTTTAAATCAGGAAGAAATCGACGAATAATCTTTCTTGGCATTGCACTCTCACCAGAACTAACAGCTTCCTTATTATGCCTATAAGTATTGTGAGTAACTAGTAAGAAACACATCTAAAAAAGGACTTATGTATTTATGCGTTATACAATACAACACTAATTTTTCCCTGATTAATATGAGTTGGATGACTTTCTTGAAGAACAGTAATTGCCCTGCGCTCTCAATAAAAAGATTAACAAAAACGTATGATGATTCCTTTCAAGCCCTCAAGGGTATTGATTTAGATGTAGCTCAAGGTGACTTTTTTGCTCTACTTGGACCAAATGGGGCAGGTAAGTCCACTACAATAGGTATCATTTGCTCTTTGGTCAGGAAGACATCAGGCTCTATCAAAGTCTTTGAGCATGACATTGATGCTGATTTTTCATCTGCGAAGCAACTGATTGGGATTGTTCCGCAGGAATTTAATTTCAACCAGTTTGAAAAACCGTTAGATATCCTTGTAGCTCAAGCTGGATATTTTGGTATCAGATCAGATATCGCTCTTCAGCGAGCAGAAAAATATCTTAGGCAACTTGGCTTATGGGAGCGAAGGAATGACTTGTCTCGAAATCTATCGGGTGGGATGAAGCGACGTCTGATGATCGCTAGAGCATTGATCCATGAGCCAAAACTCCTTGTTTTAGATGAGCCTACAGCGGGCGTTGATATCGAGCTGAGGCGCTCTATGTGGGATTTTTTACGCGAAATTAATGGAAAAGGAACAACCATTATTTTAACCACGCACTACTTGGAAGAAGCGGAAAGCTTGTGTCGAAACATTGCAATCATCGATCATGGCGTTATTGTCCAAAACACTAGTATCAAGGATCTTCTCAAACAGTTGAATCGTGAAACCTTTGTGTTAGATGTTCAAGATGATTTATCAGATTGCCCTCTGTTACCTGGCTATGATGTTACGTTGATAGACAAGCACAGCCTAGAGGTTGAAGTTGCTAAAACGCAGTCCATTAATGGCGTATTTGAAGCCCTAAATGAACAGAATATTTGTGTACTTAGTATGCGGAATAAGACCAATCGTTTGGAAGAGTTATTTTTTGATATGGTTGAAAGAAATTTGATTCAGTCAGATGGGAGCTCGTTTAATGACTAATTATCAAAAATGGATAGCCTTCGAAACTATTCTTAGGAGAGAGTTAAGAAGATTTCTTCGTATTTGGCCGCAAACCTTGTTGCCCCCAGTTATTACGATTATTTTATATTTCGTTATTTTTGGGCAGCTAATTGGCTCTCGTATAGGCACTATGTCGGGGCTTCCTTACATTCAATTTGTTGCTCCGGGTTTAATTATGATGTCGGTGATAACTAACTCTTATTCAAATGTAGTGTCCTCCTTCTTCGGATCAAAATTTCAAAGAAATATTGAGGAGTTATTAGTCTCGCCGACTCCAAATTGGATTATTTTATTGGGATACGTTGCGGGGGGAATGTGTCGAGGACTTGGTGTAGGGTTTATTGTAACTTTATTGTCGCTCTATTTTGCTGATTTTAGTATTCATAGCGTGCCTATTACTCTTGGGATTGTTTTGATGACATCACTCATGTTTTCTTTAGCTGGATTAATCAATGCTATCTTTGCAGCTAATTTTGATGATATTTCTATTATCCCAACTTTTGTTTTGACTCCTTTAACTTATCTTGGTGGTGTATTTTATTCGATAGACTTGCTGGGTGAATTTTGGCGAAATTTATCAATGCTGAATCCTGTACTTTATATGGTAAATGCATTTAGATTCGGCATCGCAGGTATAACTGATATCGATATAATATGGTCCTTTTTAATGGTTGGTCTCTCCTCGGCCATTTTATTTTTTACGGCACTTAATTTGTTGGAGAAAGGTTCAAGGTTGCGAAGCTAATGGTTGACTATTCAGAGACTGGTCTTGGAAAATCGACAATCTATGCGAGTGATTATGATCCAGCACTACTTCAGCCCATCACAAGATCAAAGGCTCGTCAGCAAGAAAATAGTAGGGAGCTACCATTTTTCGGATATGACATTTGGACGGCATTTGAAGTATCTTGGTTAAATACCCATGGGTTGCCACAGGTGGCGATTGGCGAGTTCACGTTTCCTTGCACTAGTCGCGCTATAATTGAATCAAAGTCATTTAAGTTGTATCTAAATTCTTTTTTACAAACAGTTTTTCAGTCTAAGAGGGAGGTGACTAATACTTTAGTTACGGATTTATCCTCTTCCTGTGGCTCAACGGTTGACGTTGCACTTTATGAGCTGGCTGAATATTCCGCCCTTCGAAGTATTTCAGAACCTAAAGGAGTCTGCCTAGATGAAAGGCAAGTTAAGATTGATACCTACCATCCTGATAAAACATTGTTGATATGTGATTCGAAGAGAATTGCCACTGAGATGTTTTACTCTCACTTACTAAAGACTAATTGTCCAGTTACCGATCAGCCAGACTGGGCCTCAGTTTACATTAACTACACAGGACCAGCGATTGATCCGGATGGTCTGCTGAAATATATAGTCTCCTATCGTGAGCATCAAGATTTTCATGAGCAGTGCGTTGAGCAAATTTTTGCTGATATTATTTTGCGGTGCCAGCCGTCTGTTCTGAGCGTTAATGCCAGGTATATGCGTCGAGGAGGGCTAGATATAAATCCTTTCAGAAGCACATCGGACACAGTTCCACCGAATTTCCGGCATGTTCGACAGTAGAAATTAAGTCAGGCTCGCCGTTAAAAATTCTTTTAGTAGCTCAATTGCTTCATCGCTTCTTCTTTGCTCATTACAGATAATATTGATACTCACCCTATCAAGTGAGGGTAAACCTGCAGATGCGCTCAAAATATGTAAATTTTCAGGTACGATGCTTCTCGAAAGAACAGTCACTCCTAGCCCTTCTTGGATCGCATATTGAATTCCCGTTAGATCGGGGTTGGTATAGACGATTTTCCAAGATAGAGAAGCATTACTGAGCCCAGTCATGGCAGTATGCCGGTAGATACAGCCCTCTGAGGCTACGATTAGAGGTACAGCATCCTCCTTGTCGTGGTTAAATTTCTTGCTTGACACCCACACAAGCTCGTCAGTTTTCACTAAATCACCATCGAGGTCCGCATCTTGATCTGCTAATACCAAGATTAAATCATGGCTCTCTCTCCCTGCACGAGTTAGCAAATATTTGCTGAGCTCGCAATTCACCTCAAGTGCTACATTGGGATAGGCTTTGGCGAAGCGACTAATTATCTTTGGCAGTAATACCGTAGCAAATTCACTGGGAATACCGAGTCGGATTTTGCCATGTACGGTGCTTTTAGAGATTTGACTGATTGCAAGGTCATTGAGCGTTAGGATCTGTTTTGCATAATTATATAGAGCTACGCCAGAGTCCGATAATTCAAGACTTTTTCCTCCTCGCAAGAACAGCTTCTGATCAACTAGTTCCTCGAGTCTCTTAATCTTTAATGTCACTGCAGGTTGCGATCTTCCGAGTAATTCTCCGGCCTTTGTAAAGCTTCGCAACTGAGATACTGAGACGAAGGCTCTCAATAAATCCATGGGCAAGTTCTTCATAATATTTGCTGCTCATAAGATGGTGATAGTATTTATTATATAAATACTATCATTATATTTATTAATTTAACATATCATTAGAAAGACTTTAGTATTCTCGCTAGAACCAGTGGTGGCCGACATTTCAGCGAGGTTTGGGTGGTATTAAATAGTTTGGCTAGTAAGAAAACGATATTCTATGATTCTCATATAGCGGCACATGGGAATATGGTGCCGTTTGCAGGTTATTTAATGCCGGTCAACTATTCAGCGGGCATTATCAAGGAACATTTACACACAAGAAGTAATGCTGGGCTATTTGATGTGTGTCATATGGGTCAAATCTTAATCAAGGGTAAAAATGCTATCCCTTCACTTGAGAAGCTGATTCCAGTGGATTTGGATGCCTTAAAGATAAATCAACAGCTGTATTCGGTATTTACCTCACCTGATGGAGGTGTGCTCGATGATCTAATTATTACTCGCTGGGCAGAGGATTGTTTTTTCCTTGTAGTTAACGCTACCTGTAAAGACCAAGATCTGGAACACCTTAAGAGATATATAACGGCGTGTGATATCTCCCTAATGCCTCACCAAAGTTTAATGGCCCTGCAAGGATTGAGAGCTGTGGAGATAATGTCTGAGCTTGCTCCTGAGGCTGCGAGTTTGCAATTTATGCATGGATGTTGCTCCGATATCAATGGTATCGCGTGTTACATAACGCGATCTGGATATACAGGAGAGGATGGCTTTGAAATCTCGGTAGCGGATGAGTACGCCCTTGAGCTATCGGCTCATTTATTGTCTTACGACTACTGCCAGTGGATTGGTCTTGGAGCAAGAGATTCACTGCGTCTTGAAGCTGGGTTGTGTCTCTATGGCCATGATATGGATAAAAATACATCACCCATAGAGGCAAGTATTGGTTGGAGTATAAGTCGTTCTCGCCGAACTGGTGGTAGTAAAGCGGGAGGATTTTTAGGATCTGATCTGATCTTACAGCAATTTTCTCATGGAGTTAAAAAGAGGCGTGTAGGCTTCGTTGTAGATGGAAGATCCCCAGTTCGTGAGGGTGCTGACATTACCGATTCAAATGGACAGATCGTGGGTAAGATAACCAGTGGTGGATTTGGTCCTACGCTACAGGCACCAATAGCTATGGGCTATGTAAGTGAAGAAAACTCGAATGAGGGAAGTCGTCTTGACGCAATAGTGAGAGGAAAACCTCTGCCTATCAAGGTTGCCAGAATGCCATTTGTTAACCAGCGATATTATCGCGGATAAATCGCTCAATAGGAGAATTGAAATATGGAAGATGTTGTCTACACCAAGGAGCATGAGTGGCTAAAAGTTGGTTCCGACTCGATTACGGTTGGTGTGACGGATCATGCCCAACAGCAACTTGGAGATGTTGTTTACGTTGAGTTACCTGATCTTGAAACGGAGTTTGTTGCGGGAGATGAGGCTGTGATTATCGAATCAGTGAAAGCCGCTGGAGAGATCACTATTCCTTTTGATGGCGTCGTAGTAGAAATAAATGAGACCTTAGTCGAGCAACCGGACCTGTTGAATACTGCTCCACAGACTGAGGGTTGGATGTTCAGAGTGGTTCCCAAAGACAAATTTGATGTATCCAAGTTCATGAATCTCGAAGAATATCTTGCGTATGTCCAAGATGGTGAGCAATGAGCCGAGAGGCAGGAGAGCGATCTATGTTAAAGAAAAAGTTAACCCTAGCCGACTTAGAATATCCCTCGGAGTTTGTTGCTCGACATATTGGTCCAAGTATTGATGATTATAGCGAAATGCTGCGCAGTCTTGGTACTCACACACTATCTCAATTGACTGCAGAGGTGGTTCCCAAAGCGATATCGATGAAGGAGACCTTGAATATTTTAGATGGTTGCACTGAGGCTCAAGCTTTGGAGGAACTTAGAGATATTGCTAATCAAAACAAAGTATTCCGTAATTTTATTGGGCAGGGTTACTACGACACGCTCACCCCCAGCGTAATTCAGCGGAATATTTTAGAGAGTCCTTCGTGGTATACGGCTTACACACCTTACCAGCCAGAAATTTCTCAGGGCCGTCGCGAGGCATTAATAACCTTCCAGACCATGATTTCTGATCTGACGGGAATGGACATATCCAATGCCTCTATGCTGGATGAGGGCACCGCTGCTGCTGAGGCAATGGCTCTCTGCCAGAGAATGTCTAAGTCAAAATCTCCTCGATTTATAGTTGATAAAGATTGCTTACCACAAACCATCGACGTTCTTAGAGCTCGCGCCGAGCCAGCAGGAATTAAACTTGAGATTGTTGACCCAAAAAGTTTCGCCGGGGAAGCTTTTGGAGTTCTACTGCAGTACCCAGGTGTAAGTGGAGAGATATGTGATCATCGAAAGATAGTTAAAGAAGTGAAAGAGCAGGGTGGCTTAGTGATCATGGCCGCCGATATCTTGAGTTTAGTCATGCTTGAGTCACCTGGATCATTAGGGGCTGATGTTGCTATAGGATCTAGTCAGCGATTTGGGGTGCCTTTGGGATATGGTGGGCCACATGCTGGTTATATGGCTACCAAAGAAGTATTTAAGCGCGGTCTTCCCGGTCGGCTCGTCGGAGTGTCCAAGGATTCAGCTGGCGAGTCGGCCTATCGCCTAGCCCTGCAGACAAGAGAGCAGCATATAAGGCGAGAGAAAGCGACATCTAACATCTGCACGGCACAAGTTTTGTTGGCCGTTATTGCTGGAATGTACGCCGTCTATCACGGCCCCGAGGGGCTTCAAAGAATCGCTCAAAGAGTGCACATGCTGACTTGTATTTTAGCGAA